>Ga0209755_10003313_pt1 | contig 20375 bp, 11 predicted proteins | sample TergutCo191P1_FD_187301 | JGI IMG/M metagenome (GOLD analysis project Ga0209755, IMG submission 187301) | Cornitermes sp. P1 segment gut microbial communities from Petit-Saut dam, French Guiana - Co191P1 (SPAdes) (version 2) | ecosystem: Host-associated > Arthropoda: Insects > Digestive system...
ATGTATGTGTGTGGAAACATACCAAACTTTAAAACTCGGGAAAAGGAAATGGAAAAATGTCAAACCTTACTATCACAACTTAACATGAGTTTAAAAAGTTTATAATTCTATCGGAATAAAACAGAGTTAAAAACAACTTGTTGCAAACTTATGTTTAAAAACTTCAAAATGTTTAGAGCAAGATTTCTGGGGGGTCCTGGTGACACCAACATTTACTTGTCGTTGTCGTTATATCCCAAACACATTAAGTTCCTTATCTGGTTATGAGTAACAGTTCCATATACAGTACCAGGGTTCTCAAGAACTCAAAACTGTATATTACTATTACTGGGCAGAAGACAATACATGCTGAAAACTGAATCACAGCTAATTACTTATTAACTTTTACTTCGGCAACCCTAACAATTAAGTATCAGTAATTTTAGTCCCCTGGTCACTTAATACAAGGGCCGGGATAGCTCAGTCGGTATAGAGACTCGGTATTGGCTGCACGGTCCGTGGATCGAATACCAGTGGGGGGAGAATTTCCGCACCTGTCCAGACCGGTCTTGGGCCCGCGCAGCCTCCTGTACAGCGCGTACAGGATCCTTCCCGAGGGTAGGCCCGCGCAGCCCCCTGTACAGCGCGTACAGGGTCCTTCCCGAGGGTAGGCCCGCGCAGCCTCCTGTACAGCACGTACAGGGTCCTTCCCGGGGGTAAAGCGGCTGGGGCGTGGCGTTGGCCACGCTCCTCCCTCTAGCACCGAGGTTAAAGTTGGAGTAAAGCTATACCTCCATTCCCCCTCTGAAACATCATGGCCTATTTCAGGGTGAACTTTACCTTTAATCGCTTAATATAAAACAAAATTTCCTTGAAAAATAAACCGCTTGCGGACCGCACAGGGTTTGGAAATTTTCAAATGGCTGCACTACACTGGTCTAGGATACTTAAGTAACTTCTAAACAGGCCAAATATTATTTCTAAAATTTGCCATTCATCACAAATATTTCATCCAAATCTCGTGATGGTGCTCGTTTAATACATGTAATCGCTATATTTTTATCAATATGATAATAAACGTGAGACTAGCCAGCGGTTAAAATTTCCCCTGAATGGGTTACGGGCCCAGAGAAGGGTAAGTCCAGTTGTAGGATTGCTACCTTTAGCCTCTGGACCGGCATGTAAATAGAATGCCTCGAAATAGATTACCCAGGGTAATGAAATACTACTCCCCAACTGGCAGAAGGAATCACGGTAGACCTTTGAAGAGACTTCTGGATACGTGAGACAGGAACGGGTCAACAAGTGGTCCAATCTATGAAAGATATATGATGATAATGATGATGATAAGAAAAGTAGTTGGGTAATGATCAGATTTATACGTCGGTCAAGTGTAGCAGTGACGAAGCGCATTCTTGAGTTTCACATAACAACGGCTGTTTTATGTCATGGTTTGCATAATTTTATCATGAGTTGGAAGGGGTGGGGGGACGGACAGATCCACACAATTCGAGCCAGCAGTTGTTACATGTACACGACATGATTTCACTACACGTACAAACTCCGGCTTTCGCCCTTCTACCTGAACGAACAGTCATGCTGGACACTGAAAGGTACCAGACTGACCCATGCGGACTATCACCGTGACTTGGGAGCCTTCTGCTGCTCACGTGGGAAGTATAATTTGAAATGCGTGTTGTATGACACATATACTGATTCACTTTGACAACAGTGGGGTAATTATTTCACTAGAAAGGAACCAGCAGGCGAGGTGCCACCAGACAAAACGATACTGTCCACTCAGGCTGGCGCATGGGCGTGAGGTTTCCATCCCCCCATATCGTAAAACATGAACTGTCTAGCAACCCTGTAAACGGGGAGGCCATGGTCCAAAAACGGGCCGAAGCGCCAAAGAAGATGAAAAAGATGACGATGATGATGATGCAAAAAAACTGAGGAAGCAGAAGGCCTAGCACATGTGTAAACACAACAGGAAACGCACGCAAAGGGTAAAAGTGCAATGTGCATAAACGATGTTCAGTTTCTCTCTCTCTCTGCCAAACATCTTGCTATACGCGATCGAAATGCCGCGCAGGAACGCGTATAGATCTTGGAAAAAAGTCGTCCGACACCGTCGTCCGATTACAGCCAACACTGGAATGCGCCGACAAATTTGATTAAAAATACTGTATTTCAAATTTCATCAAGATCCGCTCTAGATTTCTGAAGAGCAAGGTTTCCGTTCCGTTAAATGCGGGAAAAATAGAAGGATTTGCGCTCTGTAACTGCTTGCAACCAACTATCCCGACATCCCTGATACTACTCGCGGACGGGTAACGGTGGAGCAACTCAAATCGCTTCTTCGCGCGATGCAATAAAATTACCACCAGACTCTATAATTAAAAACCAAAAACGAGCAATCCATTAAATACTAGTATATACTGGTGTGAGCAAACATACAACTATACTATCAAGACAACACTTCTTGAATATGACGCCGTGCAGTCTGATAAAAATTCATCAATGTTTCGGCGCAACCGCTGTGGAAAACCTCTCAATGTCACAACAATTTGTGAAGAATAAGACCTCTAGGTACTAAATAAACACACGCTTCAAGCTTTCAGTCAACGTTACTTGACCAGCGATCGGTCGGTCGGTCAGTCTGTCTTGGGGTCGTGTCACGATTTACATTTAACTTAACACAGAGCACGACAAGTATGTCTAGCTCACCAAAACGAGTTCGCCCAGCCCTGAACTACGTTCAGTCACATCAGGCAACTTGATTACTTTCATATCTTGTGGCATTTTTAATTAGCTTTTGTTTCTCACAATCACAACATTTATATGCTCAACGAACCTTGACGGTATCAACAGGTATATTTCGACGTTCTCCCTTCTGAACACAAAGCTTACACAATGGTGTATATATGTACTCAATTTGTAACTTATGCTCGTGTTGTTACGTCTTTCATTAAAATACCCTTAAATCAAACTTGCTACAAGTACAGGCCATAAAACATCACAGAACAGGGACCAGCACGGCAGCTGTGTAAGTTACACGAGTATACCACACGCATTAGAGTTGTGACATTCAACACATTTAAAATGGTCAATAACTAATTTATCTGTGTCCGTCACGTAAGTTATTTACTGTTAACTATGCTCTCGCAACACACGATTCAATATATTTTGGTCCGACGTTGATCTTGTGCATATGACCCACCCAGTTTATACTGTTAGTCCGTAGGCCCCAGCAACAAAATTAACTAAAATCAGCTCCTTATTTTGCCATGCACTACATTTCTGTCACGCTGTGAAGAGCCCTATAAAACAGGAAAACGGTGGAAATATCACATCAATTCACCACGTCCAATATTGATAATCTGAAAACCGATTTCGTCCAAACCTATTAATCGGCAAAGCACAACGTTATAAAACTTGTTCGAAGCCTACTTTTCCGCACACAATTCTAAACCCTTCCCTCTCTGTCTTCGGTTTCAATCTACTTTCAAAGTGTGTTTTGTGGGAATATGGAAGCATACTACGTGTGGTACCTAAAACTTTGGTCACGGCTTGAGGACAACATCTACACATACGTTAGCTCCGTTCCTCCCCCCTGTTACCAGTTCTCAGATGAATATTATCTTGTGGGAATTGTGCTCTCTCTTAGAAATTTACCAATGTTTCAAAAAAAACCTAATGCCTACATATTCAAGGTAGTACCTGGCATATAGTTACGGCACAAAGATACTCTGCTACAAAATATTCTAGTGGAAATGATGGGAGAAACGTTCTTCAACATGGCCGAAATTTCTTTGGTGACGATCTGATATTTCAAGAAATGGTACAGATTCACGAAGCATAGAAAATCAAGAAAAATCAACGAAATATTCTACACTGAAATTCCCGATACGGAAAGATTCACAATTCCTGAAATACGTACCATTATAATTGGATATATTTTACTTTAAAAAATGGTCCAGTAATACCACACATTACATATTAGACTTTTTGGGCGTGACACCGTGCAGATGGTACCAAAAGTTTCGGAGGAAGGTACTCCTCCATCTTCATAGTGTCACATCTCAGAAGACAGCATCTTCATACCGAAGATGAAACATTAAATGCTCACATTAGACAGAAAGAACTTCACGTACTACAACTGCATAGGAGTTACAAAAGTACTTACGTTTTCTGCTGGTGGTGATGTTCGTCGTTGACGTTGCACACAAAACAGTGTTACGTCCTGACGAGCCTTTGATGCCGAAGAACAAATGACTTCATCAACGTGTCCGCTGATCGAACTTTGAAATAACTTTTGTCACTGTCTCATACAGAATTCACCATTTGACGCAATTCATTCATTTACCTTTATCCCAGGCACAACAGTTACTTCTCTGCACGTGAAACACGACAGAATAACAGCACAAAACACGCAATAACACTCACAAGAAGCCTAACGTAAAACTTAATTCACATTTCACCAGCACTCCCCATGACCTCCAAACACAAAATGCTGTAAACGAAATAGTAACAACACAGGGTAAGTTACAGTGCTACATTTCAAACGAAGACAGTTGCACGCAGACTTCCACGCAACACAATAAACACAGACTATAGTTCCTCCTACCACCTACGACAAAGCTTTCGTCACGTGACATAACTGAGATACACCATCAACTGTCCTCCAAACACATTGCCTTGCTGCTCACCCGCTCCTTGATTTGATCTTCTGAACGCATCTCAGCGCCCTATAGTAACAATTTATGATACTTCACGTTGGGCCAGAGATGGCAGCAGTAAATTGTATCTGACACGTATCCAACAGTCAGCGACATACAGCGAATATTTGTGGTACTGTAATCTGGACGGGAGAACTATCATGTTGTAGTTCCGTAATCGCGACAGAAGGCAGGAACAATCACGAACGACCAACGTTACATTCACGATACACGAGAACTTATGTATTCAAAACTACACATGCGTAAAAAAAGTATTGAAAAAATTATACGGGTCAGATGCCATAAGCAGAAATTCTACATGAGAACTGCAGGAAAGAACCTTTTGGTCTGCATAGGAAATTAGCAACACGAATTCAATACATGTAGGAATTTAGGGTACCAAATGAGAAAGCGCACATCACCAGGATTCCAAGCCAAAGCTGAAAATACCAAGCAAAAGAAGCAGCATGTGACAATCTCTGAACCAAGAGGTTTTGTATTCCATATCCATTAACAAATAACACCACAAAGGAAAAACTATTACCTCAATGTTTTGGGTCCTGAAAGTTTCATCTTTATTACTACCTCGGTCACAAAAGAAGATGGCTAGGAATCAGGAATTCCCTTTAAAGCTGGAATTTTAGCAGTAACCTTTAACCCTTTCAGGCTGAAGGTTGACCATAACTGGCAAAAAGTGCATGGCTAAAGGGCCAAAGTTGGCTTATAATGTTCCAAGAACACGAAAAGTAATGGTACCTACTTAAATTCTCGCCACCTTCAGAGGACTCCTGGCATTTAATTTGAGTGCAAAAGGGTTAATACAGACACAATTCCATTGAAATCAAACAATTTAAGAGATGAAATATCCCCACACACATTTCATTACCATTATGGATACATTCTTCTACCCTCAAGATGAATCAGATTCCTTTAAAATTCTGGTAACAACCTAACAGACATGACATGACATCTCAGAACAGAGAAATCTTCAACTGCTGTCTTAAGAACCTCTAACATCACACCCTCTTATTCAATCTGTGCAAAGACTGTAAACATACCTATCAGGTAAAGAAGATTTGAAAAAAAGGCAATGGAAGATTCAGTATTTAAAGCATAGTTTAATCTCAAAATATGTGACAAATACTTCAAATGTACTGTCACACATATCACATAATAAAATTATCTTCCATTTTCTTCATAGCTCTGTGTTGAATTGTTCTGGTTATGTTCCCATTGACATTGGGCAAGACGTCCATTTTCCGAGCAGCTATCTGTAAAAGATAAAATATACTAACTAGTTTTTTTAATAATTACTGCACAAACTACCTTTCAGGAAAAATGATAAATTTGTGCATTTTATATAGGAATATTTTGAGGAAAATACAACATGACAAACCATACCACTCATACACTTTTTCGGATAACTGGAAGCACATGACACATGAAATGCATTTTGGATAAAATATAAACAATGATAGCCATTAAAAGTAGCAATGATTCTGTGAGACTCATTCTTAGATTATGTAACAGTGCTGTATCCAGTGTAGTGTTGGATGAGATGTAAAACAGTCATGCAGAAAGCACTGGTCACTGCATATTTCAGGGTACTATCTTCATGATAACCTACACAGACTGTCATATTGTCAGAATATGCCTGAAGCCCGGCCAACCTCCCAGACACAGTCCAAGTGAAACTGCTAAACAAACATGATGTGCACAGCAGTGTGGAAACAATACAAATCAATATCAACACAAAGTCTGTGAGCACATACTGTGATACTGATATATTGGTTAACTGCAATTGGGTTGACTCCCAGTGGCAGTAGTACAGCAGAAATTTACACACAAACAAAACAGAACACATTGAAACAGAATACCCAGAACAGAACATACATAACAACATGAATATGTAAACTAACAAAAGAATACACAACACAATAATAAGAATACTTAACATGACGATAAGAATATATAATTTACAAAATGAAACAGAAAATGCAAAACATACAACCATATAAACAATGATACAAAATAGAACCATAGTAATATTAAAAAAATGTGATATACGAAACAGCCATACGAGCAGCGAACTTCATATGATCTATATGTCTTCTAATAATGATAGACACCCTGTTACTATGACTTTCACTCCACTTCACTTCTTCCCATTTAAAACTTCATCCAACTTCACTCCACTTCACCACCTTCTAATTTGGCTTAACCACATTTAAATTTCCTACTGCTTCATTTCATTCCAAATCACTACACTTCACTGCACTTTTAGGCGATTTTCAAGATACTTCTATTCCTTTCACTTCACCCCATTTATTGTTGCTTTCATAATTCTCTTTCCAAAATTTTAGGTTTACAATGGTAAGTCACTAATGCTTCTGCAGGTAGTTGGTTACAGTTTTTTAATTGTCCTATTTACAAAGGAATACTTTTTGATATCCTTTCTTTGTTTCCTGTTCGTAATTTTATTCTTGCTCATTAGATAAAACTTATATTGCTATTTAAAAACTGATAAATTCTTTCTTTGTGCATAAGAAAATATGAAAATACAACTGAATTTGGTTTCAAACAACTCATGAAGAGGCCAGATGCAAGATGAAGCTATCATTGCCCAGATCACACAGTCATGCACCGCATGACAACATTTTGGTCGATGACAGACAACATACATGACAGTGGTCCCATAAGATGATAATATTATAATATTATGGTACTTACCACTGTGTTACAATTGCCTACAGTATTCAGTACAGTAACATGCTGTACTGATTTGTAGCTTAGGAGCAATAGGCTATACCATATAGCCTAGGTGTGCAGTAGGCTATACTATTCAGGTTTGTGCAAGTACACTCTATGATGTTTGCAAAACGACGAAATCACCCAATGACGCATTTCTCAGTACATATCCCCATTGTTAAGCGATGCATGATTGTACTAACATGCACGATATGTTATGACACTAATTTAATATACATTTAAGTGTATAATGGCAGTAAGTGACAGCATAAAAACTTTTGCTTCCTGTTGAAATGAAATGCCTTCACAATTCATTGGCACCCAACAATCGCTATCTTCTGTATGTAATTAAAAAAGGATATCAATGCAATACATGTACTTGCAGGAAGAAATTGCAAGAGTTCAAACAAGGTGACAAACCTCTATCTTTTGCACAAGTTCCACCTCTCTCAAACCAGAAATGAAATTTGAGACATGGCATCCTTCAGCACTACCAACACGCCCTGTTCGTCCACAACGATGAATGTAATCAGCCATGTACAGGGGGAAGTCATAATTGATCACATGTTTTACCTAAAACACAAAAAACCTGAATAATAAACTGTACATTTCACTCAGTTCACACAACCAACATGCATGTAAAACAATACAACTTTATTCCCTAAGCTATGCTTTCCAACCCCTATCATGTTATCATCAGAGTAATATACATTACAACCACATAAACCAATTACAATATCATGCCTATATTCATAACTTTATTCCACTATTTAAAGATACATAATAATTCAAGAGAAAGCTGTCAACATTATGTTCTCCCTAAGCATATATACATACGGATAAAATGCCAACTTACCCTGACTGTATCTATGCCTCTAGAACCAATATCAGTGCAAGAAATGACATCCACAACACCTGACTGAAACAAGTTCAATTTTCCCGTACGAATATCACGTGGCATCTTTCCGTTCAAGTTCACGCATTTCACACCATTTTCATTCAAAAACATAGATATCCAGTCACATGTTGATGATTTGTTGCTGCAACAAATAACAAGCCCCATCATCATGCCATAAAACACACAAAATATTTTAAAAAATTTTTATCTCTAGCATGATCTCCAATTGCAGGAGCTTAAAAAAAAGCTACATTCCTAAATGCTACATCCAATACTTAAAAAATTTCAAAGTTCTTTCTTCCAATACCACCTACCACTAATATTGTTATTACAAACAGTGCCTCAATTATTATGTATTAATGCACAAACACAAGGAACAATATGTTTTTGCAGCACTCACTTTACAAGGAAAACTTTCATAAAATTACACATCTTTAACCTGAATTATATCTCCCAATTACCTAAAAATTATAACAGGGTGTTCCTTGGCAACATTGTTCTTAATCATAGCAAGTAACTGAGCCGCCTTCTGTGACTTGCCAAGCCGATAGAACTTTTGTGGAATGTGTGGTAGGAGCCGATGAACTTGATTTGAGGTAACTCTCACGAATGACTCTGTCTGCAAGAAAATGATATTCAGTTTTAAAGAAACACATTTTGAAAATTTCGTTAAGAAAACCATACCTGGACAACACAACTGTGTAGTGTACTAACCTAAATACAGGAGAAAAATCTGTTCCTAATTTATCATCTGAAAAATGGGTGGTTACCTTTAAATTGCAAACAAAATGAAACATCTTCTGCAAGCGTATTTCTCTAAAAATTGCTGACTGTGAGAGGGCATTGTCTTGTATGCAGTAATCTTATATTTGGATAAATAAGGTAACAGTTTTATTAACCACAGTCAGGTTCAATACACAGGCTGGACTGACCGTACTTAAATTATTTCTTATGAAGAACTTGTGTCTTATACAGTAATTCTCTAGAACCACGTCTTACAAAAATGAAGTTTTTAAATACATGGAGCTGCACGGTGAGCTACAACCACATTACTATTAATCTGCTTCTAATGTACCTCGATAACAGGGCTCAGTATATCTGTGAGACTTGTTGGCATTGTAGCACTGACCAAAGTCATTTGGACACCTGATGGCAGTGCAGTTAGTGTATTGGCCCCTTTGTATTGGAACTGCAACAGGATGGACAACAATTAGCCACATTACATACATTACATGTATCATTTGCCTCTGCTTAAATGAGTCAGCTTTCATTCATTTATTCCATTGGCGTGTGCAGAATGCGATGATTCCTTGCCATTCTCAGGAGCTTCTTCTATTTCTCTCTGTTATGTAATTTTTCCTGCCACCCTTTACCACCAACTATTCTTCCATCCTCTCTCACCTCATCTTGCCATCTATTTCTTGATCTACTTCTCAATCTTCTTGTTCCCAAATTTGTGTATGATAATTTACAATGTCATAACCCACTAAGAACAAATGCACAATATCCATGTCACAACCCACAAGACAGCAACATGAATCATCATACTGTGTAGGAACACATTTTTAGTGCAAACATTACATGTATGCATCAGGAAAGATGGCTTATATGTAGAAGTGATACTAACATACTATTTTACGGCACACGTTACGTTATCTAAAACTCTTATGACTGTGAAAAACCTATGACTCACAATGCCCAATCCCTGTTATAGCAATTTAATCTAAAATGCAACTAAAGTGTTCAATGAAGTGCTTTACCAAACCGATTCTTTCAGTTTTAAAGTCTCCATACACCACCCACTTCAGTTCAACAGCTTAACAATATCTGTAAAAAGACTACAACAGCTCAAAACAGATGAAGTCTGAAGGATGCTTACTTGAAATTTTCTCAGAAAATGACATATTTTCTCATTGAAACTATCGTCCAGCAATGTGTCAGCCTCATCCAATACCACATGGTGAACATGACTCATTTTGTAGATGCCTGAAACACATCAATATTTAAAAAGAAAGTCCCTGTGAGTGGAGACTATGGTCAAGAAGTCAGACACTCCACACATCAAGTTTAAACAACACATTATGCTGGGTCAAAACACTGTACAGTCTAACACAAAAATACCCACAATGTGAAGGCATGAAATTCTTCTGAAATGTCCATACCAGAAAAGAGGGCATCTTATTCCACATGAACAGGTGCGCACAAATCCTTGGTGCCAGATCACCCAGGTGACTAAATTTTATATAGCAGTGCCTAGCATTTGTTGGTTCTTAATATGGAGTTTGTTTCATGTCATGCTTCTGGCACCTATGATTCCGAGATGGCTTCTAGGTTTTTAGAAAATCTGTGAACCCCTACATAAGATCATAATTTAGATACAGCCATAAGAACCTAAGTTTTATAATATATAGCCGCACGTAACTCACACAAAAAGGTTAATTTATTTTCTAGCTTCTTAAGGATGTTGTATCAATATCACAGGTTGTACAACTAATCTGGTATCTGCAATACTTTACTTAAAGTCACAAATGTGAAAGTTGGTACAGAATTACAATATAACCTTACCTATATATTTTGCCTTGCAAATTAAAGAACAAGAACAGCATGAATCTCACAGAATGTCTCACAATAATCAACAATTTACTCATTCTGTCAACTTCTCCATGCAGAAAAAAAAGATGGTGTCCTTCACAGCATTTATTTTATTAAATGTCACTTCCAGTAGCTGTTCTAATAATCTGCCCCCATTCCTTCCAAATTCTACACATACAGCTGCATATTTACCTGTAGTAGTAAGTTTACTAAGTGCTCCAAAACTTGCTACCAACAAATCAACTTCCTCAAATGATGGGTTAAGCATTTTAAATTTAGTGTGACCACCTGTTAGCACCTTTGTGGTAAACGTCAATTTTCTGGAAAACTTTTCAGCCACTTCCTGAAATATTTAAATACAATACACATTATTTGAATAAATGCAACATATCATAAAGCAGAAGAATAATAGAATTAGTAAAACTTCACAAATCAGTAATGCAGTGAGGTACTCAAATTGGAACTACACATATTTTATAATTAATTCCCTGAAATTTTGTATTCGCCATTAGACTTGATGTTCATTACCATCAGAATATACCCAACTTGGTGATCATTAACTTCAGAATATTTCATCCGACTTGATGGTCATTAATTGCAGAATACTGTAACAGACTTGATGTTTTTTAATTGTGGCAAATTATACCCAACTTGATGTTCATTAACTGCAGAATATTCTATTCCATCTATGGCACTACAGCCACTTTTGGGCCATGACCTCCCTCAAAAGATGTCTCCATTCTTCTCTATCCTCTGCTCATCTACGCCATTCTTACATTCCTAAGATATGTGAGGTGTCCATCTGGATGATGTCCTCCCATCTTTTACTTGGTTTTCCCATTGGTCTTGTACAGGGTGCATCATAAACACCTGAGAGTTTTTGAAATTTGAAAACCAGCATGCCAGTTAAGGGCTGCTTTTGTACTGACCATCATCATGCACAGTGATGTTTGAAGTTTAGTTGAAATGAAGCACTAGTCAGTGCAACAATGCATTGTGGCAGTGGAATTGTTTATCAAAACACAGTCTGTTACAGCTATACAGCGTGGTTTCCATCAACAGTTTCAAAGAGTGATGCTCTTAGCCACAAAACTCTGCTCTTGTGGGTATCCAAATGGCGTCAAGAAGGACAGTAAACTACAACGATGTCCATTTACGGCAAGCAAACCTGACAACATGGAGTGGGTAAGCGATGCCACGTTGCAAAGTCTGTGCAGATCAGCTTGACAGCCAGCTCTCGCACTTCACTTAAATGAATGCAGCCTTCGCCAAATTCTACACAAGGATTTGCATTACCATCCATACAAAATCCAAGTCGCCCAGGAACTTAGTGCATGGGACAAGTCCTCTGAACTGTTTCCCGGCAGACTCATTTCTTGTTTCGGGGACATCACCTGGCCCGCCGCTCTACCTTGCAGTAACAGACTACATCCTCTGGGGTTAGGTTATAAGCAAGTTACACGAAACATGTCCTGCCAATACTGATGACTTAAGACACCAAATTCTGGAATGTATTCAAAGAATCCCCATGGGAATGCTAAACGTTATGACAGCCTTTCCATCACGACTACAGGAGTGTATTGAATGACATGGTGGGCACCATCAAAGCATCACATTCAAACAATAATGATCGAGATGATTTCTCATGGACATGGAATGCACCCAATAGTGTTAATAAAATTTGTCCACTTTTCCTTAAAATGTTATTTCATTTAAAAAATGGTCAGGTGTTTATGACACACCCTGTATTATGAAATTTCCCATTAATAACCTTTTATCAGATCCTTTCATCTTCCATTCTTAAAAAAGGACCCGTACATCCTAGTCTTCTAATTTTAATATCATCCACAACATTTATATCTTTGCATAGATTATAAATTTCATTATTCCATCTACGATGCCAGCATCCTTTATATTGTACTATGTCTTAATTCTTCTTAACATTTTCCTTTCAAACATACACAGCATTTTTTCTGCCATTTCCATAACACAGCAATTGCTTCATTAATGTTTTATATAATCTTATTATATTATTTAAGTGGATTTGTTTAGATCTAAATATAGTTTGCAGATAGGAATAGGCTTTAATAGAAGCCAGGATTCTAGCTTTGATTTCTACTGTTTCATCATTAGCATTATTGATTTCAGTCCCCAAATATTTAAAGCTCCTAACAACTTCAATGTCATGATCTTTTATCGTCAATATTTCACTTTATTCTTCTTGTTCATCTATCTGGTACCACTGCTCTTGTTTATTCAACTCTGATGTTGAGCCCTCCCTACTTCGTTAGCTCTCTCTTTGAGCTCTTCTTACACTTAATGTACAGCTCTTTTCCTTCTTTGCATAATGTTTATGTTACAAGCATATCCTATTAAGTGCAATGATTAGTCAAATATTATGCATTTCACTTCTACTGACAGCTGTCTTATTACAAACTCCAGTGCTATATGAAAGAGCTTTGGTGCTAGTCCATCTCCTTGTTGGAAGCCTTTGAAGCTTATTACAACCGACTTGAGATTAACTCATACCCAACACAATATTTCTGAACAGCTTACAGTTTTCAAGACAATTCATAAAAAGGCAGAGAAAATGCCAGAACTTTTGTGTGAAGCGTACACCTGCAAACTAGTTGGACTTACAGGAAAAGTAAGACATCAATATTTAGCTCCCCATTGCATGGAAAATGGTCAGTAAAGAATGAAGTTACATTCATGAGTTACTTGTTAGCAGCAATGTGAACTTACACCAATCTGATTTGCCAGTTCTCTGTTTGGTGACACAACTATACCAAGTGGAGAGTTCAATTGGCGATTCCTTAGGAACATCTGCCAAACCAGGATCTGATTTATCATAGGAAGGAGATATGCTAGCGTCTTACCACATCCTGTTTCTGCAGTTAAAAGTGTATTATGTCCTCCTAGAATAGTAGGGATACCATCTTTCTGAAAATGTAATAGCAAAACAGCTGTCACAACTTTCAGAAATTACATGACACAAATAAACAACAGCATATTCATGAACACAAGCTTTTCAAACCCCTATTGCCTGTACAATAATTCTAAAAATACCAACACCAGAATACAGAAAGTATGCCATGAAACTAAACACATAAATCAATTTGTTGTCTACACCGTTTATTTAATTGGATTCTACACATGTCAATGCAGGAAGGCATACCTGAATGACTGTTGGCTCTGTAAGTTCCTGCTCCTTTAGGACATCAATAATGTCACTATTAATGCCAGTGTCACTAAAACTGATGCTGTTTTCTGTTGAACCAAAAATTGCTGGGTTCTGAAATAAAGTATGTGGTTCGATTAAATTTATGCTCATCATAACCACATAAATGAAGGAATCAGGAGCAAGCTAAATTGGGGGAATGCTTGCTAACATTCATTCAGTTCGAAATATTTTACCTTCACCAATGCAAACTAGAAAAATAGTTTAAAATATAAAAATTTGTATTACACATACATAACTTCCATTTGGGTGTAAGTGGTTAAAAATTCAATAAAACTACAACTGGAAGTGCTAGCATGAACAGTATATGCTTGTGTGTGTTTAAAACTATTTTTACTTGCCTCTCGACACTTTTGGATTGTGAAGAAATCTCCTCTTGACTTCCTATGATGCCAACCTTTGGATGCCAAAGGAATGTTCTCAAACTTACCATATGTTTGTCCTTCATGACAGTTATATTCAGTCCTCTTACAACTAATTCGTAATGTCTGCAATCAAAAAGCAAACCCAACATTCCTTTCCGCATAGTACTACACATATAATAAGGGTACAGCTGCTTCTTCAGGCAAGTACCCCACACGGAGATACTGAGACTGTAGTATTTGGAGCACCTGTAATATAAGGTTGTAAGTGGTTAGGTTAAATAGGAAGATTGGTGGTCTCCAGAGGCATTGCAGAAGTAGTGAAGAGTAAAATTTCCAGCACATATAGATGGAAATAAATCAGAGCTGTCTACTCCACTTAACTGGCCAGTTATCAAGTCTTTTACACATAAAGTTTGAGCACTGCTCTTTGAACATTACTGTTATTTTGCTTGTAACATACAAGTGCTATGAATTTCACCCTAGTGATGATCTTTAGGTCTTGTGTAAGACATGCTGATTCCAAGACTGAAATAATGAAGGAAATACGTTGGTTTCTTGGACAATCAAATTAAAAACTTACGTTTGAGAAAAAGCCATTAGTTAGGAAAACTAATTTTCTTTAAATAATTCTGGAACACAGCGTAAGCAAGACTGACTAATAGTTTACCTTCTTTCTTTGCTTTATGGATTCTTCACTGTGCTCAGACTTTGTTTTGACAGCAGCATGAGCTTTTGTTGACAGCACCTGCGGAAATTAATAGGCATAAAATACGTACAAAAATTCTGACACTTTAACATCACACAAAGGCACCAAAATCTTCTTGGGCAATCAGCCATGTCATTGTTGATTTACAAACAAGGGTCAATGAATGGCACTGACAGATGGCACCCAGTGGCAGAAAGCTGAACTACTTGCTGTTCTTGGTCCTAGTGGTGGGTTCACTAGAAAAGCCTTTGCATGGGCATACAGAGTGGATATATCAGAAAATTATGGCCACTTTCCATTCCAACTTGATGACAAAAAAGCAGCAAATGTCTGGAACAATGGTTTGCAGTTTAACCATGCTGCAGCTGACTGCCCAATTTGTAGCTCAACCATTTTGTAACTGATTGTCCAAGAAAAACTGAGTACATCAGCCTTAGGACTAAGCAGAACACTATGGTGTGTACTGGACTGTGAATCATTGAGATAACTGAAGAATAAGAACCAAATAGATGCTACTTATTGTTTTATTATACTTATGATAGGCTCAACATGTTTCGGGCACTACTGTGCCCATCATCAGGAGCTCACAACTATGGTGCTTATTACCACATGGGCCATCCTGTTCTTGGTTTGCTGTTGGTTGGAAGTTAGATGAAGGCAGATTGGATGAGTGTCTGGGCTGCAGGCTGTGGCATAGTCTGCAGCCTGGACACTCATCCAACCTTCCTTGCACCTAACTTCCAACAAACAGCAAACCAAGAACCGGATGGACCATGTGGTAATCAGCACTATAGTCATGAGCTCCTGACGATGGGCATAGTAGTGCCCAAAACATGTTGAGCCAATCGTAAGTATAATAAAACAATAAGTAGCATCTTGTTGGTTCTTATTCTTCAGTACATAAAACATACTTGTTATTGACTGTATCACTATTCTACACAACTAACATCTAAGATGTGGTCAATCAGGTTGCTGCAGAAACTAGGTTCGTTTAGGGCTTTGTACCTGAATTCTTTTTAACACCATGTGTGAAAGTAGACAAATTATGACAGTGTACAGTGCAACACACATGAAGAGGGTTTATGCAAAAACATAACAAAATGCTTGTCACTTTCACCTTAAAAATTAGGAAAGAAAAGTATTTTAAACTTAACTTTTTAAAATCATGTGACATAATACATCCCACACTCTTCGTACACAAGAATTGTGCCCACATTTCTGAATTGATACTATGAATTGAAACATATGCAACTCATGTACCAAACACAGATGCATCACGTACGTGGCAAGTGACATAAGATTCCAGCATGACAGAATATTAAGCTTGAGGCAAGATGGGAAAAATACACCAATGTACTCAGGCATTACACTGAATGATACTTCAGTGGAATAAATTAACATTGTACCAACTTCCCAATGGATTTTGGTGACTTAGAAAATCTTGCATATTGATCACCCCTCACACATAACAACACATCAGAGGAACCTGTGGATTTCCACCTTCAGGGTAAATTCTCCTAAACTTTTTACTTCTTTAACATACACAAAAACCAGATATACATCACTGAACTTGGGTTTATTTGTGAAGACACTAAACAATCTAATGTACTTCCACTGCCCTTCCAGACACTAACATGGAGTGTGACAGGAACTCTGAATTAAACTGTGTTTAATGGGCCTCACACAAATACTCTGTCATCTGAATCTACTCTGTCATTGTGAACTGCTCGTTTATCATGCCACTAAATGTGATATTTAATCAGGACTATCAGTCCTACTGCAAAACCATTATAACTTCACTAACTTCAATGTATGAACAAATCTAGGCTTAATGTTGGTTTTAAAATTAACTTATAATTTCCTACGTAGTACTATAGAATCCTATAATACACGTTGAAACAGCGGGGTATATCCAAAATTTTCCACGCCACCGTCATGTTTCAAATAATCAGAAATTAAAGAAAAACAAACTCTTATTTATTATTACTGGAACTGCTTGGTCTCACAGCCAGCTAGAAGTTAATTAGAACACACAAAGGAATGCAGAAGAGGTTAACTCCCTACGCAATTCTACACAGCAACTTGTCCCTTTTTTCTGCATGCAATAACATGCCTGCCTACCAAGACCACTAATCAGGAAAATGGTAACACAGAGCGGAATTAAACGGTAGAGACTCAAATCAGGGACGGATTCTGCCCTTTTCCTTTGATCTTGAATTTGTCCAAATCAATGCCACAAACCGGAGAATGATGAAATTTTGCGGTTGATATAAACCAAGTCCTTGCATACGAAAAAACTGCTGATCTGCACACTTCACACAGGCCGAAACGTAACAGGGTCGTCATTGCATGTCACTGTGAGACACACGGCCCTACGGCTACACTTCACACTTTCTTACATGAACCAGCCTTTACAAAACCCACCATGTGCGACATACATAACCACGGATTATTACACCACAGCTGAACAAGGTTTCCGCTGTCCTCCGTCTGTGGCGCTGCCGTAGATCCGCTAGGTGCGTGTCATGTGCGTGGTGTTGCCAACTGTTCTCCTCTACCCTATCATTGGCAGTGCATCCGGAAAAATAAAAGTGACGTACCCGTTAGTAGATCATTAACTTGCGTGTGCAATAAGGGCGTAGGTAAATGGTTTTCAATCTCACGAAGCCCCGAATGCGGTTACTGCATGCTAACTGCGACACTGATATTTAATACTGCCCCACGTTTGGGGTGCAGAACCTTGCCTTGACACATGTTGGGTTACATACCACTGTAGGTGACACGCTGAATTTACCAGTGTTTAATACTATAATCCAGTCTTTACGCAATTTAGATCCTAGGGCCTTTATTCTGTACATCCCTTTATGATATTAACTAAAAATAACACAACTGTCACTTCACAACTGAAGTTTATTAAACTGAATGAATCTTCGCATTTCACATATTGTTCTACAATTTCCCTACCGCTTACAATCATATTAATAGACCGTAGTTCATCCTTCAACTGGCTTACATTAATGCTATGGGAATACCCGCAGACTAATCCAAAATTGCTCCGCTAGATGGGGGAGGTCAGTCACGACCCCCAAGTACTGGCGGTTTTCCTTTTTGGATTATTGTATCTTCCATTATTAGTGTCATTATCTTTCTCTGTCTGGCTGTCTTTCCGTCCGGCCGTCCTTCCGTCCGCATAGAACAACTCCGTGCCCAGTAGACAGATTCTCGTTAAATTTGATATAGAATTTCTCGGAAGTCTGTACAGAAAATTCAAGTTTCATTGAAATATGATAAGAAAACCGGTACATTACACGTTTGACGTATGGACATTTATGATAATATCTCGCTGAAATCTTCTTAGAATGGGAAATATTTAAGACAAAGTTCTATGGAAAATCAAAACACACATTTTATGTTCAATAACTTTTTTGGTTAGAAAATCTCGCGTCTGAGAGATAATTGAGGGAAAGGGGGGAGGGAACATGATAAAACCGGACACACCACATATGAATGTAACACGACGCATGCGCCCTGCATGCTGGGAAACTAAGGCTGCAGACACGCAATCAGTATTTGATATTTGTCGCTATTCCGCAGCGAAAAATGGTTAAGCGAAAGCGCCTCGGTGTTAGGCTTTTACGTACATTGTCCGTCTTGTTAAGTCCACTGAGTCCGTGGAGCATAACCTCTCTGAAGTAGCCGTTGGTAGCTGAGCAAATTAAAAGGTTTGTTGAGTTTGATTACAATGTTCACACATCGAGCTATCCTATTGTATCCTGAGGCAGATTAATCCAGTGTACAACCTCCCCCATTCCTTTAAGGTAATCTTCAACGTTATAATTTATTCTACACCTTGGTCTAACAAGATATCACTTCTCTTCAGGTTTTCAGACCAAAATTCCGTGTAATTAACCCTGTCGACATTTCATGCGCAAATTGTAATGAAATCTGGGAGCCTCAACATCCTAGAGTCTTTCTAGACCAGACCAGGGATTTCTTTACCTTTCACATATATGATAAAGTCCCAGACCACGTCATGCTCATTAACTAGAGCTTTCTAATAATTGTTATGTTAATAAGAGGTGAACACAAGTGAATAAGCATATTCTAATAAACTTCTAAGAATAACATACCTCTCACAAGTGCTACCATTAACAAGGTATCGACTAACCTCACCCTGTATATAAATATCCCCTCCCTACCGGGAAAAGGTCAAAAGAACTGAATACCAAACAAAGGAACAAAACAGGCTGAACTGTCTGAATCACTCAGTCCATCTGCATCACCAAAATAACGTATTTTTTCAATCATTTTTCGGTGCTTTCGGAAAATTGCGAAAAACGACTATTAGCTTCGTCATATCTGTCCGTCTGCATGGAACAAGTCGACTCCCAGTGGAAGGATTGCTGGAGTAGCCTATACTGCCACTGGCAACAGCTTCACACAACACACCAAATGGGCGACGGGCCAAAGTAGCGTAGTTACTAGTGACATTGATACAGATTGGAGGTCCGGGTTTCGAATCCCGGCGAAGGCAAGAAAATGTTCTCTCCAAAAATTCCAGACCTGGCCTGGGGCTCACCCTGTTCATCTTTCTTTACTGGGGAGAAATCGGCCAGAGCTTTAGGTTGGCCATTTACCTACATCATTGAATGGCTAGTGACAGCTTTACCATTTTTACATTTTACGAACCCCCAGAGATCCGGACATCGGTTATCCGCTCTACTGCCTTCCGTAGTTTTCCTAAGCCTCTCAAGATAATTGCCAGCACATGACCTGATTTAGACCACGAGCCACAATAAAAGACCAACAACTTCCACATACAAATACGTATATATTTTCAGCCACTGCTTCAAGTTTTGGCGGCAGACGGCTATCTTCAGGTAGCTACACCGGTATTTGAAACCTACTGAGTTATGATTGTAGCGTTAAAATACATAGCGTCGTGATAAAATCGTACCGTTATTAAATGGCACAAGTATAGCTCAGATGATATAGGAACTCGCTACCACCTGGAAAGTCCGGAGTCGAATCCCGGTGGCGAGAAATTATTCCAACCCGTCCAGATCGGCCCTGGGGCCTAGCCAGCCTCCTGTACAATGGGCACTGGAACTTTCCAGGTTTAAAG
>Ga0209755_10003314_pt1 | contig 20370 bp, 9 predicted proteins | sample TergutCo191P1_FD_187301 | JGI IMG/M metagenome (GOLD analysis project Ga0209755, IMG submission 187301) | Cornitermes sp. P1 segment gut microbial communities from Petit-Saut dam, French Guiana - Co191P1 (SPAdes) (version 2) | ecosystem: Host-associated > Arthropoda: Insects > Digestive system >...
ACGGCTCATTGGTCATTCGCCACATACCGCCCAATGCCCAAAACCAAGCACTGCGGTTGTCTCTACCAAATCGCGAACTTTGGTCGTTACGCAACGTGAATTCGCCAAAAAAGCGTTCGTTGAAATTATAATCAACGCGCCCAAAGTAGGACAAAAACGCGAATGCCGAGGTATTCGTTGTTTGCGAGCTCCAAGCCGAAGTCGACCACGGTTGTCCAAATTGCACTTCCCACTGTCTGTCGTCGGTTAGAAGTCTAACTTGCGTTTGATGCAAACGGTAGTTGTACAACGTACCTTCTTGTCCCAACAGCGTCGTGAAACTATGTGCGTTGCCGAGGTTGAATGTGTATTCAATAACGTTGTTGATGTTCATTGTGATTAACTGCTCGCTAATGTCTAAGCGCGTTCCACGATCGGCGTGTGTTAGTCGGTCTGTACGAGACGGCAAAACACCACTAATGCTTCGCCAATCACGAGCGTTTGTTCCTGCACGGCTGATAACTCTAAGGCCTTCAATAGGGGATACCTCAACGAAAAAACTACCGGTAAATTGAGAATTTCGCTGTTGCGATGGACTTTTTTCAGCCATATATTCCGGATGAAGCTGACCCAATCCTGGCATCACATCAAATCTGTTTCCAAGCGAGTCAACAGGCGAAAACCACGGTGCTTGAAGCATCGACAAACCACCTGCCAAGACATTCGTTCCCCAATTTGGATTTGCTCTGCGATTGTCACGCGAAAAATGCGTATTCATTCCCACTCTCAACCAACGTTTTGCTTCCGAATCTACGTTAAAGCGTCCCGAAAAACGCTCAAAATGTGAACCGTGTGCCGTTCCTTCTTGCGAAAAGTGGTTTCCGGAAATAAAATACGTGGTACGTCCGCCACCGCCACGCACAGAAACATCCGTTTGAAACGTAGGAACATTATCACGCATATAAACATCCAACCAATTGGTGTTATGAACACCAAATCTGTTGCGAATTTCAGGAAGGTCGTTCATACCAAATGCGGGTGCTCCCGGAGTCGTTGTTGTAACTTGATTTGTGCTTTGGCGAAACGCAAAAAGTTCATCAGACGACATCATTCGTTCAAAAAATCGTCTTTCCGCCAATTGCGACACACCAATTTGATGACGCACCGTTACGCGTGCATCTTCGTTACGAAGGCCGCGTTTGGTCGTAATTACAACAACCCCATTCGCTGCTCTCGCACCAAAAATAGACGTTGCCGAAGCATCTCTCAAAACCGTCACACTTTCGAAATCGTTTGGATTCATCGCTTGAATAGCACCCGGTTCTACTGGAATACCATCTACAATCCACAACGGCGTATTTGATGCTCCACCAATCGAGCCCACACCGTGCAAACGCATCGTTGGCGTTGCTCCAGGTTCTCCCGAATTTGTAAACACTTGCAATCCTGCAACTTGCCCTTTAAGTGCGTCCATCACATTGGCAACAGGCCTCGCTTCAAGTTGAGCAGAACCAACTTGTTGCACAGAGCCGACCATGTTTCCGACCCGTCGTGCCGTACCAAAGCCGACGACAATAAATTCTTCAAGACCAATTGCATCACTGCTCAATCTCACATCAATTGTGGTTCGACCTGCAATTTCAATGTCTTGAGTTTCCATGCCCATAAACGAAACCACCAAATGTGTGGCATCCGCAGGAACATTGATCGAAAATCGACCATTCATGTCGGCAATTGCTCCGATGGTGGTTCCTCGAACAGAAACCGACGCACCTGGAACAGTCGAATTGTCGTCTGCACTAATAATCGTACCTGTAATCGTACGTTGTGCCGATAGCGTTTGTGCCCCTGCGAATAACAGAGCCACCAGTAATAACATCATTCGTTTCATCGTGTTTTAATTTTGATTAATATATTGGATTAGTTGTCTATAGGTTCGATTTTTGAGTTGTTCCGTTTCTTTGTAAGAGACGGAACACGTCCAACTGTCTACCAATGAAATCACACGAGAATTCGCATCATCGATGCGATCGTGGTCCAGACTATCCAAATATATTTGCGTGGTGATGATTGAATTATGGCCTAAAGATTCGGAAATAACCGCCAAATCCACACCGCTTTTTTTGGCCAATGTTGCCCACGAATGTCGCGCCACATACGAACTCAGCGGTTGTTGCAAAAACATCATTTTGGACAATTGCGACAAGTGTTTGTTATACAACCGCAGCGCGTTGTCGTAGGTTTTTGCACAGGTTTCAAACGGGTTGATAATGGGCAACAGCCTGTCTGACAGCTGACAAGCATAGCGATCCAAGATTTCTTTCGCGCAAGGTTCCACACGAACCCGCAGGTCTTGCTTGGTTTTGCTTCGTGTGTAGCGCAACACGCCGTTTTGCACATTATCTTTTTTCAGTTTGGCCAGATCCACAAAGGCCATGCCTCGAAAATAGAAGCTCAGCAAAAACAAGTCTCGCGAGAATGCAAGCCCTTGTTTGTCATGCAGTTCCAACGATTTAAGCTGTCGGATATTGTCCACATGAATCGCGCGTTTTTCCGTTTTGGCGATTCCTGTGTAAACACCTGAGAATAAGTCTTGTGGCTCAACCAATCCCGCTTTGACGGCCTTGTTAAAAACGGCCCGTAAGATTCGCATATAAAACGAAACGGTGTTCAAGCAAAGGCGCTTGCTCAGCAAAAACTGTTGATAGCCAGCGATTAGTTTTGGGGAAAGATTTTTTAATATTAATTTTTTTGTATCGCAAAATGCGGAAAAACTTCGCAAGCAATTTCGGTAGCCTTGTGCCGTTTTGAAACGTTTAGTGTTCTCTAATTCAGAGATTTGAAAAGTCATCCAGTGAAAAAACGTTGGTGTCATGGTGGTTTAAGTTTTTAGTGGTTTTTTAGTAATTTTTTATTAACAATTCTGTAAAATTATCAAAAAAATTTGGTAGTTTCATTTATTTTGTTTACCTTTGTGGTGTGAAAACCGAAAAAAATCTGTCTCTTACAAAGAAATGGATACAACCTAAATGAATACAAACAACCCGATAAAAACCGACAAATTTTTGACTAGATTAGACAAAAATTCATAATAAAATCAAAGTATTAACCAAAATTAAGAAGAAGATGAAAAGAATGATGTTACTAATGGTGGCTCTGTTATTCGCAGGGGCACAAACGCTCTCGGCACAACGTACAATTACAGGTACGATTATCAGTGCTGATGACAACCTGACGGTTCCCGGCGCATCGGTTTCGATTCGCGGCACAACCATCGGAACAGTTGCCGACATGGACGGTCGATTCTCGATCAACGTTCCAGCGGATGCAACACATTTAGTATTCTCTTTTATGGGTATGGAAACCCAAGAAGTAGAGATTGCTGGACGTGCCACGATCGACGTAAGACTGTCGAGTGGAGCACTTGGGCTGGAAGAATTTGTAGTTGTTGGCTTTGGTACGGCACGACGTGTAGGTAATATGGTAGGATCTGTACAGCAGGTGACATCTGAATCGCTTGAAGCCAGACCAGTTGCCAACGTCATGGATGCACTTCAAGGACAGGTTGCAGGATTGCAAGTATTTACAAGCACAGGAGAGCCTGGAGCAACGCCAACCATGCGTTTGCACGGTGTTGGTTCTATCGGTGGTGCTTCTAACGTGCCACTTTGGATTGTAGACGGTATCCCAGTTGAACCAGGTGCAGTTCAAGCTCTAAACCCTAACGACTTTGAAAGCGTTACGGTTTTGAGAGATGCATCTGCAACATCTATCTTTGGTGCTCGTGCAGCAAATGGTGTTGTTGTTATCACAACCAGACGCGGTCTTCGCAACGAAGAAGCCAGAATTCAAGTTCGTCATCAATTCGGAATTTCGCAACTTGCAGAAAGACGATTTTTTAACAACATGATGAATTCTTACGAACTTAGAGATTTCCGCTTAGGTTTAGTAGATACAGAAGGTGCTGGTATTACTCAAGACCAATTCGATACTTGGGCTAATCTGCACGGGTTCCATAACACCAACTGGATCGACGTTTACATGCGCGACAATGTGCCAACCTTCCAAACGGACGTTTCTGTTCGAGGCGGTGGCGGACGTACGACCTATTTTATCTCAGGTAACCACTTTTCGCAGCAAGGTACAGCTCACGGTTCGCATTTCGAACGTTATTCAGGACGTATAAACTTGGATTCGGAAGCAAACAGCTGGTTGAGAGTAACAATGAACTCTCACTTCTCGCGTGACAGCCGCCGTACAAACCCAAACTGGGGAACAAACGTTCTTGCAGGTGGTCTCTCGATGCTTCAAGCGCCTTGGTGGACGCCGGTTGATGAGTATGGAAACAGACACGATATGATTCCTGGACTAAATGCACTTCACCCAGAATATATGGCTGAAATGTCGCCTTCAGAGCAAAGAAACTCGCAGTTTACAGGTAGTTTGACTGTTCAAATAACACCTATGGAAGGCCTTACGTTGATTTCTCGTGCAGGAACAAACGCTCGCGACTGGTCAAGTGTTAGCGGTATTCTTCCATCGCGTTTGGATAGATTAACACATGCCGACAGAGGAACACAATCGCGCCTTAATGAGCAACTTGTTACAATGAACATCAATAACGTTATTCAGTATAGCTTTGGCTTCAATGATGTACATAACTTTACAGCGTTATTGGGACAAGAAGGTACATTGTACAACTACCAGTTGTTCTCATCAGCAACTGCAGGAATTACAGACGACAGACAGTGGCACGTACAGTTTGGTGACCCAGCACGTACAACAGCAACAACAAACACGTCAAACTTCTCGTTCCTTTCGTTCTTCGGACGTGTTGACTATAGCTTCAACGATCGTTTCTTTGGAGAATTTACACTTCGTAACGACCAAAGCTCAAGATTCGGTAGAGACAACAGGTCTGCATGGTTCTGGGCAGCGGGTACAATGTGGAGAATGACCAACGAGCCATTCATCAGAGACATTCCGTTTATTACAGATGCAAGACTTAACGTTTCTTACGGAACACAAGGGAATGCCGAAATCGGAAACTTTACACACTTAGGCTTAGTAGGCTCGCGTGCAGCTATCGCAAACCAATATATGGGTGGTGTTGCATGGATGGTTACTTCGCCAGATAACCCAATGTTAAGCTGGGAAAGCCAAGAAAAATTGACTATCGGACTTCATACCGAAATCATGCGTAGATACAACGTTTCTGTTGAATTTTATCGCCGTTGGACATCAAACATGTTAATGAATGAGCCTTTCCCGTTTACATCAGGTTTTGCCTCTGTAATGGGTAACGTGGGTACATTGAGAAACACAGGTGTTGACGTAACAGTAGGTGCAGAACTTTTGAGAACAAGAGACTGGCGCGTGGGCGTAAGTGGTGTATTCAACTACAACCGAACGATTGTAACTGAACTTTTCGACGGTCAAGACGAGTGGACACTTCCAAACGCGATGGTTGCTTATATCGTTGGACACCAACCGATGTTCTACCTTCCAATATTTGGTGGTGTTGACCCAAACAACGGACGTCAGTGGTGGTTCTTGCCAGGCGAAAACACAGCCATTAACACCATGGATCCAAACAGAACAACCCAAGAATGGGGCGGTGGTGACCACTTGTATCAAAACTCAGGTGTTCCAAGATTCCCACGTGTAACCGGTGGTTTTGGAATCAACGGCGGTTGGAGAGGCTTCTCTTTGAATGCTGACTTCGCATTCTCTTTAGGAAAATGGATGGTTTGTAACACGACATTCTTTACACAAAACCCAAACCGCTTTGGTACGCAAAACCAAGACAGAGCAGTTAGAGACTTTTGGACAGAGGATAACAGAAATGCAAGATTCCCAGACTGGAGACAAGGGCAACAAATCGAATTCGATTCTCAACTCTTGAGCAACGCGTCGTTTATGCGTCTGAAAAACCTTACACTTTCGTATAACCTCCCAACAGAGGTTCTTACAAGAATAGGGTTTATTCACAGCGCTCGCGTTTTTGCAACAGGTCGTAACCTTTGGACAATCACAAACTTTATCGGAATGGACCCAGAAGTTGATTCTAACTTAGCAATGGGTACATACGTAAACAGTAGACAATTTCAAGTTGGCCTTGAACTCACGTTCTAAACAAGTCAAAAAAAACTACTTAAAACACTAAAAATTTAAGACAATGAAAAAAATAATCAATAGTATAATGGTCGTTGGAATGCTTGGACTGCTTTTACCAGCATGTTCGTTAGATAAATTCCCAACAAACCAGATTGTTCTTGAAGAGGCGTTTCAAACGATCGAGGATGCAGCACGATTTAATACAGGACTCTACAACGAGCTTCGTAGAAACAGCCACAGTATCTTTATCGGAACTTCAGAAATGATGAGTGACTTGTTTAACGCACGTCAAGAATTTGGTAACCGTGGTGGTTTTCCACACCGTTTACAAACGGACTTTATGGGTTCTTACGAACCTCGCGATATTTGGGGAAATGTTTTCGGCTCAATTGCTCAAACAAATTTCTTCTTAGACGGTATCGTTAATATCGTGCCAGAAACAACGGCCCAAAGAGAGGCTATCGACAACTTTATCGCAGAAGCACACTATATTCGTGCGAAATTGTATTCTATATTGGCCACGCATTTTATGTATCCGTATAGCGTAGCAAACAGAAATGTGCCAGAACTTGGCTTACCGTTGTTGTCGACATTTGACCTTCATGCAAGACCGGGTCGTGCAACCATCGCAGAAACCTTTGCCTTTATTTTGGCAGACCTTGAAGCGGCTAAAAACATCAATGTAGACGGTGCACAAAACAGCACACGCATCACACGAGACGCAGTATATGCCCTGAAAGCAAGAGTTCATTTCATGATGGGCCCAGACAACAGAGCGCTGGCGGCTCAGTATGCAAACGCTGTTATCGAAACAGGACGCTATCCTTTAGTTACAACAGAAGCAGCGCTTAGAACCATGTGGACAAGAGACCAAAGCACAGAAGATATCTTTAGACTTCATGTGACTGCAACATCTTTTGGAACATCTGCTCAAGGTGCTGGAGCCAACTGGAACGACCATACAACTTGGACCACAAACAACATGCAGGCGTTCTCGTTCTTCAATGCAGGATTGAATGCTTATCAGCCAGACTTTATCCCAACACAAACTGTTATCGATTTGTATGGCACTGGCGATATGCGTTTGGGCGTATTTTTCTCAGACCCTACGGAGCAAATGGTACACATCACTGTACCTCATCCAGGTGTAAGAATACTCTACAAGTTTAGAGGAAACACAGACATCAACGTTATGTATCGCCATTTCCCAAGAGTGGCACGTATCGCAGAAATGTACCTCATCGCTGCTGAAGCAGGAAACAGTCTTGTACGATTGAACGAACTTCGTGAAGCACGTGGTGCAACGCCGATAGCATTGGGTGATTTTGAAAGAGAATTGCGCAACGAGTGGGTTCGCGAATTTGTTGGCGAAGGATTCCGTATCAAAAGCCTTAGACGCTGGGGTGCAGAAAATCCAGCAAATGCGTTGACGCATTGGGGGTTAAACGACGGCATACGTACGCCACAAGACCCAACAGCTGTACATAACTATGGCTCTACGGAATTTACACATAGAGTTGTAACACCAGCAGATTTCTATCGTTTTACGTTGCCAATTCCGGCAAACGACATTCGAAACAATGCAAACATGAGACAAACACCGTCTTGGGTGCACTAAAAAACCCTTAACAACAGTTTTAACCAAATAAAAGGACATAAACATGAAAAAAATAATCTTTAAAACAATGACAATCTTGTTTGTACTGTCATTTGTTGCGGTGTCTTGTCAAAGAGAACCGGTAGAGCTAAATAACCCAAACAGGCCATCTGTGCCATTGGCACCTCAGGTTGTAGGGCAACCAGCGTTTCCTATTCCAGGCAACGAATTTGTTACTCTAACAGCCACAGACTTGGCAAATGATGCCGTATCGTTCGTTTGGACAAGAGATGATGTAACTTTGAGTGAAACAACAAATATATTGACGGTTACAGGTACGGGATACTTCCCAGATATCGTACGTATTGTGGCTCATGGCCAAAACGTATCTGGCGTTGGATACCCCAGTGATACGGTTGTGTTTCAGTTTTCACCATGGGACGTGCCAGGTATTCCAAACCCTATTCATGGTGTAGACAACGCATGTCCAGTACCATTTGTTATGCTAACAGCAAATATCCCACAAGCAACGGATTTCTTTTGGTATTTGGACGGACAGCCTATTCCAAGCCAAAGAGGTCGAGTGCTTCAGGTTGGACTAATCTTTTGTGATGTAACAGACACCCTAATCGGTGGAACTGGATCAGGTATCTACACTGTAAGAGGTAGCAACGATATCGGCGGTGTTACGAATTACAGCCTTATGAGCCCACCGATATTCGTTACGTGGACCCATTGTGGCGTAGATCCTATTGAAGGCGAATGGAATGTTACCGGTATAGCAACTACAGGCGCAGCAGTAGCATTTACACAAGACATTATGGCAATCGACATGAACGTGTTCCAAATGCCAAATTGGGGAGCACCAACAGTTGGTATACCAACGTTTGCTGGAACAAGACCTAACTTGATTATTCGTGGTAGAGGTGATGGAACGTATTTCTTTAGAAACGAATCCGGCATTCACTCAACAGCGAATATCGAACAAGCGATTATCTTAGGAAATCCTGATGGCCTTACAGGTTGGTGGTTTGGACCAAGCGAAATAGATATTGAATTTTCTGAAGATGGTAATCACTTTAGATTCCCACAAACACTTCCTGATGGACGCACTATTTTCCCATCTATTGTTCAAGGAGGTTCCTTCGGTATGGCTTTGAGAAACTTGGTATTCACTCGAGTAGAAGAAGAAATTGTAGAGACTACACTTGCTATGGAAGATATAGTATGGATTCCAAGCGAAAGAAACCAAAATCTGGAAGCGGGCAGAAAGCTCACGGAAGAAGAAGTGGCGAGATTCTTAGGAAAATAAATTTAATCAATCAAAAGGCGACGCGTAGTCGCGTCGCCTTTTCAAAACATATAAGACATGAAAAAATTATTAACAATACTTACATTGATGTTTGCGATAGCAAACCTCAATGCGCAAATGATTCTTGAACAGCCGGCAGAGCAGTTAATCATGCGCTCTGTTGCTCAAAGCGTTTTTCAGCTTGAAGAGCAGCAAGCACCTATGCTGAGACACCAGACTACGATAATTGGTGAGAAAATTGTTGTTGAGAAAAAGAGCGAAGTGGGTGTTCCACTGCAAAGAGATGCTACACAACAAGGCGTGCAACAGAGAAGAACGTCTTTGGCAGACATACTTCCTGCAAGTAGCACGATCACGATTACACAGCAACTCGCAGATGGTATTGCGGGGTTCAGTACAATCGGCGATCCTGGTTTGGTTTGGGGTAGAGCTTTTCACAGATTTACGCCAGCACAGTTGGCAACTCTTGGAGTAGCAGGCGGAACGCTTAATGAAATTCGTTTAGGGGCGCATCCTGATGCTGATATTTGGGTTTATGTTTTCGTTGGAGGGACTTGGTCTCCAATCAGCTTAGGGACAGAGGTTTATAGCACTCCAGCTGGTGACCCTATATTTAACCCATCGGGTCTTGGGCCAATAAGCTACATATTTCCTACACCTATTCCAATTCCTACAGATCAAGAACTGTGGATAGGGTTGCGGGTTGAGCATTTCGACGGGGTATCGGCCGCTCCTTTTGTTTTTGCGACTGGGGGAGTGAATAGTCCCTTTGGAAATATTATAGAGCATGCTGGCGGTTTTTCAACTATGGCTGCTAGTAATTTTTGGATTCAAGGTATAGCGCTTCCACCTCTTGCAGTTGCTTCTGTAGTTCCTGCAAATAATGCGGAAAACGTATTGCTTGACACGGATATTGTGGTAACATTTAACCAAACGGTAACAGCAGGTGCAAACTTTGCAAATATCTCTATCAGCCCAACGGTTGATGGTTTTACACCAGACCTTACAGGTGCGGTATTGACACTAACGCATGACGGTTTTGAGGACGAAACAGTTTATACGGTTACAGTTCCTGCAGGCGCTATTGCTGGATTCGATGACCCAATCATTTGGTCGTTTGAAACGACTTCGACAGCGCTGATTGTTCTTGACCAAACACCAGATATTGATGCAACAGCTGTTGCTATAGATGCAGGTATTACTGTGATGTTCAATCAATACATCGCTGAAGGCACAGCGTTTGATGGTATCACAATAACTTACAACAACGGTGCAAATACAGTTGCAGGCGTGGTTGGCGTTATTGGTTCAGGCAATACAACGCTTTTAACGATTGAACATGATGGACTAAGTGCTAATGTGACCTACACGGTGACGATTCCTGTGGATGCTATTGAAGGCATTTTTGGCGAAACGAACACAGATCCAATCACGTGGTCGTTTACAACGGCACAGATTCGAGTTCTTTCGAGAACACCAGCCTTGCGAACAAACGACGCTGCTCTTGATGCTGTTGTAAGTGTAACATTTAGTGAAAACATCACGGCTATTGACCTTGATGCCATCACCATCACCTATAGTGGTGGAACAATTGCTGTTACACCAAGCATTACTGGTGCGGTTTTGACCATTGCACACGGTGGATTTGAGTACGAAACACAATACAGAGTTAGCATTCCTATGGGAACAATCGCAGGTGTTGGCGAAATTGCTTGGTCGTTTACAACAGGTTCGGAAGAGGCTCCTCCAGTTGTTTTTGAGGTGCCGTTCTTTGAAGGGTTTGAGGACACTGAAGTAGTTTCAAGCACGCCACCTTATAGATGGACAACGTTTCAAACTCCTGGTCCTGCTGCAACGTCTTGGGCAGCATGGTGGTGGGCTACATATAACACCTCACCATGGGCAGCGGGGTCAATAAGCCCTCGTACAGGTGACCGACAAGCACTGGTTCTTTCTCCAGGTGTTTTTGCTCCACCAACGGGTGATTTTGCTGCAGACGCATGGTTGATTAGTCCGAATATTCAGTTTGAGGCTGGAGTAACCTATCGTTTGAGTTTTTGGGCAGCCTTAATTTCTACTGGACCAAATCTTAATATGAAAATACATATTGGGGAAGGAAAAACGATAGAAGCTATGACCACAGGTCAAGAGATTCGTAGGTTTGAAAACATTTATATAACGTCTAGCTTTAATTCTTGGGCAGAGTATACGGTTGATTTTACCGTGCCTGCTTCAGGTGTTTTCAATATCGGTTTCCATCACTTTACACCTGCTGGTCAACTGGCACTTATTCAGCTTGATGATATTCATATCTTCGAAGTTCCAGACAACGAGCTGATGATTGCGGAAGTAGCGCCTCCTTCGTTGACACTTCCAGCGCATCTTCCAGCACATCAAATGACAGGTGCTTTGGCAACGGCAGATCTTAACGTTTCGGCGACGGTATTAAACCACGGTGCAGTAGCACAAACCAATGTAGCATTGACAGCAAGGTTTGATGGCGCACCAATTGGAACGTTTGCTCCAGTGGCAACGCTTGCACCAGTAACAGACTATACGTTTACTTATGCAGCAACAGCGGTTCCTTTACCAACAGCACTTGGTGCGCATCGCATTGCATTTGCTGTAACGCAAACCCAAGAAGATTTTAATCCAGCCAACAATGTGGATACGGTAACGGTACTCACGGTTACACGAGACATCTATAGAATAGACGAGTTTGTGGGCGCAGCGTCAGGTGCAGCGCTTATCACACCAGCGGCAAACACGTTCTATGGAAACATCTACACCATAACAGCACCAACCCTTCTCGACAGAGTTAGATTTGCTGCTAGAAACGCAGGCACAACTTGGCCGGATATTGTACCAGCTTGGCCGGTTACAGTGGGCATCTTTAGCGTAAATGAGACTGGTGTTGTTAACCCAGAACCAATCTATACGCAAACGTGGACGGTCAATTCGGGAACAGCACAAAGCATTTTTACGGCGCAACTAACGCAACCGGTGATGTTGGGCACAGGCCGCTATTTTGTAGCGATTGGCACAGGAGATGTTGGCGGTTCAGATGCAACAAATGCGCAAAGACAATTCTTGGCTGACCAATCCGAACGTGGCTCGTTGACAAAGGCTGCAGGTAGCGGTACGTTGGCTCCACGAGCAGGCGGTGCGGCAATCGTGAGCTTGTTCTTGCCAGAAGAAACTGCAAATGTAGCAACACCAGCACAGTTGGCAGTAGCAGATACAGGCCACAACAGTGTTGAGATTATGTTCCGCTCGGATTCAGCATTCCGCGTAACGGTATTCAACACAGCAACAGGCTTGCACGCCACAGGTATGCATAGCGTTGCTGTTGCAGATTCTATTGTACGCGTTACATTGACAGGTTTAACACCAGAAACAGGATACACGATTAGAGTTGTAAATGTGGGTGGTGTTATGGATGGCACACGTCCAACACAGCGTAGTGCGTGGGCACAGGCCTTAGTCACAACGCGTGTTACGCCACCAATGCCAATTGCACTTGAAGAGATATCACCTGCTGCAAACGAAAGAGATGTAGCGGTTAATGCAAACGTGGTGATTACGTTTAACCAAGAGCTAGAGTTTATTCCATCGCTACCGGTGATTCAATTTATTCCGTTGACAGGTTCTGGTTCGCCAATCGTAGGTACACCAAGCATTGTAGGCAACGACTTAGTGATTACACCAACTACATCGTTCCTTCCAGGAACAATGTATGGCATCACGATTCCTGACAGCATTGTTAGAGTATTTGCTACGGATACCACGTTCTTCTATTTTGGTCAAGAGCTTTCGTGGTCGTTTACAACGGCCTTTGGTGCGGCAACTTTCGCAGATCCGCTCAATGTAGCGATTAACGTAACCGCTGGAAACAGAGGAACATTGACGTGGAGAGCCATCGATGGTGTTCCATTCACTGCAGGCTTTGAAGGCACAACAGGCACGGCTATGCCGGCAGGTTGGCTTACAACAGGTACAGGTTGGATTACGACAGGTACTACAGTTCCAGGTGTTGATGGTATTATAATACCAATGCAAGGTGGTACAGGCACACGCCAATTGGCAAGAAGCCGGCAAAACACTGGTAACTATGCTTGGGCGTTTAGTAGCGGTATCTTTATGACTGCGGGCAGACAATACACGGTTTCGTTCTGGTTCCAAGCCCCAGGTTTTGAAACGCCGCAGGGAGTTGTTGAACATGATAACTTTGCACTACATATCGGTACGTCGAGAACATTGAACGGCACAGGCGCAGGTGCATATATGCCAGGCAGCACGCGACTCTTTATCAACCATAATGAAAGAGTTATGGCATGGACGCAGGTTACGCAAACGTTTACAGCGACCGAAACAGGATACCATTTCCTTGGTTTCCAGTGCGGAACAGCAAGCGGCTTGGGTTGGTTTATCGTTATTGATAACATTTCAGTTGGCTTTACTGGTGCTCCACCGGTACAGGCGTCAAGCTTTAACATTTTCTTGAACGAAGAAACTCAAGGCACTGTAACTGGTGGCACGCCACCAACACAGCAATATGTGTTTAGAGGTCTTTCGCCGGGTTACCATGTTGCAGGTATACAGTCTGTAGGAACAGGTGGCGAATCGAACATTATTCCGGTGAGATTCTATGTTGCACCATTTGGAATTGCGTCAAGAACGCCAGGTGTTAATGCTATCGATATTATGTTGGACTCTGATATCAGAGTAGACTTTGTACAAGATTCGTTATTTGCTGGACCAGGATTCTGGGCAGAAGATTTTACAATCACGCCAGCGGTTGACGGTTTAGAGGTTAGACTTCTTGGAGGAGAAATTATCATTCTTCACGACGGTTTGGCTTACGAAACAACGTACACGGTTACGATTCCACGCAATGCAATCGTTGATTTTGACTCAGTACTCACGTGGTCGTTTACAACGATTGGTTACCCACCATACTGGGTATCGACACTACCTGTGAACGATGCAACAAATGTGGCTACGAACGCACAAATCTTTGTAACGTTCAACAGAGCGATTGTTGCAGGCGACTTGGAGTCTGTGGTGATTTACCCAGCACTTGAAGATGCGACCATTAGAGCGCACTACAACAGTTTGATTATCACGCATTATGGCTTAGCGCCTCACACAATGTACACGATTACTGTTCCAACGGAGGCTGTTAGCCGTTTCGAAGGCGACACAATCACGTTTGCATTCACAACAGGCGAAGAGACAGGCATTGACTTTGGTCAAGTGGAGGTTATCAACGCTGTGGCGATCTATCCGAATCCGGTTGTAGATGTGTTGCACATTGAAACAACAGAAACGATCAGACGTATCGAAATCTTTAACTTGCAAGGTTCGCTTGTGATGGTTGCTGAAGGCAACACCAACGCAATCAATGTGAGTGTACTTCCAGCAGGAACGTACGTGATTCGAATCACAACTGAGGCAGGCGTTGTTGCAACGCAGCGTTTCGTGAAACGTTAATTTCAACGCAACGAATAAAAAAACGCGCCGAATGGCGCGTTTTTTTATTGCAATTTTCAAATTTTTTTCGTACCTTTGTAAAATCTAAATCAAACAAACAAATTATGAAACGAATTCTTACCACGGTTGTTGCAGCATGGGTTGTTGCAACGCTAACGATAAGCCCATTGTTTGGGCAAAACTTTACAAGTCGTGCCACGCTCGACCAAAACTTTTGCGGCAGTAGCGTGCTCGTTATTATGGAAAGAGGTGTGGATGGCATGGTGTTGTTTAGCACAGAATCTGCACCTACAACCGCCGTTGCGACAGCGTCTGCAGTTTCGGGCATTGCGTTGCAATATGTTCAGGATTTGACGTATATGCCGCGTGATGCTTATGGCATCCGACATATTCCAAACCTGCTCAATGTGGAAAAATTCCAGCAAATTGTTTTGTTGCGAACCGAAGCGTATGGCAAGCAACACGTGTTGGATCTTATTGAGCAATTGCGTTTTGTGAATGGCGTTTATTATGCAGAGCCGAACTATTTTTTTGAAACCGCTTTAAGACCAAACGATCCAAGTTTTGGTCAACAATGGGGGATGCAAAGCATTCAAGCGGAGGCTGCTTGGGCGATAACGACCGGTTCGCGCGATGTTAGAGTTGGTGTGATAGATATCGGTTTTCAAGGGCATACGGATTTGAATGCCAATTTTGATTTTACGTATGCGTGGTGTTTCAACTCTAATCAGGCGCTAACACCTGGAAACTTGGGCAACACGTTGCCATCTCCAGCGTCTCAAGTTGGCTGGCATGGCAATCACGTGGCAGGAATTATTGGTGCTGTTGGGAATAACAACATTGGTGTAGCAGGTGTAGCCTGGCATGTATCTTTGGTACCGTTTGAAGTTTTTTCAGGATTTAGTGGTAATTCACCAGTGGGAAGAAGCGATTGGCAAGTCGCCGCGGTTAATCGATCCATCCAAAACAATATCCCGATCATCAATATGAGTATGGGCGGTGGCGATAGTGAAAGCATGAGAGTTGCCATCCAAAATTATAGAGGCTTGTTTGTTTGGGCGGCAGGAAACGCGGCTTCGAATTTAGATGTTGCAGTTGGTCCAAATATCCCTAATCGTTTGGCTGTAGGTGCACATAATCTAAACAATCAGCGCACAAGTTTTTCATGCTATGGCGAACGTGCTGTAGAAATTTGGGCACCAGGCATCGATATTTTTAGTACAACACTTAATAATTCGCATCAAAATGCACAAGGTACGTCAATGGCCGCACCACACGTGGCTGGCGTTGCAGCGCTTATGTTGAGTGTAAATTCGAGTCTAACGGGGGCACAACTAAAAAGTCTAATGTTAGAAGGCTCTCTTCCGATAACGATACAACAACCTGCGACGAATCCTGGACAGCACCAATCGCGCCGATTAAGTGCCGCTGGAGCATTGGCAGCAGTAGGTGCAGGTATTGCTTTCGCGCCAGTTTTTCAAGGTTTTGAAGAAACAATCAACAATGATCTGCCAGAATACTGGCAACATTCTGGAGCGTCTGTCGTTTGGCAAACCGCTTGCAGTTTTGTTGACGGTGCAACGGGTACACCGAATGTGGTATGGGATACAGAACCGCATACAGGTGGTCGTCAAATGGTCAGACTTGGACGTAATGCAGGGCATTTTGCATGGGCATTTAGTGAGCCAATGATGCTTTTTGCTGGAACAACCTATGTGGTAAGTTTTTGGTATAAAGCACCGGGATTTTCTCCAATTGGTGCATGGGACAATTTTAGAGTGCAAATTGGGCGAACAAGAAGTTTAACGGGAACAGGTATGGATGCTCAAATGCAAGGCGCAACAACGGTTCACTTGCACAACTATCAACGTGTTCCACATTGGACACGCGTGACGATGGAATTTACACCGACAGTAACAGGACCGCATTTCGTAGGTTTTCAGTGCAGAACAATGGCAGGAACAGGCTGGATGATCGCAATAGATGATGTGTGGGTTGCACCAAGTGTAAATATCACGTTGAGTGAAGCTGATATTTATGAATTTCCAAGTGCACCCATTGGTTATAGTCCACAAACACCACGAACGATAACCATCCAAAACACCCAAAACGAGCCAACAGGTGAACTCAGTATCACGTTGAGTGGAAGAGACACAAGCAATTTTGTGCTTTCAACACCAACCATTCCGAACATTGCAGGCGATGGAACAGCGGAATTTTCAGTGGTGCCGCAAGATGGATTGGGTGTCGGTGTGTATATCGAAACCATTACCGTTATTGGTGATAACAACACATCTGCAAGTTTTACCGTGTTGTTTATTGTTAGCGACCCAACGAGTATTGCTGACGCTTTCGTCGTAGAAACGGGGCACGCGCCGTCTTTGCAGGTTTTTCCAAATCCTGTAACAGACCAACTGCATATTGTCATCCCGAGTGAAACGAGGGGTTTCGTTGAAATATTTGATATGAACGGACAACGTGTTTTCACACAACACGTAGAGACGTTGCATGCAACGTCTCTACATAACGATAACACAATCGTTATCGATATTTCCCATTTGCCAAACGGTGTATATATCGTTAGGATTGGGAATAATGCCGTTCGAATCATCAAACAATAACCCCCCCCCACAACCTATGAAAACACCAAAAATCCTATTGTTAATTGCAACCTTGTGTTTGCTATCGTTCGATGCAATGTCCCAAACCAGAGCTGAACGCAGAGCCATGCAAGAGCAGCGCGACGCCGCTTTAAGAGCGGAAGTGTCGCAAATTGTACATTCTGGAAATTTTGCGATGGCGCTGGTTTTTATGCCTGCTCGAGATGGAAATATATCGGGAGGAGGTGCAGCCATGTTTCAAGAGCAACGCACCGTAACGGTTCGCAACGATTCGATATTTGGAAGCCTGCCGTTTATGGGTCGATCAAGCGTGAGTCATTATGGAGGCACAGGTGGCGGTGGTTTTGTTTTTGAAGATCCCATTCAAACGGGCGAGGTCGTCCGAAGAAATAGAAACTATTTGGTGTCGATGATTGTGAACCAGCCTGGCGAAAGTTTGAACATGTCTATAGAAATCGGCTTTACAGGCGAAATCCTAATGATTATCCGCAGCAATCGCCGTGCAGATGCACGGTATACCGGTGTTTTGCAACCCGCACAGCCACCGCGCTAATACCGCATTTTCGCCGCTCGAAACGTATTTTGCAACAACGCCGCAATTGTCATCGGACCCACACCGCCTGGAACGGGCGTGATAAATGAACATTTTGGTGCTACGTCGTCAAATTTGACGTCACCGACAAGGGCGGGTTTTAAACCCGCCCCTACAATGCGATGAATGCCCACATCAATCACAACCGCACCGTCTTTGACCATATCTGCTGTGATAAATTCGGGCTTGCCAATAGCGGCAACCAAAATATCCGCGGAAGCGCAAATTTCTTTCAAGTTTTTCGTGCGACTGTGACACAACGTTACAGTGCAATTCGCCTTTTTGGAATTTCGCGAAAGCAGAATAGATACAGGCGTTCCAACGATATTGCTTCGTCCAACAACCACACAATTTTTTCCGCTTGTTTCGATGTTTGAACGCTCCAAAAGGGTTACAATTCCTGCTGGTGTTGCTGGCATAAAACACGGCAAATCCATCACCATGCGCCCGACATTTTCGGGATGAAAACCATCAACATCTTTTTGCGGATCAATCGCCGAAATGATGGCGTTTGTATCGATGTGTTTTGGCAAGGGAAGTTGCACGATATAGCCGTCAACACTTTCGTCGTTGTTCAGAAACTTAATGGTTTCCAAAAGTTCGCTTTCCGTAGTGTTTTCAGGCAGTTTGTGCACCGAAGACGTAAATCCAACGGCTTTGCAAGCATGTTCTTTTGCAGCAACATAAGTTTCGCTGGCGGGATCTTCTCCAACCAAAACAGCAGCAAGATGTGGCGTTTTCTGACCAGCATCGATCATGGTTTTTACTTTTGCTGCGATTTCACGTTTTACAGTTTCCGCAATGTTTTTTCCATCGATTAGTTTCATAATTTTATTTTTTTAGAATGCTTTAACGCCAATGTCTGTGCGATAAAACAGGTTTTCACAATCGATTTTTTTGACAGCATCTAACGCGTTTGTTCGGGCTTCGTTCAAATCGTTGCCTTTGCCAACAACCATCAAAACGCGTCCGCCGGATGTCAGTATTTTTCCATCTTTTTCCGTTGTTCCCATGTGATAAATTGTTGCATCGGATGCGTCAAGACCGTTGATTTCAAAGCCTGTTTCGTAATCGCCCGGATAACCTTTGGATGCCATAACAATGCCCAAAATGGGGAAATCGTCCCACTCAATTTCAACCGATTTTCCATCGGAAATGTTGCAAAGAACATCGAGCAAATCCGTTTTCATTCGCGGTAAAATTATTTCTGTTTCTGGATCACCAAAACGTGCGTTAAATTCGATCACTTTGATGCCATTTTTGGTTTTTATCAGTCCGCCATACAGTGTGCCAGAAAATGGCACACCCTCGCTCAACATCGCTTGGGCTGTGGGTTTCAGGATGTGTTCCAAAGCAAAATGTTTGTCGTCTTCGGTGATAAACGGTAGCGGACCGTAAGCACCCATACCGCCGGTGTTTGGACCCTTGTCGCCATCGAACGCACGCTTGTGGTCTTGTGCCAAAACCATCGGATAAACATCCGCGCCATTCACAAAACACATGAACGAAAATTCCTCGCCTTCCAAAAAATCTTCAATCACGACTTTTCCTTTGCCAAACTTATCATCGACCAACATATCTTTCAGTGCAAGCTCCGCTTCTTCAAGGGTTTCAGCGATTACAACGCCTTTTCCGGCTGCAAGTCCGTCGTATTTCAATACCGCTGGAAGCGGATTTTTTTTGACATAACTTAATGCTTTTTCAAAGTCTGAAAACACCTCGTAAGCCGCCGTTGGAATGTTGTATTTGAGCATCAAATCTTTTGCAAAACGTTTGCTCGATTCGATTTGTGCAGCCTTTTGAGTAGGTCCGAAAATCCGCAAACCGTTTTCTTTGAAAACATCCACAATTCCAAGCGAAAGCGGGGTTTCTGGCCCAACAACCGTAAGGTCAATTTGCTTTTCAATAGCAAACGCAAGAAGCCCATTCACATCAGTATCGCTCAACGCAACACACTCTGCAACCCTTGCTATTCCTGCATTTCCCGGTGCACAATAAAGCTTAGAAATCTTTTGCGATTTTGATAATGCGTCAACAATCGCATGCTCTCGACCACCTGATCCTACAACCAAAACTTTCATAATTTTTAATTTTTAATTCATAATTTTTCAGTGCTTAAAATGTCGCATCCCCGTAACCAACATCACAACCCCCAACGCATTCGCTTTAGCAACAGACGCCTCATCCTGCACACTCCCACCAGGCTGCACAATCGCCTCAACGCCATATTCCACGGCCAATGTAACGGTATCGTCAAACGGAAAAAATCCGTCGGATGCCAAGACCAAACCCGTCGTTATACCTTTTTCTTTGGCTTGTTTGAGTGCGATTTCCGCAGAACCGATGCGATTCATTTGTCCTGCACCAACGCCGATGGTGCAACCGTTTTTGACAACAACAATGGCGTTAGACTTCACGTGTTTCACAATTCGCCAACCGAAATTCATATCGCTCAATTGCGCAACGGTTGGTTTTTGCGTGGTTGCCGTCATTTCGGCGGTAACTTCAAGTGTGTTGGTGTCTAAATCTTGTACCAAAACACCACCATTTACACTGACAATTTGTTGCGGTTTTTCAAGTTTTTTCGACATGTCAACCTCCAACAAACGAAGATTTTTCTTTGTTGTCAAAACATTCAACGCCTCGTCTGAAAATGCAG
>Ga0209755_10003315_pt1 | contig 20367 bp, 12 predicted proteins | sample TergutCo191P1_FD_187301 | JGI IMG/M metagenome (GOLD analysis project Ga0209755, IMG submission 187301) | Cornitermes sp. P1 segment gut microbial communities from Petit-Saut dam, French Guiana - Co191P1 (SPAdes) (version 2) | ecosystem: Host-associated > Arthropoda: Insects > Digestive system...
TTTGGATCTGACCAATATGCGCCGCCGACAGCGTCAAGAGTAAGAAGCTCATCAACTGCGGAAAGATTTGTCAGGTTGTAACCTACATTTGCAAATTGATCCGCCGTGCCGCTTGATGAAGTGCCTTTACCGGAACTTTCCATAACGAGAATTTTTCCGGAGGGTCCTATAATTGCCCTAACATTTTCAGCGACAGCCTGTACAACACGCCAGTCTGTGACGATTCCGTTCGGAGCTGTCGGCGTTTCAGCATCCGGCGCGCCTGCAGGAATTTTGGCTCCGCTCGGCCAGCTCCAATTGTAAATTGTAGTAATAATATTCGGTTTGAGAACAACTGTATCTCCGGTTTTTACAATGCCTTCAAGTCCGCCCGCGAGTCTTATTGCTTCATCTACAAGAACTTTTATGCTTGCATAAGTATGCTGTGTAACATTCGTTTCAGTTGTTGACTGCACAAGCGAAACTATTGAACTATTATCCTGTGTTACAACCGCTTTTGAGGAGTAATGAGCGTACAAAATTGTATCCTTTGTCTTATCCCAATTTTTTGCGGAAGATAAATCTGCATTATAATATTTTGTACCGCCAGTTCGCTCGTCAAAATATCCGTCAAACTCAAGAGTAGCATGAGTCGGAGCCGACCCGTTTAGCGCCGGCATCGGCGACCCATAGATCGCGGTTACATCATCTGTTTGTCCGCCGATGCCGCCGTTCGCATCGAAGCTAATTATATATGTGTTAGGATCCTCTGCTTCTTCTTTAGGTTTTTCATCATTTTTATTATCACAAGTCACAAAGACCGCAAAAAGAATAATAAACAATCCTATAAAATATTTTTTCATACTATTTTCTCCTTCAATAGCTTTTATACAAAATCATTTTACCAAATATAATTTGGCATAGACATCGGCAGTCAGATACGCTTGATTTCTGCTTCTGTTTGAAAAATTGTTCTCATCAATAAAAACGCTGCCCATAAAATATTCGCGCTGTCCTTTTGCATCGGCATCGCAATACGCTACAGCAAAACGCAAAACTTTGCCTTCAGATAATTTTTCCGGTACGGCAGGAGGTGAAGTATCGGGATTATCGTTAACAGGAAGCGTATCAGGATATATTTTCATTTCAACTTCCCATGTATATTCATTAGTTCCGTCAATACTTCTTCTATTCGGTAAATCAAGATTACCGATTCTGTATTTTAAATGATGATTGCGTTTAATGAACCCGTTTCTGAAAGGCAATACATTCTGTTGACCTGACACATAATCCATTGCATTTTCTTCATCCAGCTTCATGTGATACGCGATAGCAGTATTATTAGCTACATGATTTCCGCCCTTCCCGTTTGAATTAATAAATAACTCCAGGCAGTCATCATTTTCAGGATTCACGTAAGGATCTCTTCCGTGAACCAGAATGTTATCTGTAATCTCAGCTAAATAATACAGTCTGTCTTCTGTCCATATTATTTTGTATCTGCCGTAAAAATTTTTAGAAGAAGGCGTCGGAGAAAAAACAGTTTCATTCGCGTTCCCATTGCTTCCCGGCGCCATCCACACTTGAGCAATCGGTTTCCACTCCGCTTTTTCCCACGCAGGATCATTTCCATTACCGTCGATCGTCGGAGCGGTTTCAGCAAAATACGCCGCGTAATCATATTGACCTAAAACAGGCTTGTCCGGATCGGGCTTATTGGGATCAGGTTTAACGGGATCGGGATCATTGTCGTTTGGATCAGAATCATTCGGATCAACGACGCCGGAATTATCAGGGGCAGAATTGTTTCGATTTTCACAGGCAGTTATACCAAGAGAAAAAATTATAATTAAAATTAAAAATAATCTCATTTCAATAATCAATATATCACATTATCATTGAAATATGAACATTTTTGTCCATTATAATTTACAATTCTGCTGACTTTAGAGCTGCATGAGCGTGAAAACTCGGTATTTCAGCGAAATCCGTGACATCCTCATATCCTCTCGGATCGATAATCACAAGCGCTTTCGCGAATTCTTCCTGACTGTAATAAACCGAAAACCCTTTCGCGTTATAAACTCTCATCGCTGTTGTTTTGCTTAATTCATAATTTCGAATCAATTTATCGAAGTGTCCGCTGTTCGATATTAATCCGCCGGAAGATTCGATTCCTGAAAGAACAACGGGAAGTTTTGTCATGTACGCTACTTTTTCAAGATTCAATCTGTACTGCATATATAAAAACAATGCCTGATCTTCGGTGCAATTTCTTAAGAAAGAGAAAAGCGGATTGAAAGCAAACGCGTGCCAATAATTTTCGGCTTTTACTTCGTTAGAGCTGAAACCGCTTCCTGACAAATAAAGAACTGACATGCCGATTATTTGTTTTTCCGTTAAATCGACAAGCCTTTGCACGAAAAAACCGGCGCGTAATATTTGCTGAGGCTGAGTTGAAAGACAAATGCCGCCCATGTCGCCGTAATGAGAATCCATAAAAGTTTTTGATGTGTATATTTCCATATTGTGAAAATACTTTTCGTCTTTTTCTTCCATGCTGACAAGAATACTCTGCCATTTCGCGCGTTCCGCCTGCAATGAAGCAAACGATGTTATTTTTTTTGCCGCCGCGTCCAGCGCGTCCATAGTTATTTGTTTTTTCTTTGTGATGATATACTGTTCGAGAATCTCCTGCAGAACAGTATCGCCTGTGATTAATTCCGCGATTTCTTTATCTTCACGTAACTCAAAAAATAACGTTTCAAGAAGATTCAAAAGATAAATCAACTGCTGATAACTTAAAACATCCACGCTTACATCGTCTTTTAAAAAATTCAAGCGTGATGTGATACTTTCCAAATGACTGTACCGCTGAAGCAGCAGCGCCGCGGCAAAACCGGTAAAATCCAGAGCAGTGCGCGTTACCGCTTCATCATCGCCGTCCGCGGACGCTTCTTCGCGTTTTGGAGACGCTGTTTTCTCTTTTGTTCCGGCGAGAATGAGAGCGGCGATTAATTTCTGCAAATCATTTAACGAATCAAACCCTTCTATTATTTTTGTATAATGCTGCTTTTTTTCCTGAAGCGCGCTGATTGTTTTATCCTGTTTCGCGATATCTTTTTCCAGCTTTGTCATATCCTGCTTATTGTAATCAACAGCCTGCTGCGCGGGAGACTGCTGCAATTGAAGCAGTTCGTTTTCGTAAGATAATTTTCTTTCAAACGCTTTATCCAGCGGTTCATTCAATTCGATTGACCAGCCGTTAATGTAATAAAGCGCGTTACTCACATTTACTTTTTCGGTTGTATAAAGAGCGTTCCAAACTTTTTCTATATTTACAAGATTAATTTGTTTGCGCGCGAAACGATCTTTTTCCGCGGTATTATCGCCTATTTTTACCATCGGCATCTGAAAAGCTGTTCTGGCGTTAATCAGCAAAGTGGAATGCGCGCCGCTGTACTGTTCGTACAACTGCGAAAAACAAAATGATTTTGACATCGACCATCCGCAGCCGATACCGCGGATAACAGACCTCAGCAGAGGACCATGAAGACTTTTTTCCTCACTGCCAAGATTATCCAATTGCTGAATAAAATCTTTTTGCCATTGACGATCGGTTCCTGTAAGAAAATCATTTTGATATTTTTCGACAATCTCTCTCGTGCTTGGAAATTGACTCATGTACGCGTTAAGCAGATCTTTGTAAGATGCAGAATGTTTATTTTTAAGAAACGCGTCGCTCAATCCTAAATTATTAACGAGATTAGTAACATCCGCGGTTTCGCGCGCGGCGTCTTCATCGCGGAAAACAAGATGAAGGCGCGGATACTGCGGATCGCATCCGCGGTTCTCTTCGATAAACTGAATATACTTATGCATATTGATCTTTGTAATCCCCAATAATTTTTGGGTGTGCCATTTATAAATGTGCATTCCTCCCCTATCGTCGATTAATGTCACCAATTTGTTGATAAACTCGGCGATAACGGGATTTTTAAACCGTTTTAAAAGGCGCGCGTAATAAGCGCAGAGATAAACGCCCGTCGCTTTTTGCAGGAGCGCTTTTACGATACTGAAATACGCTTTTATTTCGACAGCGAAATCAAAACTGTGAAATCCTGAATTTTTTCTTGCCTGTATCGCCAAATCAATATCATAATCGTATAAAAACATCGCTTTAATACTTTTTATGTTAACGCTGGTATCGTGAAAAGCGGAGGTAAAAGCGTGTTCAATATCCGGAAGCTGTTCTACAATCGCGACTAACTGAACAAGATCAATTTTTCCCGACATAATATAAATAAAATGAAGCGCGTTATTTCTCATAAAAAAAAGACTCAAAGGATGCTGTAAAGAAATTTTTTGCCAAGTCTCTCTGTAACTTTTTAATTTTTCCTCGTCGCGTAACTGAGCCGCCTGATACTGCGCCAAAGGACGCCCGATATATCGAACAAGAACAATATCTCTCGCAAGTTTTGTTTTACCCGAACCCAAATGTTCTTTATCAAAAGGCGGATGCTGTTTTGCCGCGATTAGCAGACGCGCGATAATTTGAAAAGCTTCAAGATGATTTTCCTGCCACTTGCGCCAATTATAATCCTGCCTCATCCTCGGCAAAACAACATATTCGGTAAACGCGCGCGGCGAAATTCCCGCGTCAGCCAAATTAATTAAAAGCTGAACAAACGGCCGAAGAATCTGAATACCGCCCTGATATTTAAACAGAGTTTCTTCCAGCACGCCAAGCCCGTTGCTTTTGTCCATCGGATTCAGCCAATATTTATTTCCCTTCTCCAGCCAAAGAGTAAATAAATCTTTTATGCCGATAGGCTCCTTTCGTTCCATATCAAGCTCAACAGAACCCAAAAAAGGCATAACCGCCGTTTTACTCGCCTTCGAAACAGCAATCTTATTACGAAAAGTTTTAAATCTCGATTCGTTTAAAATAGGATCATTTATAACATCCTGCGATTGAGCGTGAGCAAGGTCAAGTTCCAAATAATCATCTTGCGCCAATTGATTAACTTCGTTGTCAGGCATAATAAACAATATACAGAAAAAAACAAAAAAAGACTATTGAGAGAAAATTTCGGCTTATTCCATAAAAAAGCGGGAAACGGGAGTCGGACCCGCGACATCGACCTTGGCAAGGTCGCGCTCTACCACTGAGCTATTCCCGCGCTTTTTAACAGACTAATGAAAAAGCAAAAAAGTGTCAAGTGCCCGAAAACGAGCTCTGTCCCCGTGATTTATCATTTTAATAGCGGAAATTCAGCCCTAAACCCCATGAAAGAGGGAAACTAGTATCGGTAAAAGTGCTGGAGATTTTCCATGCTCCCCAGATGGACGGCTCGAGAAAGACGGGAACTGCCTTGAGCGGGATGAATGATGTTACAAGTTTTAGATTGAGGATAAGCGATTGGACGAGGCGTATGTCGTTTATAGCAAATCCTTCGGCTCCGGCATGACCTTGGCTGTCATAAACGGCATTTCTAAAACTTAAGGTGCCTATAAATCTGTTGAAATAAATATGCGATAAATTCTTTTGAATCTCAAAAGAAAAAATTCCCATTGAGGCTTCGGCGCCGGCGAGCCAGTTTAATTTGAGACCTGCGGTAATCGGATATTCTTTTGACGCGTTATCTGCAAATGACGGCTGACCGAAAGTCCGGGAAACGCCGTGAAGGTTCATTCCTGTTTCATCATATGAGCCGTAAAGCGTAAAGCTGAGAGGAAAACGGATTTCCGCGTTCACGCGAAAGATCGCTTCGGTTCTCGGTTTAAATTCAAGCAATGTTGTCATGCCTTTCATGTTAAACGAAACGCCCGTTCCAAATAATTCGTTTTGACGCTTTTGAATATTGGAAAATATAATTCCTGTTTGTAAAACAAAAACGCTTCCTGTTTCATTCCAATTATACGCGGTTGTTGAATTTGCGTTTTTTATTTTATCATAACCAGCAATGCGCAAATAACTCGCGCCCAGCGATAATCCATAACTCCATCGTCCGGGGAAATGATTAAAAGACGCAAGAAGAGATACTCTCGTTTCGCGGTACGGATCTGATTCAAAATCATTTATCACTTTATCAGAAAATGTAAGCGTTACCGGAAAACCTAAAAAAGTATTTTTCCAATAAAAATTATCGATCATTGCCATACCGTATTTTATATCCGCGTGAGCCAAAACGATAATTAAATTTCTGTCTGTTGGATCCATGAAAGCCGTAAATATTCCGAAGCCGTCGACAACTAAATTTAAATTATTAAAATCTAAATTATATCTGAGCAGAGGCAGAGGCAGCCACAGATTAAGCGGATTCATATATAGAATACCAAAATACGGTTTGGAAACAAAAGAAGATGAATCGGATTCAATTTCCGGCAATGACGAATCATGCTGAGGATTTATCGTTTCAGCAGTAATCCGCGCCGCTGAATCATTCTCAACGGCAGCAAAACCGTAATCATCATGATTTCGCCTAACAAGATTGATTCTGCTTGTTTGTCCTGAAATAGAATCTGTTTTTTCAGGGAAACTTAAAAAACTATCGCCTGAAAAAAACGCGCCGCGGTAATAAATATCGTCATTTACAGAAACAGGATAAAAAACGCCTCCGGAAAAATCTCTGCCGCTGAAAACAGCCTGCATTTTTTCGAGATCGATGTACGCAAGTTTGTACATACGATCGTCCATATTGTGACTGAAAAATATTTTTCCTTCGGAAACGCTCAAGCCCCGCATATAGCGGCTGAACAAAAGATTTGCTTCTCCTCCGCCGCTCGCGGTTTCAACGCGGAAAAGTTCTTTTGTAATATAATTGAAAATTACCAGCTCACGTATTCCTTTACGCGCGGTTACAAACATGAAGCGCTCATCATCAAGAGCGCGGGGAGCGGAAAACAAAAGCTCTTCATTGCCGCTGAAGAGTATTTCCGTTTTACCGTCAGAGTCTTCGTACACGATGCTGTTATTGTGTAATTGAGAACGAATTCCGATTACGCCGCCGCGAAAATATCCTGCCTTGTACAGTCCTTGGAATATTTTCCCGGTTTTTCTTCCCGAAGCTGTGTCGTATTCTGTTACAACCGCCCTGTATCGTTCCCCTGCCAGATAATAACCCGAAGCAAGTATTGTTTTTCCGTCAGGGCTGACATCAAGATCGTAAGAAGATACCGCATCGGAATTAATCACGCGAATTTTTTTCGTTTGCGTATTATATACGCGAATTTTTCTTTCCGCGCTGTCAAGAACATATACATCGTTTCCGCCGGCAGCAATTGCGGAAATTGAATATTTTTTTTCAGCAAAAAAATGATGACGCGTTCTAAAAAGCGCTTCGGTGTTTTCTTCGATGTTTTCCAACGCGAGGGAATCCTTAAAAGATTTCCATGCGTCAATAAAATTAATTTTATATACATTTCTGAAAATGCGATAGAAGCCGGAACGGTATACGGCAAAAGAAAAATGAATCTGCTTTCCCATTTCGCGCCACAATTCCGTATATTTTTCGATTCCGTAATTATTAATCAGCCAAAAAGAAAAAAGTCCGCCGTAATCATAAGAGCTGCCTCTGTGATTTGGATGATCAAAAAGATTCGAAGACTGAAAAGGAGTCAGGAATTTTCCTTCGTGAATTGCCTGCCTGAGCCGTTGTTTTACCAGCGGATCATTTGCTCTGCCGAAACCGGTCATGCTTTCCATGCTTACCGTAACGCCTTCAACCATAAAATAAGGCGCGTTAAAACCTGAAGGAGTAGACCAATATCCGAAAACCTTGCGAAGCGCGTCAAAGAAAGAGCTTCTTGTGTTAAGCGAAACCGCGTGAGCCAATTCATGAAGAAAAAGCGATTCGAGACTGTTTTCAAAATTTGTCCACTCAACATCCATCGGCGTATCATAAAGAATGATATGAGGGAAAGGCACAGGATTGTAATAACCGTTAAACATTTCAGTATGAGGAGCGAAGGTAACGGGAATACGCGCCGGAACCGTAATTCCAAAAACAGAAGTCAGTTTTTCATAAACATTATCCGCGTAAGACGCAAGAGTCCGCGCGGAAGATTCAGATTCAGACGGATAGATAATATCAAAATATTCCGTTTTAATTACGCGAAAAAAAGTAAAAGGCTTAAATAACTGCGCTTCAGCGGCAGTAAAAGAAAAAAGAAAAAAAACAATCAGGAAGCAAAAATGAATATTTCTCATATTAATTCGAGAGAGAAAATAAATTCCTCATTCCTTATTCCTAATTTAAAAATATTATTCTCTAACGACGCCTTGCCTTTGCCCTTAAAATCAATACAAGCAAATTTATGATCGCAGTAAGCGCGGACGCGACATATGTCATTGCAGCCGCGTTTAAAACTTTTTTCGCGCCTTTAAGTTCCTGATCATTTAAAACATTGTTGGATTTGAGAAGCGTTAACGCTCTTGAAGAAGCATTAAACTCAACAGGTAATGTGATCACATAAAAAAGCACAGCGCCGCTGAAAAGAAGTATTCCTATATTAGTTAAAAGAGACGCAATAGGCGGAATAGCTTCGCTGGCAAAAGCTAAAGCGATTCCGATGCCTGCTAACATCGGACCAAAACGCGAACCGATATTCGCGACCGGCACAAGTATACTTCGTAAAGCGAGCGGTCCCCAGCGCGTCGCGTGTTGTACCGCGTGCCCCGCTTCATGAGCCGCGACTCCAATCGCTGAAATTGATGTCAAGCCGTAAACAGGTTCGGAAAGCCGCAGTTTTTTATCGGAAGGAGAATAATGATCGGTAAGTGATCCTCCGACAGCTTCAATTTGAACATCATTTATGCTGCTCGCTTTAAGCAACATAGACGCGGCGTTAACGCCGGTAATTCCCTTTGCGCTCATCACCTTTGAATATTTCGCGAAAGTTGATTTAACCATTGACTGCGCGATAAACGATAACAAAGCAGCGCCGCCTAATAAAATCCATTCCCAAATGCCAATACCCATACCCATATACTACACCCCTTATTTATTTTCAGCCGGAGGGCTGCGTCTTACAGTATACTCCATTTTTACAGGAGAGGGAATATCGCTTCCCCTTGCCGCGCGGTCAAGCATTTCCTTTTGAACACGGAACGGTTTTTCTCCGTGAGGCGGAGTCAACTGAGTCCATTTGCCGTCACTGTCGAGGAGTGAGGCTTTACAGTTATCATTAAAATAGCTCCAAAGAATTTCGTATAACTCCCCTCTGAGCAATTCATCAAGAACAGGAAACAAAATTTCCACGCGCTTTTCCAGATTACGCGGCATCCAGTCGGCGCTTGCGAGATAGAGTTCGTCAGAGCCTCCGTTTAAAAAATAATAAATTCTTGAATGTTCAAGATAGTGATCGATAACGCTGATAACGCGTATATTTTCCGAAACTCCGGGAATGCCGGGAACTAAGGTGCAAATTCCGCGGACGCATAAAGAAATTTTTACTCCTGCCTGAGACGCCGTATACAGCGCTTTGACTATGTCAACATCAGTCAGCGAATTCATCTTTGCCATAATTTTGGAAGGATACTCATTTCTCGCCCTGTTCGCTTCTCTTTCGATTAATTCCAGAAAACGGCGTTTAAGACCGGTAGGCGCGATTGTAAGTCTAATCATCGACTGAACCGTGGAATAACCTGTGAGCATATTGAAAATTAATCCCGCGTCGTACGCGATATCTTCACGGCATGTAAAAAGGCAGATGTCTTCGTAATATTTCGCTGTTCTGTAATTATAATTTCCTGTTGATAAATGCACATAACGCTTAACGCGATCGTTTTCTCTTCGCATAACTAAAGAAACCTTCGAGTGAATTTTTAAATTCGATAAACCGTACACAACAATAACTCCGGCTTTTTCAAGACGGTTTGCCCATGAAATATTCCGCTCTTCATCAAAACGGGCTTTCAATTCAACGACAGCGGTTACCTGTTTGCCGTTAAGCGCCGCCTGTTCCAGAGCTCTGACGACCGGAGAATATGAAGAAGCGCCTGAAGCGATTCCAATTCCGGGAATCGCGCCGCCTGTTCTGTAAAGAGCTGTTCTGATCGAAATAACCTGAGGATCGGCTGCCGCTTCTTCAAAAAAACGCACAACAGGATCAAAAGAATGATACGGAAGATGCAGAAGCACATCGCCCTGGCTAATGCGATCCCAAATCGGCGTTTCGTCGTTAAAATCTTTTGATTTAACAATCTTCCACGGTTTTTCGCTTAACTCTTCAAGACCTGCGACATTTGTTAACTCTAAAAAATCAACAGGATTGATCGGTCCGTCAACTTCATAAAGATAATTAATTTCAGCGCGCGGACTTTCTCCCGATTTTTGCTCAAACTCGGGAAGCGTTACGAGCAGAAAACGGCGCGCGAGTTCGTCTTTTAATCTTTCGCTTCCGTGAGAATAAACCATTCTGATAACATTTGATCTTCCTCTGTCTTCAAGAACTTTGACCATCGCTTCGACAAAATCCTCATCACGCTGTTCATCAACCGAGAAATCAGCATCACGGTTAATTTTAAAAATCATGCTTTCTTTTACGCGGTAACCCGGAAACAAATACGCGCCCCACGTTACAATTACATCTTCAAGCAGCGCAAGCTGAAGATTTTCTTTCTCTCCGTTAGGTGTAATGGCGTCATAATTCGGAAGCCAGATAAGCCTGTCGAGCATCGAGGGCAGCGGAACAATTATTTTTAGTACGCTTGCGGGCTGTTCGTTTGAAGACTGATTATTATCATTTAACACCCCGAATATTTCATTTGTATCGGAGCTTTCAGGCTCAAGTAAAAAAGCGGCGTTTAACGTACTGCTTTTAATAAACGGCATTGGTTTGTCATCTTCCATGCGCAAGGGCGTAAGTACGGGATAAATCTGTCCGATAAAAAAAGTGTCAAGAAAGTCAAGCTGAGGCACAGACCATTCATCGGGACGAAGCAATGCCAAACCGTTTTTCGCAAGCCCCGGAAAAATTTCTTCGCGCAGACATTTATACTGCCTGTCGATTATTGAATGAACTTTATCGCTTATTATTTCTAACTGTTCAGCCGCCGTTAAACCGCAGACATCCATCGCCGCAACGGCTTCCGCGTTTAACATGCGTTTTAGCGCCGGTACCCTCACCATAAAAAATTCGTCAAAATTTGTAGTCACTATCGAAAGAAAACGAAATCTTTCGAGTAACGGCAAATCCTTTCTCAGCGCTTCGTTTAAAACGCGTTCATTAAAATCCACCCAGGAAATATCGCGGCTAAGAAACGGTAAATCCGGCGATAAAATATTATTGTTAGTTTCTTCTGTATCACTCATTTTTAATTCCTAATTCCTCATTGCTAATTCAGGATTACTTTATATCCAAACACATCCTGAAACATTCTGCCTTTTTCTTCAATACCCATTATTTCGAGAGAAAGATCGTAGACTTTATCAACATGAAACATAACTGTTTCAAAACGTCTCTCAATTTTGATCTTTTTAATTTGCTGAGTATGTCCCCGATCAAGAGCGTCCGCTACTCTTAAGATAGACGCCATTTTTAAAACAAGGGTTCGATCCTCACGCTGTAGTTTAACGTACTCGATATCCGAGTGTGAAGGAGGATCGCCGCGGTGATAATTGATGACATTCGCTATGATGTTTAACTCGTCGGTGTGAAGACCGAATATTTCGGAATTAGCGACAATGTACTGACCGTGTTTTTGATGCGCGGAAGGTTTGATATAATTGCCGATATCGTGAAGTATTGCCGCTGTTTCCAGCATGATGCGGTGACGGCGCGTCATACCGTGATCTTTTGCAAGCGCGTCAAAAATCGTCATGCAGTGATGCGCAACATGCAAGCCGTGCGCTTCGTCATAATGAAATTTTCTTCCGAGATTTACAGCGGACGCGATAATCTGAGAAAAGAATTCTTCCTGTACAGACGCGTCAATACCGGACGCAAGATCGATAAGAAAACCGTCGCGGATTGAAACAAGAGGAACAGCGATATTGGCGGCGCCGGTGCGCTCAAGAAAAAGTTTTAAAACTAAAAGCCCGGGAACAAGCCCCTCAGCATCGGCGTAAGTTATTGCAAAATGATTTATGCAATCTTCGATAGTAAAAACGCGGATCTTTTCGACAAATTTTAAAAAATCATCTCGTTCAATGATACGGCAATTATCGTTAAGCTGTCTTCCGGCTTTGTCCGCAGCGAGCCTTGCGTCAGCTCCTGCGGCGACAACCGTGCGCACATGAGCGAGATCCAGCTCCATGTTCAGTAAACCGAGAGTGTTTCGGATATTTTCATTCAGATAACGTTCGTAAAAAGTGCCGGCTCCCGGACCGTGACGCGAATGTTGATCAATAATGATCGTTCCCATTTTGAGACTGTGAGCCGCAACCATCTGCCCGCGCCGAAGAAGCATAATTTCTGTTGAGCCGCCGCCAATCTCGATTATCATCGAATTAACCCGCCCGAAGAGCGGAATATCCTGTTTTAACGCGAAACGCACAGCAAGATACATCAATCTGTTTTCTTCGATTCCTTCGACAATAACAATATTAAAACCTGTTTTTTGTTTTACCCGATCGACAAAAACATCTCTGTTACGTGCAACTCGAAGCGCGCTTGTCGCAATCACATGAATATTGCTGTCTGAAATTCCCCATCCCGATAAAAGCTCGCGGTAATTCTGGAGAACTTCAAGACACTCAAGCATCGATTCTCTTGAAAGCACGCCGGATGTGAAAACATCTCTGCCGAGCGAGACAGGGCGCGCAGCTCGATCTAAAACTTTCCATCCTCCGCTGGAATCAACCTGCGCGACTTGAAGCCTAATTCCTGTTGAGCCAATTTCAAGAATTGCGGTAAGCGTTGTATTCATACGTTTACAGCTTGTCGATTAATATCGAACATTTGCCGGAAGGAATGGGTAAAGTTTTTTCTTTTACTCCAAGAATATTAATTGTAAAATAATAGAGCTTCTCGCTTTCCATTTGGATTTCCCAGCCGCGTCCGCTCTTGTTAGAAAGAATCGTTATCATATTATTCTTAAGCGAAAGATTTTCAACTCCCATTATCTCAAGATTAGGAATAACCCAATCGACTGTTTTTCGCGGAAGAGAAATTGAAAGCCCGACAATATTCTCGATAATTAGACAGATAGTAGAAAGCGCATCATAGGTAAGATATTGGGAACGCGGAAAAGTAGGTTTACCAGTCCATTTCGCGGGTCCTTCTTTTTTCGGCATATACGCTTCCCAGAGATTCCCCCTGTGATGGTTGCCGTCAGGGCTCATCGAATCGAGCATGAAATAAACGTGCCTGATTGCGCATTCTCTCGCGAGATCCCATCGCTGATACCGTTCAAGTCCTTTTATAACCATAAATGTTAAGTGAGGATAAACCGATCCGCGGTATCCGCGTCCTGACTCATCAAAATCATTTTCGCAGACAGCAAGCGAAGGAAACGGATGAACAGTGCCGAAGAATTCAGGGTCGGTAAGTTTTTCGATAATACGCTCTGCTTTTTCTCCGTTAGGAATTTCAGCTAACAGAGGCCAGAAACCCGCGATAGTTTTTATCTGTACCTGTTTCTCGCTCTTGTTAATATCATAATAAAATCCGTCCTGCGCGTTCCACATCAACGAATTGATTCTTGTCTTTAAAGAAAAATACTGACGTTTGTAATGAAAACTCGTTTCCTTATCGTTGAGAATGTCGGCTAACGCGGATATGTAAAGCATATTAATCGCCATCATCGTATTAAAGTCCATCGCGTAATAAGCGTCTCCGCGCGGAGAATTGCTCATGCCTGTCGCGCCGAGAGGCGTCTTGTACAATCCGTTCGGTTTTTTAAAAGTAATATCAATCCAGTTTGAGTATTTACAAAGAATCGGCAGCACGTCTTTAACGCGTTTTTTGTTACCCGACTTGTGATAAATATTGTACTCAGCCCACGCAAACATAGGGATGCCGATTCCCTCGGGATTATCGCGTTCAAACACAGGTTTACCTTTGTTTATTTCATAAGCGGATCGAATTGCGCCGCTAGCCTCCTGCCGATCATAAAAAAGATCCAGCGTAGGGTGAGCCTGATAAATTCGGTTAGAATAAACCAAAAAGAATGAGGAAAAAATAGCATCAGCCTGGTATACAATCTGGGCTTCGGGGTAAGAGAAGAATTTCCCTTCTATTCCGCTTTTATCGCCTCCGCCATTCCAGCAATCTTGTATCCAAGCCCATGTTTTATCATAAATATCAACAAAATCCTGATCGTAAAAGTGGATTTTGGGGAAATCATGCTTAGTCACGGGTTCTCCTTAACAGAACAAACAAATACAACCCTATAAGTATAATACGAGGGAGAGAAAAATGCTAGGGCAGTTTTTTTACAAAAAAAGCTCTGTCACCATAGAATGTATTAAAATTTGAAGAGACAAGGTATTAAATTACAAATCGTGATTTTCGCCTTTTTTTGTAAATATTCTAATAACTGACAAAAGATATTGGTCTTTTAAGAAAAAAAGCATAATTATACCAAGGAAAAGAAAAATAAGTGTGTTAATCGACAAAGGAATCCCGTACGCGACTATACGATTATGTCCTGCAAAAAGCTCATGTAAAATAGGCGAAATAAAGAAAACCGGAATGACGGCTAAAGCAGAAAGCATAATTATTTTAAGTATATAAAATAATATGGTTTTAATTGCTGAAAGCATCTCTATATTAGGATTCTTTCTCAAAAAAACATAAAGCAAAATAGTGTTTACAGCGCTGGCGAGGGACAAAGCGAAAGCAATGCCTGCGCCTCGAAAGGGTCCAACTAATACAGCAGCAAAACAGATATTGACAGCAAAAGAAATTATTCCGGCTATTGTGGGAGATTTTGTATCACTCTGCGCGTAAAATGCAGGCGCGAGAATACGATTGAGGGCGATAAAAAAAAGCCCCGGCATATGGAAAGTGAATGCAGCTAATGTAAGGTTAACTGATGATTCATCAAAATTTTTACTTTGAAAAAGAAGGCGGATTAAGCTCTGTCCCTCTATGATTGAAAAGAACGTTATTGGGATCGTAATCAAGGCAATAATATTCATTGATGAGACAAGCCGCCGGTTAAATATTTCCCATTGAGATGTTTTTGCGTATTCCGCAAGGTTTGGGAGCAGCACTGTCCCTATTGAAACAGCAAAAACACCAAGAAATAATTCCTGAAGCCGCAGTGAATACTGAAGACTTGAAACAACGCCTTCGCCTGCCCTGCCGGCGAGAGCTGTAGACACAAGATCATTTAATTGATAAGCAGCCATCCCAATAATCGTCGGACTAATTAAACGCAGCACTTTTCGAGTACCGGGGTTATTAATAGCGCGTTTCAATCCTGTAACAAAGAAGCTCTGTCCCCGTTTGAGGACGAAAGGCAGCTGTATCATTCCTTCAAGAAAACCGCCAATAATAATCCCGATCGCCATTGCGCGAGCCGGATTTTGAGTAAAAGGGCTCAAGCCGTAAGCGCACAAGATGACAACAATGTTAAGTAAAATCGGCGCGAGACCTGAAGGTGTAAACACATGAAGACTGTTTAACACCCCTTGAAATAACGCCGCTAAAGAAATGAATCCAAGAAAGGGGAACATAATTCTCGTCAATAAAACAGTTTCATCATATTCTTCAACCCCAAAGATTCGAACTAAGAAAGGAGCGGCAAGAATTCCCGCCACTACCATCAAAGTCACAAAGAATGTTAGAAACGTGAAGATACATGAAAGAAATTCGCGGGTTTTCTCTTTGTTGTTTTCTAACAAGTACTCCTTAAATGTGGGAATGAAGGCAACAGAAATTGATCCTTCGGCAAAAAGACGGCGAAACAGATTTGGCAGCAAAAAAGCCACTGAAAAAGCATCAGAAAGAGCAGAAGTGCCGAGAAATCTTGCTTTTGTCATTTCCCTCACTAAACCAAGAAGCCGTGATAACAATGTTAGTAGGGACAGAGCTGTTCCATGCCGGATTAAAGACACTGATGATTGGGGAGAATTTTGCTGAGAACCGGTTCTGTCCCCAAAAGCGTCTTCACTGGGGGCAGAGCTCCTTTTTTCTTCTTCACCTTCCATAACGAGTGCGCCTTATCTTTGGTCTATTTTTCAAAACTAGCCAAAGACTATACCTTCTTGAAGAGATTATCAATTCTGTGCTCCCTGCGCCTTGCAGTCTAAAGCCCCGGCTCTCCTTCCATAATCTCGAGCAGTTCGATCGTAAAAATTAATGTTGAATACGGCGGAATGATTCCCTGGACGCCTTCACTGCCGTAGGCAAGATCGGAAGGTATGTGCAGACGGTAACGGCTGCCGATGCTCATCAGCATAAGTCCTTCTGTCCAGCCGTTGATAACCATCTCTAAAGGAATGAATGAGCCCTCTTCTTCGGTGGAATTATCGAAGAGTTTGCCGTCGATAAATGTGCCGGTGTATTTTACTCTGACTACAGAATCTTCTTTTGGTTTTTCGCCTTCGGTTCTTCTTAGGATTTCATATTGGAGTCCGGACGGCGTAACATATACTCCTGAACGCTTGCTGTTTGCCGCGAGATATTCGTCTTCCAGTAATTTATTTTGATTCGATCTTTCTTCCATGGCGCCCTGCAAAGCTGTTTCAATTATCTCCATGGCTTCCTGCTCGGTAAATTGAGTTGCGTTGCCTTCGACTATCGCTCTTATTCCTTCCGTTAAAGCAGTGTAATCAAAATCGATGCCCATCGAACTCAAATTAAAATTTGTTCCGATCGCCATGCCGAACGCGTAACTTACTTTTGCCTTTTCATCCGCCGCGGCGTAATCTTCAAGAATTGCTCTTGCATGCACGGACATTGCCGCGAAAAATACGCAAAAAATAAATATCAATTTTTTCATTGTCATTCTCCTGCGGGATTTATTTCTAATAATTCGATTTCAAAAATCATAACAGTATAGGGGCGGACATATACTTCCTGCGACCAAGGATCAATATAGCCTGCTTCGCCGAATGCAAGCGCAGACGGTATATACAATTTGTACTTGCTGCCTGCGCTCATCAGCATCATTCCTTCTCCCCAGCCCGGGAAAACTTGAGAAATACCGAATATTTCCGGTTCGCCTTGATTATAGGAACTTTCAAATAAATCGCCGTTTGTAAATCTTGCTTCATAATGAATCCGGACTCTGTCCTGTTCTGTCGGTTTCGGACCTCTTCCTTCGGTAATAACTTCATATTGAAGACCGCTTTCGGTGACGATTATACCGGGTTTTTGGGAATTTTCTGCGAGGAATGTATTTTCTTCCTGTATGGCTGCGGCATTTTTGCCGTCTTTAAAAGCCGAGTAAGCATCTTCAAATATCTGATTTGCCGTTTCCATGTCAAAGCGCGGTTTATTGCCTGAAACGCCGTCTTTTATGCCTTTTAAGAATTCGTCCATGTTGAGGAAAAGACTTTCGCCTTCTGTTCCCCTTTTAACATTTGAGCCGTAAATCAGTCCCAGAGCGTATGACGCATCTTTACTGATATTGACTTCTCCCGGGGAAGAACCGCCGCTGCCGTTGCAGCCCAAATAGACAAGAACGATAAAAATCGTAAAAATAAGCCGAATTTTGTTTTTCATTGTTGAAGTATAGACCTTTTTTCGATTACTTGGCTAGTGGGGGCATTATTTAAAACACTCATATTACTGGTTGCCAATTTCCGATTTCTTTGCCATACTTATAGAAGTATCTGAAAAAAGGCGTCTACGCATCTTTAGAAGCGGCGCTAAACCAAAAGGAGAGTTCTATGGGATCAATCGACCTGCCCAAATCCCCGAATGTATTTCATCCGGAAAAACCGAGCGCTGTAGGTTCGCGTAATTCACTGGCACAGGAGTACCGTGACCAGCAGACCGAAGTCAATATACTGCTTGAAGAAGAAACCAACAAGGTTATTCACCACCTGACGGCAAAGCTGCCGAAAGATGTTCTTGAGCGCCTCGATGTAATGGGCGGCTTAAAAGAGAAGCTTTACAACTACTTCAATCAAAATTATCAGAACATGTTCAATCGTTACATGGTAACGAGCGAAGATGAGATGGTAAAAAAAGTCAGGAACTATATCGACAAAGAAGAAACGAAGGTTATGACACGCTATACGCCGAAAGAAATAGCGGACCTTCTTGACGCAGTAGGCGGCGCCGATAAATTCAATACCGGCGAAGTTGAGAAATCCATTGTCAATATGTACGGACATTTGCAGGGTCATGTTCAGAGGGGCGTTAACGAGCTTGAAACTAAGACAAACAGCATCCTCCGCCAGAAAACCGACACAGGCGCTTTCGTCCGCGGCGAGAATGCGTATTCGGTTGTAAAATGCGCGTTTAAAGACAATTTGGTTAAACCGAAAACCGTAACCGACGTAAAACTTTCCGTTAACATTTTGGACTCAGAACTTATCAGCCCGATCTTCCATTATCAGGTAACTGTTGAATATCTCGTAAAAGATTTAATCGCGAAACACATCATTGACTGTATTGACGGGCTGGTTGAAGGGATCAAAGACGAAAGAATGGAGAAAGGTCTTGAAGAGTTTTCTGACACCGAAGTTATCTTCACCAAACTTGGCAAGGTAGAAAACTTTACCGACGATAAGAAAGAAGATCCAAAGTCAAGACGTTATAATTATGTCGCCAAAGCGCTCATGGACAGGATCAGCGAGCTTCGCGCGGAAATCGATCCCGAAGCTTTTGACTCCCTCAATGTCCGCGAAAACATCAAGAAGATCGTCGATATCGAAAACATCCGCAACCGCGGCTTCAACACAGCGATTAACTCAATCACCTCGATCCTTGACACTTCCAGAATGGGCTATCAGTACATCGAAAACCTCAAGAACGGACGCGAAGTTCTTATCCGCGAATATGAAGACACTGACGCTCAAAATCTTCCGGACGAGCGTTATCAGATCAAAATGCGCTACTTCGACAATGCGCAGCTTTTTGAAGATCGCAAAGCTTATGACGTGCAGCTCAAGAGTTTTGAAACCGAGGTTCAGCACCTGTGGGATATCCTTGAGGTAATCTATCAGGATAAAAAGAACAGTTCTACCGTCGAAGATTTTGATGACTTGGCAAAAAAGAAAAAAACGCGAATTCAAAAACTTATCAAGGAAAAATCCGGTGAGCCGATGTACGAAGATATCGCCAAAGTCTGGGATGAGATTTCTTTCGTGAAACCCGCAGAGACCGAAGTTGAAAAATCGAACCGCACATATATTTTTGAGAAAAACAGAATTCGCACTATGATTATAAGGATGCGCCAGAGAATGGCTAAAATGTACGATTTCCTGTTCCCGATTCAACGCCGTGTAATGGAAGAAAGACTCGCATGGCTCGAAAAAGAATATTTCAGGTTCGATTACATGATCAATCCGTATCACCTGCAGCCGGGTGTGCTTTTGGATGTCGATATCACGTCGATTAAAAGGAAAAAATACACCTTGGACGCGATGGGTAATGTGCTTAACGAATTCCTCTCCGGTATATCTAAGGGCTTCCATGACGCGGCGTTTGCGTCATTCAGCCGCAGAAGATCAACAGTCCGCGAAGACATCAATCAATCTTTTTCGTCTCCAGTTGATGAATCTTAATTAGCACCATTTTTAACGGGGTTACCGCAAAGGTAACCCCGTTTTTTTTCGTGCCTTTCGCCGTTTAAGTCGTTATATTTGTATTATGCGTAAATTCTAGGCTTATCAGGTTGTTATTTTTTTATTTTCAACCGATAATAATGTAATACCTAGGGAGGAAACAGCGTATGAAAAAGATTCTCCTTATAGATGACAGTGATTTTTACCTTGAAACTGCCGAATTCATTCTAAAAGACAAATTTGAAATTACAACCGCGAGATCGGGAAAAGAAGCGTTGGGGCATTTGTCCAAAGGTCTTGTTCCGCATTTGATTTTACTCGATGTTATCATGCCTGAAATGGACGGATGGGAAGTATTCAATCTGGTAAAAGGCATTAGCCTTTTACGAGAAGTTCCGATCGCGTTTTTTTCATCGCTTGACGCGGAATCGGATAAAAAGAACGCAGCAATGATGGGAGCTGTCGATTTTATCACAAAGCCGTTCACAGATACTGAGCTTCTCCAAAGGGTAGACACAATTCTCGAAAAGTACGGAAAACAGGGCTAAAACCCTCTGAAACCGCTGAAAATCATAAAATTCTTTTTTTGCTAGCCAAAACAGCTAATCCATGTTAAAATTCCTCTATAATATCCACAAAAAACAGAGGAATATCATGTCAAAAGAAAACATTGCTATCATTGACGGTAATAACGCGGCGGCGCACGTTGCCCACGCGCTTAGCGAAGTAATCGCGATTTATCCGATTACCCCTT
>Ga0209755_10003316_pt1 | contig 20367 bp, 27 predicted proteins | sample TergutCo191P1_FD_187301 | JGI IMG/M metagenome (GOLD analysis project Ga0209755, IMG submission 187301) | Cornitermes sp. P1 segment gut microbial communities from Petit-Saut dam, French Guiana - Co191P1 (SPAdes) (version 2) | ecosystem: Host-associated > Arthropoda: Insects > Digestive system...
CCGATCTCGGAATTTAGCTCATACCGGGTGGCCAGCCGCTTTAGGATATTTATGGCGGCGGGGGCATTTATAGGCTCGTGTATGCCGCGCCCCGCATCGCCTCGGAAGCAGTGTTTGCAATGGCCTGTGCAGCCATTGGTAATCATAAATTCGACACGATTGATTTGGATATCCTTCATATTCTCAACAACTCTCTCCATGAAAAATCACCTCGCTCTAGGGCGCGCAGCAGAGCCTCGGCGGTGGCCAAATTTGTGGCCAGCGGGATATTATGCATATCGCAAAGCCGCGCTATGCTGATATCCTCGGTGGGTTCGCCTATATATGGGTCGCATAAATATATCACCATATCGATTTCATTATGGGCAACCTGCACCCCCAGCTGCTGCTCGCCGCCCAGCCGCCCCTCCAGATATTTTTGCACAGGCAAACCGCAGGCCTCCTCCACCACCCGCCCCGTAGTGCCGGTGGCCAAAAGCACATGCGCCGCCAAAATATGGCGATATGCAATGCAAAGATTTTCCATGAGGGTCTTTTTGCTATCATCCGCAATCAATGCTATATTCAATGCCTTCCCCTCCCCTTTTGGAAATTTATGTAAAATCATCACGCTCGCGCAAAATATTTTCCACATCACGTTTTGCGTGAATTATGTAAACAATATTAACAAGCCCTAATTGTTTATCGGCAATATAAAACATCAAAAAACGGCCAACGGGCATTACTCGCAAACCCATAAAACACCACGGCTCATAGCTGCACAATTGATGGCGAAAAGGCATATGTTGCAATGAAAATGCCGCGTCCAATATTCGCCCTGTTTGTTTTTCGGCTATTGCCAACTCCTCTGATTCATAGGCGATATAATCGTAAATTTCTTCCAAATCTTTTTTTGCAGAATCCAAAAATTCCACTCGCCAAATCATACTTTTTGCAACCTGCATTGAACATATTTTTCCTGCATCATTTTCGCAACCATTTCAATCGGAATGGTTTTCCCGGCTTTCATTTCAGCAAACCGCCGCTCCATTTCGGTATCAAATTCCTCTTTCGACAAACCCTCCAATGAAGGAATTGCTTTTTTATCTACTAACACCATACCGTTTTCACACCTCTCTTTTTACATCTCGTTACAGCAAATTCGCAATATCTCGCGATTTATATAATATGCGAATTATATTCACAACAGCCGTCGCTTTGTCTGGCAAATAAAAAACCAGATAGTTTGCAATTGGCATAACCCGCCAGCCCATAGAGCGCATTGGCTCAAAACTACATAGGCGATGGCGATGCGGCATAAATTTCAAGGAATTGGCAGCCCCGATAATTCGGTTTGTCAACCTGTGTGCCGTTGTGGGTGCTTGCAAATCGTTTGCGATATAATCATAAATCTCCTGCAAATCCTGCTCGGCAGTTTCCGCGAAATATACGTGCCAAATCATAGTTGTTGCATATGCGCAATATGCCTTTTGCGCATATTTTCACGAACCTGTTTTGCCGGAATTACCCGCCCTGCTTTTATATCCGCATAGCCCTTTTCTAGCTCGGCAATAAGCTCTTTGGGGGCTAATTCCCTCATAGAAATCGGTTTATCCGGTTCGGCTATATCGACAACATATGAATTTCCAAATTTTGACATTTATATCAACCCCTTTAAGGTTTTCACATCTCATCAAACATAGATTTAGCCCGGGTCATGCCGACATTTATCGAAAGACCGACCATCGCCATGAAAACCCACATGGCCGAGCCGCCGCTGGAAACAAATGGAAAGCCCATTCCGGTGTTTGGCAAAAGCCAGGCATTTATTGCCACATGGGTGAAAACCTGAAAGGCAATGGCGGCGGCCACTCCGGTCGCTATTAGTCTACCCAAAAAAACATCCGAGCGATTAGCGATTTGCAAAATGCGGATTATGATTATCAATGCCGCCAAAATAACGAGGATAGAGCCGATAAAGCCGAATTCCGCGCCGATTATGGCGAAAATAAAATCATTGGTCGGCTCGGGGACGGCGATTGTATTGCCAAAAAGCCCGCGGCCTGTCAGCATCCCGGAATTTAGGGCGCGCATAGCGGCGAGATTTTGATACGTATAAACCACGCCCACATCCAGCTCGGGATACAAAAAATACCAAACCCGCCCCAACTGATACGCGCTAACCATATCTAAAATAACCCGCTCGCCCGGCGCTCTATGCAAATCCACAAAAAGATAAAGAGCCACGGGCACAGCAATAATCAAAAGGGCGATAATATATTTATAGCTGATTTTGCCGGTATATAGCAGGGCGGCCATTATAAATAGCGGCACCAAGGGGGCGGACAGGGATGGCTGAATAAATATCAGCCCAACCGGGACAAGGGTGAGGCCCACAACCATAGCAACAATCAAGGGATTGTTAATTTTTTCCCTATGTCGGTCAATAATTTTTGCCAGAAAAATCAGCATAAATATTTTTGCAAATTCGGAGGGCTGTATGCCTAGCTCAAACCCGCCGATTTCCCAGCCCAGCCAGCGCGATACATTCCCCGGCGCGGGGGCTACCAGCACCCATACCAGCAAAAGCAAATTTACCCCAAATATCGGCCAATGAAATTTGGCAATAAACTCGTAATTCACAAATGCCGCCAAAACCATAATCCCTATGCCTGTGATAAAAAAGACAAGCTGGTTTATAAAAACCGACGAAACATTTCCGCGCCCCAGCCCAGTCGTCGACCCCACCATAATAACGCCGAAAACCCCCAGGGCAATCACCATAATAGCCAAGAGGAAATCAAAACTGCGGGCATCGCGGCGTATATCGGTCATAAAACACTCCTCATATAGATTGCTCCCCGGCAGCGGGGATTTTTGCCGGGCAAAATATCGGTTATGCAAAATTTTCCGGGTGGCAGCAAAACCTCGCCCGGCTCATTATGCCAATGATTATCCAAATCCAATATCATGCCGCCCGGCGGTATTGTTATTATATAGGCAAAAAAATCACAATTAGCATCCTCGCCCCAGCCCGGTGTTTTGCTGGTTGATAAAATATTAGCAAAATCTATTTCGTCGCCGATATTATGGGCGATGGTTTTGGTATATGGAGCAAAATCGTGTATCAATACGGTGCGGTGCAGGGTTAGCTCGTTTTTGGCGGCGGCCATCGCCCCCAAAATATTGGCAATATCTGCCCGAGCTATCTCGATTATCCTCGCTTTTGCCGCATCATCCAAATCGCCAAATATTCGATTTTTCAGCCGCGCGATTTGCTCATCATCAAAAGGCGGGCGAATGCCCTGCTCGGCCTCTTTCAAGACCCCGATATTATCATCAATCACAAAACGAATATTCTCCCAAAGCAAATCCATATTGCCGCAAAGGAGATTGTTAATAATCCAGTAATCATTGCGACAATAAAAATACAAAGTATCATCTAGGCTACTCATTTTTGCGTTTCCAGCTTTTAATGGGGATATCGGCGGTTAGCACCGGGTTTGCCGCGCCCGAGCCATCCGGGGCGGAAATGTTGATATCTAGGTTTTCTTCGTCTATTTCTAGGTAGTTTGTTAATACTTTAATGATATCCGTTTTTAGCATTTCCAATACCTGGGGCGAGCAATTCATCCGGTCGTTAAAAAGCACCATTTGCAGGCGGGATTTCGCCGCTTTTGCCGAGGAGCTTTGTTTATTAAAAAACCCAAAAAATCCCATGATTTCGCCCCCCCCTATCTTCCTATCCGGAAAATTTTGCGCAGCCGCGCCATTAGCCCTTTGTCAACATCCAAATCGGGAAAAGGCACATCATTGCCCAAAAGCCGCTGGGTAACATCCCTAAAAGCCTGGCCGGCGCGGGAATTTTTCTCATTGACGGCGGGCTCGCCTCGATTGGTGGTGGTCACAATAGCCTCATCCTCCGGCACCAACCCCAGCACCTCGATTGCCAATATCTCGGTAACATCATCAATACTCAGCATTTCGCCGCGCTTTATCATATTCGGGCGCAAGCGGTTTAAAATCAGACGAATATTGCCGATTTCGGCGGCCTCTAGCAGCCCGACAATCCTATCCGCATCCCGCACACTCGAAACCTCGGGCGTCGCCACAACAATAGCCCTATCAGCCCCAGCAATGGCATTTTTAAAGCCTTGCTCAATCCCCGCCGGGCAATCGATAATGATAAAATCAAATTCCTCTCTCAATGAGTTGGTTAATTTTACCATTTGCTCAGGGGAAACCGCCGTTTTGTCTTTTGTTTGGGCGGCGGCCAGCAAGAAAAGCTTTTCATTATATCGCTTATCCTTTATCAATGCCTGTTTTAGGCGGCATTTGCCCTCTACCACATCCACCAAATCATAAACAATCCGATTTTCCAAGCCCATAACCACATCCAAATTACGCAGGCCAATATCCGCATCAATCAAAACCACGGTTTTCCCGGCGATAGCCAGCCCACAGCCCAAATTCGCGCTGGTAGTGGTTTTCCCAACGCCCCCTTTGCCGGACGTTATCACAATTACTTCGCCCATATGTATATCCTCCCTTTGGGTTAATCCATTGTTGAAATATGAACTTCTTCGCCTTCTATATAAACATAGGAGGGGTCGATTTTATTATTATTTGCCTTTATCATTTTCGGGTCAATATATGTTATTTTATCGGCAATCCGCAACTGGATGGCCTGCATGGTCAGCGCGGCGATAATACACGACGCATCCCCCTCACATCCCGCATGTACCTTGCCCTTTATCGCGCCAAAAACAATCACATTGCCAGTCGCGCGAATTTCAGCCCCCGCATGAACATCCCCAATCAAAAATACGCTACCCTCATGCTCTATGCTCATCCCATTTCGCAAATTCCCGCGGGATAGCTTTGTCCCCTCATTTTGAGGGTCAATAACGCGATTGCCTAGGCGCAGGGGGGGTTTGGGGCTGGGCAACTCCTTAGAATCAGGCTTTATCACCATCCCCTGCTCGCCAGAATCATCCTGGATAAAGCTAATAGAAAGGTCTGTTTCTGTAGTAATAATCCCAATCAATTCATCCAGCTGCACCGCGGAAAGCTCGCGCCCCTTAAAAGTAATGGCAGTTTTAGCATCCCCAAAAAAATTATATGCATCGCGAATCTTGGCCGTCAAAACCTTCTTAATAGTGACAAAATCCGCCGATTTATCAATAACAATAATTATCCCATGCTTGCCGCCCTTAAAAATAACGGCATTATCCCTATTCATAACCTCACCCACCAATGCACATTTGTTACCATACTCTATTATACATCATTTTTTGCATTAACACAAGTTTTTTTTCAAAGAAAATCACATCTGCCATTTTTTCCTTCACACAAACACCCCCTCGCAAAAAATGCAAGGGGGTTCTAAGACCCATAAATTAAATTTTGACTACTTCCTCTGCCCTTGAAAAGCATCATAAGATACTTTCAAATACTCCAATGCCGCTCTGGCGGCCTCTTCACTTTGCTTGCAAATTTTAATAACTTCCGGAGTAATAAAATTACCGCCAATTGTCGCGAACTCTTCCTCTGTGAAGCACCCGCCAAGCAAAGCAAGCTCATATGCAATAAGCGAATAGCGATGCCGCTTTGTATGTAGCTCAATACTCATCTCCTCGCTCATGTTTAACTCGGAAATCTTCTTTATTTCTTCCGAAAATAAATTCGACACCCTATTGCATATAGCGATATTTAAGCCGCCCGTCATAGTTCCCAGGCCGCCTTTTATCCCAAGCTCTGTGCCTTCATCAATCAAGCGAAACCCTTCTTCAGGAAATTTCCCATAAACACTTTTAATATCTTCCCCATCGCCCAAGCTGCTGAAACAAGCCTCCTCGCCACAATACAACAGCCCAAGCTCCAGCATTGAGGCGGGCATTTTCGCCTTAACAAATTCCTTTAGCTTCTCCAAAACACCGCTCATAATCAACACCCTCTTTATACTATTTACATAATTATACTAATATGTTATCGTTCTGTCAATACATATTGTATTTGAATTTCAAATATATATTTAATAATCAAAATTCATTACAATTAGTAGGGGTGATTGTGATGGATTCATTTATACCGATAAAAAATGAGAAAACGGTAATTAGCATACGTATTGATAGAGAGATTTTGCGGGAATTGGATGATTTGGCGAATGAAACGGATATCAGCCGAAATGAAATGATTATTCAATGCATAGAATTTGCATTGAATAATCAACAAAAAAATCCGCAAAACCCTCAAAAATAAATGCAAACGTAGGGGCGGCCACTGGCCGCCCTTTACAAATTGACAGCAATCAAAAATATCATTTGCATATATTCGCGTGATTCGCGGTTGTAAAATCTTTCCCGATAATTTGCTCGCCCATCTTTCGAAACCGCTCAATATCCCCAGTCGTATAAAATTCACGTATCGGCCTCGGGTTTTGCATATCATGGTTGCCAATATAACCGGCCAGAGCAGCAGCCAGATTTTCAGCAGGATTTATCAGGGGAACGCCGGGCAGGGCGCGGCTTATGCTCTGCGCCAACAGCGGATAATGGGTGCAGCCCAAAATCAGCCCATCCAGCCCCTCCGCCGCCAAATCACCCAAATACCGCGCGGCCACCAAATCCGGAATTTCCCCATCTATCCAGCCCTCCTCGATTAGGGGGACAAACAAAGGGCAAGCCCGCGCCACAACACGAATTGCTGGGTTTTTGCTCTCTAGCGCGAGCTTATGAGCGGCGGAGCGAATCGTCCCATCGGTAGCGATTATGCCAATATTTTCACAATCAACCTCATCACAAACCGCCGAAATCATATCAAATACCGGCAAATCCACCATTTTGCGCACAGCATCAATGCAGGTAGCCGAAATAGTGCCGCAGGCAATAACAAGTATTCTAATATTATGCCCCATCAAAAATGAGATAATATCATATGCATATTTTTCCAAAACATCGGCGGGCTTGTCGCCATAGGGCGCGCGGCGGCTATCGCCCAAATATACAATCCCCTCGCCGGGCAGGGCGCGGATTATCTCCCGCGCCACCGTCAGCCCGCCAATGCCGGAATCAAAAATCCCTATCATATCGCGGAATTTATCGCCAGATTGATTAAAGCATCACAAAGCTCTGGCAAGGCGCGCCCCCCATGCTTTTGCAGCATGGGATACATGCTCAATTGGGTAAAGCCCGGCAAAGTGTTGATTTCATTGAAAACCACCCGCCCGCTCTCCTCTAGAAAAAAATCAATCCGCGCCATCCCCCGGCATTCGCATGCGCGATAAAGCTGCGCCGAAATCTCGCGAATCTGCGCCGCAACGGCCTCCGGAATATCCGCAGGGACTATATTTCGGGTTTGGTCGTCGTGATATTTTGCATCATAATCATAAAAATCCGTCGCATAAAGAATCTCGCCAATATGCTCCGCTTGGGCGTTTTCATTGCCCAGCATAGCCACGCAAAGCTCGCGGCCATTGATTTTCTTTTCGATAATTATTTTTTTATCATGCAGGGCGGCGGCCTGCATAGCGCGAATCAGCTCGGCCTTTTTCCCCGCCTGCCCAATACCCACCGAAGACCCCGTATTCGCAGGCTTTACAAAACATGGATAGCCCAATTTATATCGAATCTCTTTGCAAATTTTGTCAATGCTGTCTTTATTTTCCAAATCGTCTGTTGATACGATTAAATGCTCCGCCTGAGCTATTCCCAAGCTAGCGGCAATTATTTTGGTAATGGCCTTATCCATGCAAATCGCGCTAGAAATCAGCCCGCAGCCCACAAAAGGAATGCCCGCCAGCTGGCAAATCGCCTGAATAGTGCCATCCTCGCCATTTCGCCCATGGATTATGGGAAAAACCACATCTATCGGAATGGTTTTAAATCGGTCGCCCACCAGCCGCAAAAGCCCGCCATGAAACCTATCGGGGCTGAGTATCACAGGGGTTGCAAATTTTTCCCAGCCATTATGGCCTATATTTTCCTTGCTACCATCATATAGCAGCCATTTTCCGGAATTTGTTACATAAATTGGCAAAACAAAATATTTTTCCTCTGAAAGCGCCGCCAATATTGCCATGGCCGACATTTTCGATACCTCATGCTCGCTGGATTGGCCGCCAAAAAGCAATGCCACAATTTTTTTATCCATAATAACCCCCGATAATATTGTTATTTCCATTATATGTCAAATGCTAATCCTTTGAAATTAAATTGCTAATTTTTGCCAACTCGCTTTCATTTAATGGGCGATATTCGCCGGGGGCTAGTGCCTCATCCAGCGCAATCCCAGCAAAATCAGTACGTTTCAAATAAATCACCCTATGCCCAATCGCCTCAAACATCCGCTTTACCTGATGAAATTTGCCCTCGTGAATTGTTAGACAAATTTCGCTTATGCCATTATCATTTCCAATTATTTCCAAATGCGCAGGTCGGCAAACATATTCATCATCCAAAACAACACCCCGGGCAAATGCCGCAATATCAGCATCCGATACATCCCCATCTATTTTGGCAAAATATATCTTGTCCACATGTTTTTTAGGCGAAAGGGCGCGATGGGCAAAAATCCCATCATTGGTAATAATTACCAGCCCCTCCGTGTCCTTATCCAGCCGCCCCGCCGGAAAAGCCCCGCACCACCGGTATTTGTCCGCCAAAAGGTCGCAAACAGTCTGCTCCTCATCATCCTCCGTCGCACAAATTACCCCATCGGGCTTATTCATCATCAGATAAACGAATCTCTCATATTCGATTAACTCATTATCCACAAAAATCCGCGCAGCCTCGGGGTTTACGCGAAACTCCGGCCGCACAACAACCTCGCCGTCAATAACAACGCTCCCCCGGCGCAAAATCGCCTTAACCTCTTTACGCGAGCCAAAGCCCTCATGGCTCAACAATTTATCAATCCGCATAAAAGCCATAACAAAATCCTCTCAATTAAAAATGCACACAATAAAGAATAGCACAATATCAGCCATTACGCAAGGATTTTTTTCTCTTGACTATCGTCTATTTTAGCGGGGAGTGTTGACATAACTGCATAAATATACTATAATCACTTAAAGAGGAGTGCTTGCGGGGTGAATTATGCAAAAGCTATTTATCACTATAGTTTTATTTTCAATTATGGCATTGGCCTCTTGCAGCAGGGGCGAAGCTCGCGAAGTGGTGCTAAATGAAGCCCAGCAGATTTTTATGTACGACATAGACCACTTTGAATACATAATGGAAAGCAATTTTTCTTTATTTGATGCGGTTTATTGGGCTCGTGGCGTTGATATAAATGCGCTGGTTGAGCTGATTCGGCGGGATATTATTTCAAATCCAAATATGAGCAATGCAGAGTTTTATTTATCTGCAAGCCAAAGGCTAATGCCTTTGTTTGGGTCGGCGCATTTTCAAGTTATTTCGCCCATGCAGCACGATGAGATACTGCGCAGGCCCGGAAGCATCTTGCGCATGGGAAGGCAGTCTTGGGCCTTGGACAGATTGCGTCAACCCCACGTAATTGATTTTTATAGCTCTTTTCGGTTGCACTATAACTATGAGCAAACGCGCAATGCGCGGTTCTTTCAGCGATTTGATAGAAATTATTTCCTTCCTCAACGAGATAATGTTAATTTGAACATCATTGAAGAAGGGCGCATAGCGCATGTTACAATAGATTCTTTTGCCGGCCACCCCATTCTTTGGGAAATGATTGCAATTTATGAGCGCGTTGCGGATTTTGATCATTTAATAATAGATTTGCGAACCAATGCCGGAGGAAGCGATCTAATGTTTTTTGACGCTATAGTTTCTCCAAATATCATGGAAGATATAGCGATATATGGATTTCAGTTTTTTGTGGATGGAAAATACAGCGAAATGTATGCGCAATTGCCTCCTTGGGGCGGGGCTATGGGGTTAAATTTAACGGACGTCAGGCGCATCGGAGAAATTTTACCAATTGGTGAGTTACTTACAAAATTTGACATTGAAAGCATAAATTTAGACGATATGCAGCGCATGGATTATGGCTTTCAAACTCGCTTTGTAATTGAGGCGCATCCTCGCGGCATCTTTAATTATCAGCCGGCATTTGATGGGAAAATGTGGCTTTTAACTGGCGCTATGATGGGCTCCGCTTCCGAAATAATTGCCAGAACCATTAAAAACATGGAATTTGCTACTTTGGTTGGAGGGATTACAGGGGGCAATTTTGGCGGACATCGCACGCTTTTTGCTTTGCCAAATACGGGGTTGTCTTTTATTATGGATGTTTTTTACGTGACGGATGCCTATGGGCGGCCTTATGAGGCAGGAACTATCCCGCATCATGTCAATAGAAATCGCATGAATGCTCTGCAAACCGCTTTGGCATTGATTGAAGAAGGGAATTATATTAGGAGATGCAACAGGGAATGTTGACATAACTGCATAAATATGCTATAATCACTTAAATAAAATATTGGGGGGTCGCCATGAATCCACAGATTGAGCAGCTGCGAAAACAGTTTGCGAGCTATAATCTATACGAGAAAAAGGATTTCATTAACAATCTGCAAAAGAAGCTAGAGGGGCAATCCAGCCCCGAATATAGCGATTTTTTGAATGAATGTATTCAGATTTATCAAAATCAATCCGGGGGCGGTATCGCGGGCGGCGGAGATAAGCCTGTCGAGGTTGTTTCGCTGGTTTGCGGTATTCTCGGCGTTGTTTTGGCGTGTTTTTATGGGCTGGGTCTGCCTTTGGCCATTATCGCCATAGTTTTTTCTCGCAAGAAAAAAGATACGCATAAAACGACCGCCGGGCTTGTTTTGGGGATAATCGGCATTGTTTTTAGCGCGATTACGGTGGCTTTGCTGATAATCACCGTTGTTGCGATGGTGACTATGCCCGACTGGATGTGGATGATATATTGATTGACAAAAAAATAATCCGGCAAAACGCAAAAGCGATTTTGCTGGTTTATGGAATTTGCATTCCGATTTTTTTGGCTATCGCCCTGCTGCCTTTTAATTTGCCCTCTATCCGAGAGCAAATTGGCTTTGTTTGCCCATTATGCGGTATGACCCGGGCGTTTTTCCTAGCGACTCGCCTGGATTTTTTGTGCGCGATTTCAATGAATTTGCTATTTTTACCATTGACAATATTTGCCATCACCTATTTTATCGGCGCGGCAATTGATTTTGTTTTGCAAAAAAATATTTTAGGCAAAATAAATTTTGTTTTATTTAGAAAGCCCATGATTGCGCCGATTGTCGCGCTAATAATCGCCGCATGGGTGCGCAATTATTTTTTGCATGCATAATAAACCCGCTGGGCGTTTTTATCCGGGGGGTCGAAAGTCAGTTCATTATAGGTAGCCAAATGGCGCAAACCGGCGGCGGATATGGCTTGACGGATTTCGTCATCCCCATACGCGCGCTGGATATGCCTTTCATTATGCCGGACAAAAAGCCCGTTATTTTGTCGCGCAAAAAGTGTCAAATCATATAAATTGCGGCGTGTATGCGGATTATAGCTATTTTCCCATATATACGCCGCATTTTCGCCATTATGGGCAAAAATATTTTCCGCCAAAATCGCCTCATATTTATGCTCGGTATTGATATCAAAAATAAAAACACCGCCGGGGTCTAAATAATTTTGCACCAGCCCAAAAACCCTAACCAAATCGTCAAATTTTAACAAATAATTCAGCGAATCACAAAGACACGTAATCGCGCCAACCGTGCCATAAAGCTCGAACCGGCGCATATCCTGCTGCAAATACAAAGTCTTTTGATCCTTCCCCCGCGCCACCGCCAGCATATCCGCCGACAAATCAATCCCAATCATATCATACCCCGCCGCCGCCAGCCGCCGGGCAATCTCCCCCGTCCCACAGGCCAAATCGCACACCAGCCCAGGCGCCACCCCATGCCGCCGCCAAATCTCACAAACATACCCCGCCCACTCATCATAAGGCGCGCCCACTAAATCATCATAAACCCCCGCAAACCCAGTATACACCAGCCCATCCCCCTCTCCCAACAATCATACCACAAACCCCCCCCGATTTGTAAACCCACCAGCTTGTAACACATTTTGCAAACAGGCATAATATGTATCAAATAGCAACGGCGCGGCAAAGCCGCATCGTTTGTGGGAAAGGAGGAAAAGCGATGAACAACAATATGGAAATAGCTTTCGACATGCACCGTTTCGTAGGCAAAACCGTCACCATCTTCACCACCAGCGGCGGCCTCTCCGGCGCGGGTTTCACAGGTGTTTTGGCATGCGTCAACGAGCGCGTAGTCAAACTGATTACCTGCATCGGCGCACCGCCTTGCTGCCCAGTTGGGTCGGCATGCGGTGGCCCATGGGGCAATGACTGCGGGCGCGGCTGCTCTGATGGCGGCTGGGGCTGGGGCGGCGGCTGGGGCGGACGCGGCGGCTGGGGTAATTCCTGCGGCAGCGGCCTTTGGGGCAACAACTGGGGCGGCGGACGCGGCGGCTGGGGTGGCAACATCCTGGGTTCTGTAACCGAGATTCCCATCTGCGCAATTGTGTCGTTTACCCACAATGCTATCTAATTCACAAATGAATATTTAGCCTCGTAACAAAAATGGCCGCGGGCGATTGCTTGCGGCCATTTTATTTTTGAATTAGTCCCTGTTTTGTTAATTCGTAGATTGTTTCACAAACATCTGCAAGGTATTTCCTGTCATGGGAAATGCTGACAATTGCGCCGCCGAATTTTTGCAGGGTTGCGCGGATTTCCGGGGCGGATAGGGGGCTGAAATTGCGGGTTGGTTCGTCTAGGAGCAAAACGTCGGCGCGCTTTAGCACCATATCCAAAAATAGGATTTTTGCGCGCTGGCCGCCGCTTAGTTTGCCCATGGGGCAAAGCATTTCCTCGGGGGTAAATTTCATGCTGCCCAGATATGTCCGCGCCTGTGTCAGCGTGGATTTATGCGTATCAGCGGCCAAAAAATCCAAAGCGGATTGTGCATAATTTAACACCTCGGCATAATCCTGCGGCATATATGCGGCGCGGATATCCTGCCGAACCTGTAATTCCGCCCATATCTCGCGCAAAAGCGTGGATTTGCCAACGCCGTTTTTGCCGATAATCCCAATGCGAATCGGGCCGCTGATATTTAGGGCAATTTCGCCGCAAAGCCGCCGCTCGCCTAGCATCAGGGCCGGCAAATTCATATCCAAAATCTTTTTGCCGCGGGGAATTGTAATATCCTGGGCAAATTGGGTTAAAATGGATTCTTCTTGCTGGGGAATGTCGGCAAAATCCGCTGTATCCCGCTCTAGCCGCCGACCGGTGGACTTTATGGATTTCATCTTCTTTTTCAAAAGCCGCCCGCCCCCGGGATTTTGCCGCGAAATTTTGCGCTGCTCATGCTCAACCCTATCGTGAATCTGCCGCCATCGCTGCATTTGCGCCGCATGGTCGGCTCGCTGTTTTTTGGCAATCTGCATTTGTTTGTCAAAAGCCAGCCCCCGCGCCCGGGCATAATCCTCATAATTGCTATGGGCAATGGTAATTTTTGCCACACTTTTGCGCACGAGCTGTTCCATATGGATAATTATGGAAGCGGTTCGCTCAATTAGCATTTCATCATGGGAAATATACAAAACCGCCTGTGGACAGGCGTTGATAAAATTTTCCAGCCATTCCAAAGTGTCCAAATCCAAATCATTTGTAGGCTCGTCCAGTAGCAAAATATCGGGGTTATCCAGCAAAATCCGCGCCAGAGCCAGCTTGATTTTTTCACCGCCGGATAAACTGCCCATAGGCCGCGCCGATGCCGCCAAATCGGGATTTATCCCCATCCGCGCAAAAAGCCGAGGCAAATCCCCCGCATCGCAGCCCTCAAAATACTCACAAATCCCGCACCCAAGCCATTCCTGCGGCATAAACTGCGGCAAATACCCCATCCGCCCATGCCGCCGAATCTGCCCCGAAAAATCGCAAAATCCGTCAACCAGCCCCTCATCAAAAATCGCCGCCAGCAAAGTGGATTTCCCATTGCCCTCCTCGCCAATAATCACGGCTCGCTCCCCCGCCGCTAGGCTAAAATCCAGCCCCTGCGCCAGCGGCCGCCCATTCGCCCGCAAATGCAAACTAACATTTTTAATCTCCAACAAATCCTCTACCCCCGAGCAGCAATAAAATCGACCCAGCGGTCGACCATCTCCCGCAAGGTTATCCCATACACATTCTCAAAATTGCTCACATTAAAATAAACCTGCATCAATTTCGCTCCGCCATATGTTTCGATTAGAAATTGAATAAAAGATGCGGAGGTAGCATAGGTGGCGATTTCTCGTATAAAATGCGGGTTTGCCGGGAAATATCTGCTTCTAAATCCGCCAAGCTCGCCAATATTGTTAATTTGTGCCAAAGTGACACGCGTATGATTGCAGCGCACCCCGGCGGCATAATGCTCAAAAAAGCCAGCCAAACCCTCGTAAAATGGGGTAATTGAGCGTCTGCGAAATATCTGGTCATCCATGGCATGGGTGGTTTCATGCGCCACGATCCGCGGATACAGCCTAGATGTGCCATAAAAAACAGTGCTTCCGCCGCCGCCAAATGCCGCCGCTATAGAACCGGGGAAATCAGGATGCGGCCGCGGCGGACGCCCTATATGAATAGTATGAATGATACGCGCAAAGCTCCACGGCCGGTCGGCATAGCGTTTAAACCATTCATAAATAATCCGCGTTATTTCATTAAATTGCGAATTGCGAGTATATGCCCTCAAAATATTTTCGGGCATATCATATTTATTGCCGTCTCTGAATTCAAAATGTGCAATGCTGAATTCCTCATACATGCTAACCCGCGCAAAACCGGGGATGCGGCGGCCATAATGCAGCATAACAACCCCATCAAGGGGTTGCCTCGCGAAATCATAAAAAATTTCCGCCACCATATTATCGGCAGTATGCCTATCGCCATTTGTGAATAATTGCACAATCTCCGGAAAGTAATTATTTTCGATAAGATGCACGACAAAATGATAGGCCGTATTTATGGCTCGAATATGGCTGAAGCTGCCGCGCGATGATGGGAAAAAGCTTAAATCCCCAAAATCAGGCGGAATATTTAGCGTGCTAGAAATGGGATTAACCCAATCGCCCTGCAAATCGCGGCGAACCATGGCCTCAACCCCGGCCAGAAGCCAGAAAGGCAGCTTCATTCCGTCGACATGGGGCTGCACAGCCTTATAAACAATCATCCCAAAAAACCGCAAACAATCCTTCTCAACAAACAAGCGAGTGCGCCCCACAAAGCCGCCCGGCTGTTCGTCAGAGGTTTCATAAATGCCCAAACGACTGGCATGCAGGGGGTAAATCGCATTTATCGCCGCTATCCATGCCTCTATTTGCTCTTGAGGAAATGGCGTATGTATCGGTCGCGGCGGCATTGTAGGAGATTCGGCAATCTCGTCAGCCTCATCAGAATAATCATATTCAGCAGCGGCTATATGCGGCTCATAGTCCAGCGCGTAATAAGCAACCCCGCCGCACCCCGCCAAAAAGGCGATCAAACAAAGGCTAATTGTCGCAATTGCTTTTCTCAGCAAAGCCTCACCCTCAATCTGATTCAGGCGATATAACCCAACTTCCATCCCGGTTTATACGTACAAATATATTATTGCTGTGACCCCCCGGCAAACCCCCTTGAAAAATATGTAAAAAAGTATAATATTCATTGTCTTGGCGCGTAATTATCGATCCAAATTTTTCATACACAAAATAATGCAGGGTCTGCTCAAAGGTTGGCGGGACAATTTCGATATTGTAAACAATTTCACGAATTATGTCAAGATATAAATGGGTATTCGTTACAAAATTATCAATATCGCATTCGCGAGTATGCAAAAACCCAACAGCCCGCCCATTATGATATAATGGCGTAATTCCGCGAGCTGGGGCAAATTGGGAAGAAACTCCAAATCCCGGGCGAAAATGGTCAAAGCCGAAATGAATTTGATTGCCAAAAATCGCCAAATACAAAGGCCGTTCGCCGACAATATCAGCGATATCCCATAAATTATCCCCCGGAATAAAATCCAAATAAATCGTCCGCGTATCTTCGCGCCAATTGTAAACAGCGTAAAATGGCGACCAAACCTCGCCGGAGGCAACACCGCCGATATCCTCAATAGCAACCGCCATGCGGCCATTTAGAGAATAGGCGGGGATGGGGCGGCCATTTATGTAAACGCGAATGTCGGTATGGTAAATATTTCCAATTGGAACCCCGCCCACAGCGTGGCGCGCGACAAACCGCTGATGCGCCCCATGGGGATTTTCCAGAGAAACGGCTAAAATCCGCAAATCCTCATTCCAACGAATGAAATCATAATCAAAAATCAGATAATCCGCCAAATCCTCCAGCACAATCACGGTGCGGCCGCCGATATTATAGGATGGAACAGGATGGCCGCCGATTTTTGCGAGAATATCAGAGGAATAAATGCGGCCGGCAATATCGCCGGGATTCGCGGCATTTAAACAAACGGCAACAAACGCCGTTATCACAATATATATGCAAATCGCCAGAAAAAATTTTTTCATTAAATATTGCCTCCGCACAAATTATGTGATATAATCACATTCGGGAGTGTTTTCGCATTCATCATTTTCGCCATTTTTGCGGCTTTGGATGGATTCGTTTTGTAGGCGCGCGCTTTCGCGATACATTCCCGCGATTGCGCCATTTATCCCGGCAGTCAGGCCGGCTATGCCCCGGTTTAGATTGGCCAAATGCGGGGCTTTAAAGGGGTCGGCAAAGCCATTATGGCTAGACATGGCCAAAACTTCGCCTTCGTGGCTTGTTCCAATTTTTACCATATTGCTATTTTCGCTGACCATGCCCCGCTCCAAAATCCCCGCTTCTTGGGTTAAATTGGCGCGAATTCGGGCAAAATGGTGGATGGCTTCGCGGGAGGAATCAATGCTGATAAAACCCTTGAAAATAGAGCGTTCCCGGGAGGCCTCGGCCTCCTCGCAATCCTCATATTCCCGTTCGGGGCGGTCGCGCATTTGGGTAATTTCATCAACAATGGCTTGATTGCGCTGTTTTTCCCGGGCGGCGGCCTCTGCCTCGCGCTCTGCGCGGCCTTGCAAAATCAGGCTGATAGAATCGGTAATGCCGGAAATTAGGGCGCGCTGGCTATCGGTGCTATGGTCAGAACCCTTGATATTCGCGATTTTTTCTTTCAGGCGGGAAATGCGTTCGTCTTCATTTTCACGAAGTCGCATCTCCATTTGCCGCTCTGCATTTCGATTGCGAATAATGGCTTCACGGCGGGATTCGCGGTTGTTTATGCGGTTTCTGCCGCCCATAAAAATATCGGAATTATTTAATTGTTGGTTAATTGCCAGATTAAACATTCACAAAACCCCCTTCACCTTTGATTATACGCGATTTACTCCGCTTTGTCAAGGACTTTTGCAAAAAATTTTTCGCTAGAAATTCCGGGGGGGCGATTATAGCGGCCTAGGGCAAATAAACTGTCAGGATTGCCGACAATTATGGGTTTGCGACTCTCGGCCGCCGATAGGCTGGCCAAATAACCTCCTGCTTTTAGTACGTCATTGGTAGAATCGCTGAAAATACCCAGCGGAAATACTAATGTATTGGTAGTTTTGCCTATATGCTCCATAAATAGGTCGTCCAATTTTTTCAGGTCGGCGAGCAATCTTGATTGATACGATTCAATGCTCTCACCGCGCCGCCTGCCAGCACCCGCAGACCCATGCAGGTCATATGTGTGGGATTGAATATCCGCGCGGGTTGAATCGTATAATTGTGCAATTTGACACCATGTCATATGCGGATAGCTAATATTTGGATTTTTTGCGGCCTCCTCTGTATAGCGGTCAGCCTCCCTGCCAATAATTGCAAAAGTGGCGCGAAAATCGTATTTTTCCAGCATTTTGGCAACATGCATTAAATCGCTGGCGCGGCCATCATCAAAAGTCAGCATAATAGGGTTTGGTGGCAAGGGCTTGCCCTGATAAACATAATCAATCAAATCCTGCATAATCACCGTATTATAGCCATTTGCCTGCAAATATGCAAAATCACTTTCTAGGGTTTGCGGGGTTATTTCCCAAATATTGTCAGGCGTGTCTTCAATTGAATGATACATGATAATAGGAACGCGCAAAGCCTCGCCAGGCTTGACTCCGTGCAGGGTTTCGAGGGGGGTGGCCGCGGTCGCCAAAGGCAGCATAAAAATTAGCCCCGATACCACCAAGCCCAGTAAAAATCGCATCATCATACCACTCCTTAGCAGTAATATTTTATAAATTTAGTATACTAATATTTTGCGATTTCAATATTGTAAATTTTAGCAATTTGGGGGGGATATTATGATTAGCAAAATTATTGATACGATTAAACAATGGAATATGGTAGATTTAGGCGATAGGATTTTACTTGGATTATCCGGCGGAATGGATTCTATTGTGCTTTTGCATATCTTGTTGGAAATGCGGACACATCATGGATTCGAGGTGTGTGTTGTGCATATTGACCATGGGTTGCGCGGCGAGGAGAGTTTAGAAAATTCGGCATTTTGCACAAAATTATGCGCTGATTTGGGTGTTGAATTGGTTAGTTTTGCGGAGGACGTAAATGGGCTGGCTCGGGAATGGGGCATGTCTATTGAAAATGCCGGGCGAAAAGTGCGGTATGAATGTTTTTTGGAAGCCGCTAAAATGCTGGATTGCAATAAAATCGCCACCGCCCATAATCAAAATGATTCTATAGAAAATATTTTTTTGTCAATGCTGCGCGGTAGCGGAATGGCGGGCTTTGGCGGCATTCCTCCTATCCGACCCGCGGCCGATTCCCATATTAAAATTATCCGCCCATTGATAAATATTTTGCGCAATGAAATTTCGGCATATTGCACAAATCATAATTTGGAATATCGAGAGGATTCCAGCAATTTATGTGATAACTATTTGCGCAATCGTATACGAAATAAATTACTACCCGATTTGATTCGTGACTATAATCCCGCCCTCTTAGACACCATGCGCCGCTCCGCCGAAATTATATATCAGGAGGATAATTTTCTAAAATTCCTAGCCGATTCCGAATATGACCTAATTGTGCAAAATGACGAAATTTTTGTGGATGGATTGAATGTTTTGCAAATACCGATAAAGCGGCGTGTTATACGAAAATTTTTAATGGAAAATGGCGTTGCCGACCCCATGTTTGACCATATAGAATCCTTGATATCACTCGCTTTGGGGGATACGGGCAAAGAAATTCATCTGCCGAAAAACCGCAGAGCAGTTAGAATATACGACACTATACAAATTGCCGAAAATACCCAAGAAAATCCACTTAATTTTTGTGTAAAACTACCAATAAATGAGCCGATTTTTGTCCCAGAGGCGGGTCTTTGGTTTTATTTGGGCAAAACGCCGTATTTTAGCGTAAAAAATAATCAAAAATCTACAAAAATACTATGTACTAAAGCCCTAAAGTATGATATGATAGATAGGGAGGTCGAAATTAGGACACGCCGCCCGGGAGATGTGCTGTATTTTAACAATGTCGGCACAAAAAAGCTTAGTGATTATTTTATTGATAATAAAATTCCCCGCCAACAGCGTGAGCGGGCTATTTTCGCCGTTTGCGGCAATCGGATTATATTGATGATAGGCGGTTTTGAAACGGATTTTTTCGCCGATATTGATGGCGATAATACCATATATTTACAAATTTGGGAGGAGATGCTATGAATACATCCCACAAAATTCGCGAGCTAATCTCGGCGGAAACCATTGCCGCCCGGGTTGACGAAATGGCGCAGGAGATTTGTCAGGAATTTAACGGAGAGGAAATCACCGCCGTTTGCCTGCTAAAAGGCGCGGTTGTCTTTATGAGCCAGCTGGTTATGCGGATTCCCAACGATATGACAATTGATTTTCTCGATATTTCCAGCTATCATGACGGCACATCCGCCAGTGTTTTGAAAATCAATAGCGTTTTAGGCCGCTCGCTGGCGGGCAAAAATATTTTGGTAATCGAAGATATAATCGATTCGGGCTACACGCTCGATTATGTGTATAATTATTTGAAGGAACACCTGCCGGCAAAGCTAAAACTCGCCATGCTGCTCGACAAGCCTTCGCGCCGCGCCACGACCGGGGTTGAGCCGGATTATATCGGCTTTACCATCCCGGACGAATTTGTGGTGGGATATGGCATGGATTATGCCGAAAAATACCGAAATCTCCCCTTTATCGGGGTTATCGAAAAAATAGAGGAGGGCACAGAAAAATAATGAAAACTCAAAGGAAAAATTTTGGCATATATATTGTGATTGTTGTGTTTATTCTGTTTATTTTTATCGCA
>Ga0209755_10003317_pt1 | contig 20362 bp, 18 predicted proteins | sample TergutCo191P1_FD_187301 | JGI IMG/M metagenome (GOLD analysis project Ga0209755, IMG submission 187301) | Cornitermes sp. P1 segment gut microbial communities from Petit-Saut dam, French Guiana - Co191P1 (SPAdes) (version 2) | ecosystem: Host-associated > Arthropoda: Insects > Digestive system...
CCCCCCCCCCCCTCGAATATCCCGCACAGCCTTTCCAGCGCGCAGCCCCTCGAGCCCTTCAGCAGAACCAGGTCGCCTTCCGCGGCGAAGGCCTCAACGGCGCGGGCAAGCTCGGCCATGTCGCAGGTGTGGAAAAACTTTTTCCCGGAGCCGGAAGCCTCTAGCGCCTCGGCGGCGGCGGCTGCCTCCCGCCCGAAAAGAAAGGCCATGTCCGCCTTTGACCCGGCCAGCAGCCTCCCCGCCTCCTCGTGGGACTCGCGCGAAAGCCCGCCAAGCTCCAGCATCTCGCCGACAACGTAGACGCGCCGGCCCGGCCATTCCACGCCGTCGCAGAAGCCGACGGCCTCGGCGAGGGACTCCGGGTTTGAGTTGTAGCAGTCGCGGATGACCGTGGCCCTGCCGCGCAGAATCTCGCCGCGGCCAAACATGGGCTGCGCCGACTCAAGGCCCTTTTTTATCGCGGCGGCGCTTACCGGCACCTCGCGCGCTATGGCAATCGCGGAAAGCGCGTTTGCAAGGTTGTGCCTGCCCGGCAGCGCCAGCCTGATGCGCTGCCCGGCCCAGGCGATCTCCGTGCCGTCAAGGCCAAGGCTTTTCGCGCCGCCGAACTCGGCCATGGCCTTTTCGCCGTGGAACGCGACCCTGCCGCGAACGCCCTCCGCGAGAAAGCCGCGGAAGTCCGAGTCCTCGGGGACAAGCGCCACGCCGCCCTCGCCGAGCCTCGAAAAAATGTCTTTTTTTTCCTCAGCGATCGCCTGCCTGCTGCCGAGAATACCGATGTGGGCAGATCCGATCGTCGTAATCAGCGCAATGTCAGGCTTAAGCACCTCGGCCAGCCCCGCCATTTCCCCCTTGCGGTTCATGCCCATCTCGAAGACGCCCACCTCGTGGCAGGCGCGCACCTCGAAGACGGACAGGGGCAGGCCGGTGTCGGAGTTGTAGTTCCCCCGGCTGGCCACGGCGCATTTCTCCGCGCCTATAATCGCCGCCGCAAGCTCCTTCGTCGTGGTCTTGCCCGACGAGCCGGTGATGCCGATTTTCAGAAGCCCCGGAAATTTTTCAAGGTATGCCCTTGCGGCGCTTTGAAAGCCCCTCAGCGAGTCGTCAACCGCGACAAGCGCCTTCCCATGCGCCTTTGCCAGCGCCGCCAGCCCCATGGAAAGGGCCTTCCCGCGCTCGGCCAGCGCCGCCGCGGCGCCGTTTGAAAAGGCCGCCTCGACAAAGGCATGCCCGTCGCAGGCCTCGCCCGGCAGCGCCACGAAAAGCGCCCCCTGCGATGCCGACCTGGAGTCGATGCTGACGGAGGAAAAGCCCGAGGCGCCGCCGTCCCCGGAGAAATGGAGATCGCCGCCTGAGGCGCGGGCAAGCTCCGCGAAAGTCATCAGCAAAGCGTCACTGGCCAAGAGGGTCGCCTCCCACAATAATAAGCGTTACGTCCTCAGGGCGCATCCTCGCCATGCCAAGCCTCTCCATCGCGTCGCGCTCAAGCCTGTCAACCGCGAGCAGGTTCGCGATCTCCGCCGCGACGGTCTTGTTCTCCTCGACCAGGCTTTCCTGCGCCCTTTCGAGCCGCCGTATTTCGCTCCTGAGAACCCCGCACCTGTTCGCCTGCCAGGCGTTCGCGCCGAGAAAAGCGGGAATGGTGACTGCCAGCGCAAGCAGCGCCAGATACGGCTTCCTCATACGGCGTCCCTGATCTTTTCCGCCACCCGAAGCCTGGCGCTTCGCGACGGCGGGTTCCGCCTGGCCTCAGCCTCGTCCGGCGCAACCCCCTTTCGGGAAAGCAGCCGCACGGCCCTGCCGCCGCAGCGGCAGGAAGGCGCCTCCGGAGGGCAGGAGCAGTCAAGGCTCTTCTTTTTGAAGGCCCTCTTGACTATCCTGTCCTCCAGAGAGTGGAAGGTGATGATCCCGAGCCTCCCCCCCGGCTCGAGAACCCGAAGCGCGCCCTCAAGGAGCGAGGGAAGCCCCGAAAGCTCCCCGTTTACAGCGACGCGCAGGGCGAGAAACGTCCTGGTCGCCGGATGAATGGGCCCGCGCCTGCACGAAGCCGGCACGGCCCCGCTTACTATCTGAGCCAGCGCCGCCGCCGTGGCGATCGCCGAGCGCTGCCTGGCGCCGGCTATCGCCCGCGCTATGCGGCGCGAGTGGCGCTCCTCGGCGTTTTCGTAGAGCATGTCGGCGATTTCCCTCTCGCCCATGCCCGCAAGCATCTGCGCCGCCGAAACGCCCGAGGAAGGGTCGATCCTCATGTCCAAAGGCTCGTCCGCCGAAAAGCTAAAGCCCCTGCCGCTTTTCGCGTAGTGAAAGAGGCTGATCCCAAGATCTGCAAGCACCGCGCCGGGCCGCCGCCCCCCCGCGAAGCCCGCCGAGACGCCCGCCGGGTAGGACGCGAAAAAATCCTGCGCCCGCCCGCGGTAAAACTCCACGCGCCCGGCAAACCCGGCCAGCCGCTCCCTGGCGACCTCCTGAATGGCCGCGTCCGCGTCAACGCCGATGACGGAAAGCCCGGGAAAGCGCGAGAGAAAGGCGTGGGCATGCCCGCCCTCGCCCATGGTCGCGTCAACCATAAGCGGCGCCTCCCCCCTCGGGGCCAGAAGCTCCAGCGTCTGCTCCAGCAGCGCCGGAGTGTGCGCAATCTCCGCCATTTCCCAAACCCTTTCCCCTAAGCTTGAGCATCCTCAGCTCTTTTTCCTCGGCCACGAAGTTCTCCCCGTCGGCCTCCAAGTGCTCGTCGTAGCGATCCTCCGCCCAGACAACGATGCGGTCGTCCTGGCCCACAAGAATGCAGTCCTTGCTGAGCTTCGCGTACTTTCGCAGGGTCGGCTGAATGACAATCCTGCCCTGCTTGTCGATGCCTGCCGGCAGCTTGCCGTTCAGGCGATCCAGGTAGGAAAGGCTGGCGCTCTCGGCGGCTTCCCTTTTTTTCTCCGCCCACTTTTCGGCGGTAAGCAGCCAAAGGCACGGCAGCCTGGGCAGCCCGCCGCGGACGAGAACAAGCTCGCTGTCCTCAACGGCCTCGCGAAGCTGACGGGGAAGGCCGATCCTGCCCATGTCGTCAAGCTTAACGCCGTATTCGCCGCTTAGTTCGCCGTTTGCCATACCATCCCAGTTTTCGCCAGTCCCTGCCATCCAATCCCAACAAATCCCAATTACAGGTTTACCTTATATTCTCGGCGCGGTCAAGCGCAAAAACGAAAAAAAAGCGAGCGGCGGGAAAAAACATCCGATTTGGCTACACACTTATGTAGGCATCCGCGAATTTTCCCCCGGCGCAAGGAAAAACCGCCGCCTGCCCTGCCGAAAAAAGCGGCCCCGGCGCTTTCCGGCCAGAGCAAAGGCCGCAAAAGCGCGGCGTTTTTGCGGGAAAGGCGTTCTTGGAAGGGCTTTTCGGCCCGGCGCCGCCGCGCTGGCCGCGGATCGCCGCCGCCGCCCGCGCAGGCGGGCATTTGAAAGCCAGGCATTTTCCTTTCGGCGGCGGCGCCCGGCGGCGGTCTCGACAAAGGGCGGAAAATGCCATAGCATGCCGCATGGAGCGCAAACCCCCTTTGAAAAGCCGCGCCGGCAAGTCCGGCGGCGCCGAGCCCGGCCGCGAGTGGGCCGCGGCGGCGCTTTGCGCGGTCGGGGCGGAAAGGGCGGTGTCAAACGAGCTGAAAAAGCTGGGGCTTGCCTCCGTTGAGGCGGGCTTCGGCAGGGCGCGCTTCCGAGCCGATGCCGAGGGGCTTTACCGGGCGCTCATCGGCCTTCGCGCCGCGGACCGAGTGATGCTCGAGGCTGGCAGGTTCCGCGCCGGCAGCTTCGACGCGCTGTTCGAGGGGGCGCTGGCCGTCCCGTGGGAGGAGCTTGTGCCGCCGGGCATCGGCGTCAGGGTTTCCAAGGCCCGCTCAGCCCGCTCGGCGCTGAGCTCGCAGGCAAGCGCCCAGGCCGTGGCGCACAAGGCCGTCGCTCAGAGGCTCTGCCGCGCCCGCTCGCTCGCGCGGCTGCCCGAAACCGGCGAGGACGCGGAAATCCGCGTGTATATAGAGAGGGACGAGGCGGCGCTGATGCTTGACCTCAGCGGAGACCCGCTTTTCAAGCGCGGGTACAGGAAAAAAGGCGGCGCCGCCCCGCTCAGGGAGACCGCCGCCGCCGCGCTTCTGCTGCTTTCCGGCTGGAAGCGCAAATGCCCGCTTTACGACCCGTTCTGCGGCTCCGGCACCTTCCTCGCCGAGGCGCTGATGTACGCCTGGGACATGGCGCCCGGGCTGGGAAGGGGCTTCGCGCTGAGCCGCCTGCAAATCGCCGACGCCGAAGCCGAGCAAAGGGCGCGCTCGGGGCTTGCCGCGAAGATAAACTGGGAAAGGACGATCCGCATAGCCGGCAGCGACGAAAGCCCCGAGGCCGCGGCGCTGGCCAGGGCCGCCCTCGCCGCCGTCAGGGAAACCGCCATGGCCGCCATCCGCCGCTGCGCCGCAGCCGGCGATCCAGGCAGCGGCGAGAGCGCAGCCGCAGCAGCCGGCGCAATCCCCGAAAGCGCCCTTCCCCAAGTCGCCGCCATTCCCATGCGCGAGGCAAGGCCGCCGCCCGGCTTCGGCGCCAGCGAGACAGAGGGGGCCGGCGCCGAGGGCCTTTTGATCGCGAACCCGCCGTACGGGAAGCGGCTGGGGGATCGCGCCTCGGCGCAGCGCGGCTACTCCGAAATGGCGGCGCTGGCCGGGCCCTTCCGGGGGTGGAGGCTCGCCGCCGTGACCGACCATCCCGGCTTCGAGTCGTTTTTCGGGAGAAAGGCGGACTCGCGCAGGGAGATAAGCTGCGGCTCCGGCCCGTCCTATTTTTTCCAGTACGGGCGGCTGTAGCCGCTCGAAAGGAGGCGCAATGTCAGCCGTAAGGCACGAGAAAAGGCGCAGGGACATCCTGACACGGGCCCTCGACGTTTTCGTCGAGGAGGGCTTCGAAAACGCGACCTTCCAGAAAATCGCCGACCGCTGCGGCATAACCCGCACCACCCTGTACATCTACTTCCGGAACAAGAAGGAGGTGTTCAACTACAGCCTCAAGCTGTTCCTGGCCACGCTCGAGGAAGAAATCATGCAAATCCAGGCCGACAAGTCGCTGGGCAGCATCGAGAAAATCACCGCCGTGCTGCTCTCCGTGTTCGCGCAGGTCGAGGAGAACGGCCGGCTGCTCTCCGTGATCCTCGACTACCTCGTGCACCTTTCAAAGGGCAAGTCCGACATAGGCAAGCGGGTGCGCCGGCGGACGATCAGGCTGCGGCACATACTCGCCTCGCTGGTCATAGCCGGCATCGAGGCCGGCGAGCTGAGGCGCGTCAGCGTCAAAACCGCCAACGACTTCCTCTACGCCCTCATCGAGGGCGCCATCCTCCGCCGGGTCGTCCTGCGCCAGGAAAGCCTGGGCGAACTGCGCAAAACCGCCGCCTTCGCAATAAGGCAGTTCGCCGCCGAGGCCCGCTAGCGCCGCGAAGGCCGGGGCTGCTTCGAGCCGGGGCTTTTCGCGGCTTTTTGCTTGACAGTTTTGGCAAAAAGCGGCAGAATGCAGCATGAGCAGAATCGCTGCCGCCGCAACGGCGCGCCCGTTTGAGCGAGCGCCGCGCGAAAGGCGCGGCTTGAGCACGGCCAGCGCAATCGCCGGATCGGATCGGATCGGATCGGATCGGATCGGATCGGATCGGATCGGATCGGCGAGGCTTGCGGCTCCCTTTCTCCGGTAGTTTCTAGCGAAAATTGGCATTTTTATCGCTCTGCCTTTGGGCAAAACGGCGCGGGGTTCCGGGCCTTTGCATATCCCCGCCCATAGGGCGGGCAATCTTTCGGACGCATGTCCGCCTGGTTGCCTGCCCGAATCGACGCGCGGCCGGCAATCAAAAGGAGTTTCCCAATGAGGAAAACAGTTTTGATGGCCGGCGCCGCCACGGCCCTCGGCATTCTGCTCGCCGGCTGCCCCACCGAGGACAGGCCGCGCGCCGATCCCCCGCTGACCGGCACGATGGCCATTGGCAGAACCAATGTCGCCGGGCAAATCCAAGTGGGAGAGACGCTGCTCGCAGACGATGCCCTCCTCGGCGGCGCGGGCGCCGTTTCCTTCCAGTGGCTGCGCGTATCCGGCGGCGTTTACGGCGGCGCCGCCGAGGCAATCGAGGGCGCAACTGGCGCCGCGCTCGAGCTTGGCGCCGGCGACGAAGGCTACTTCATCGCCGTGGAGGCGGCCCGCTCGGGCTTTTCCGGCAGCCGCAGAAGCGCAGCGCTTGGGCCCGTTGTCTTGGCGCCGGGCCCGGACGTTCCGGCGCTTGGCGGGACGGTGATCATAGACGGAACGCCCGCCGTCGGTCAGACGCTGACGGCAAACGTCGCCGGCCTATCCCACGATGCGCCCGGGCTGTTCTCGTTCCAGTGGCGGCGCGGCTCGGCGGCAATCGAAGGGGCAACCGGCGCAACCCATGCCGTGGCCTCTTCCGACGCCGGCCTGCGCATTTCGGTAAACGTGACCCGCACGAGGCATTCCGGCGCCGTTGCCAGCGCCCCGACCGACGCCGTGCCGCTGGATTTTGCCGGAGAGCCAGTATACACGGCGGACGATTTCGGGCGGGTATCGCGCTTCCGCGGCAGCGTTCCCGCGTTTCTCGGCTGGGCAGAGGGGTCAATTGACGGCGGGTACCTGACCCTCAGCGCCGAGCCCCCTTTCCGCCTGCAAAGCAGCATGGGGATGCAGGTCATGAGCGGCGCTCAAATTTCCGACGAGAACGCGCGGTTTGCCGCGCTGTGGCTGGGCGACGGCGAGGGCAGCTCGCTTCAAAGGGGGCGCCTAATCAGCGCCCAGGGCCAGACCGTTGTTTTTGATGAAGTGACGTTCGTTTACGCCGACCGCCCCGTCACAGTTTCCAGGCCCGCATGGAATGACTCCCACAGCCGCGGCGCCGCGTTCAGCATCGAGCTTGACAGAGGCTGGAACCCCGTTCACCAAAGGGTAGAGGAGATCGGGTGGGTCCGGAATTTTGCCTCCACGGCCATTGCCCACCCCGACGGCATGAGGTGGTACTGGGACGCGGGAGGCTCCAGCCCAGGAGGAGCCGGCGGCATGATCGACCCCCCGAATTTTTACGGAGCAATATGGGAGATGAACCTGGCCACGGGGCAGGCGTCGCGCTTTGCCAGAAACCTAGAGCTTGGCGGAACGGGAAGCGGGGCAATTATCGCCGGGCATTTGTCCTACCATGCCGGCCGGAATCCCTACCCCCTGGCGAGCGAGGCCCGGATATTCCCCGGCGCCGAGCTCAGCGGCTACGAGGACTGGTGGCCCAACGAGGGGCCGCAGTTTCATGTCTTGCAGATCAGCGACGGCGCCGGCGGCAGCGCCGGCAGGATGCGCATTGAGTCTTTCAGCGCAATTGGCGGAACGGTCTCCGCCGTTTTTGAAGAGGCGCTGTGGGTGTGGGCTGACCGCAGCGTCACCGTCTCCAGCGCCGGCTGGACCCGCCTGGGCCAAGACGGCGCCCTGGACGAAACCGGCAGCGCGTTCGAGATAGAGCTTGAATATGGCTGGAACACCATTCTTCGCAGCGCTGAGATGTCCATGGGGCCATCGTCGTTTTCCATGAGCATCACGTCAACATCCGCCGTCTATAGCAGAGATCCCGGCCTGCAGGACAGGCATGGGTGGAGATGGTACTGGCAGCCGCAGAACTAGAAAGGCCGCGGCCGGGCGGGGTTCCCCCGGCCGCTCCCGGCGCTTCGGCTTTCAAGCCGCGGCGCCTGAGCGGGCCCCCGCAGGGGGGAGCGCCGCTCCATGCCCCTCTCGAAGCCCTCTTCCCTTTCGACTTCCAGCGCGGTCTCGAGATTCCAGTCATTTGCAAGCATGTTTACGTCCTCCTGGCTCATCTTGCCCCAGAACTCCTCCAGCAGCCCGGCTTCCTTGCAGTCGCGGATCGCCCGGCGGATTGCCTTCAGCGTTATTTCCCCGCGGCCAAGCCCTTCGCCTTGCGCCGCGATTTCCCTTTCAAGCCGCTTCGCCCGCGAAACAAAAAAGGCATGGCCTTTCAGCTCCGCGCACGCCATCATTATAGCGCTGTTTCGGCCTTCGTTCACGTTGTACACGTCCACCGCCAGCTCCAGTGCTTTTCAGCCGCAGCCGCCGGGGAGCGGCGCTTCGTAAGAATCTGACAGCAGCATTTGCTCGTGGTCGCCGCAAGGCATGGCAGCGGTTTTGGCTCGGCGTGGGAAGGGGCGGCGGGTCCGCGGCGCGGCTTGCAAAGCGCCGCGCCTGGAGCGCCGCGCCCTTGATTTTTCCGGCAAATGCGCCGATCATGAAGCTGGAATGCTACCGGAAGAGCTGAAAGGCGTGCTGTTCGACGTTCTCGCATCCTGGCAGGTGCTGGGCGCCACCGGGGTACTAATACTGTACCTGTGCTTCGTCAGCTACGTGGCCCGCAGCTACCGCCGCCCCCGCTTCGCGTCCAAGTCAAGGCCGAAGAAGGCGCGCAAGGCCGCGGTGACGATGGCGAAGTCCACCCCGGAGGAAGCGCCGGACAGCGACGACAGCAACGAGGCGCTGGGCCTCAAGGAAGACGACTGAGGCCGCGCTGCCGAGGCAGCCGCGCCGAGGAAGCGGCGGCGCAAAAGCCGGGGCAGGCTTGACGGCAGGCGCTGGCGGGAATTGGCCGGGCGCAGGGAATTGCAGATGAAATCAATCGCCAAGGAGCTTTGGCTCAACACGGGCAGGACGCGCGAGTTTGTCAACATAACGCCGGAGGTGGAGGCGGCGCTGGGGGAATCCGGCATACGCGAGGGCCTTTGCCTCGTCAACGCCATGCACATCACCGCCAGCGTTTTCGTCAACGACGACGAGTCCGGGCTTCACAGCGACTTCGACGCCTGGCTGGAAAAGCTGGCGCCGCACGAGCCGGTTTCCTCCTACCGCCACAACACCGGCGAAATCAACGCCGACGCCCACCTCAAGCGCCAAATCATGGGAAGGGAGGCCGTGATCGCCGTCACCGAAGGCAGGCTGCACCTGGGCCCCTGGGAGCAGGTTTTCTACGGCGAGTTCGACGGCCGGCGCCGCAAGCGCGTCCTGATCAAGATCATCGGGGAGTAGCGCCCGCGGCGGCGCGCCAAAAGCCGGCGCCGCAGGCAAAGGCGCATCGCCCTTTTTGCAAAGCCGGCCCGCGCCGCAGGCCAAAGCGGCGCAAAGCCCGCCCGCGGCGCAGGGCCGTCAAAACACCGCCGAGCCGCCGGCCAGCGCCCACGCGGCCAGAATCGCCACGACGAATGAGCCCGCGTAGACGGTGCCGCTTTTCCTGTACAGCCAGGTCGATATGAAGAAGAATGCGGCGAACTGCGGCATCAGCACAATCAGTATCGACATGAACGGGCCACCGAAAAGCGGCGTGAAAAGCAGGTCGGCGCCGGGGCCGATTCCAAGGAAAAACGGGACGTACTGAATCAGCGCCACCGCAAGCACGCCGCCCAGCATGGCCAGCAGGCTGTGGCCCCACCAGGCAAGCTGCGTCAGCGCCGGCGCCGGCCTGCCGCCCCGCGAAATTTCCGGCAGGCGAAGCTGGCCGTAAAGCCTGGCGCCGGCGCTGACAGAGAAAAAGGCCGCGAAGAACGGCAGGTACAAAAGGAACTGCCCGAAGCGCAAAGGGCTGAAGGGCCTGAAAAACGGCCAGATGAAGCGCAGGTCCATTCCAAAAAGCGCAGAGGCGGCGAAGGCCAGGGCGTAAACCGCGCCGGCAAGGGCAAAGGCCATGACCGCCGCGCGCCCCGCAAGCGCAGCCGGCGAAGCGCAGCCCTGCGCCGCCGAACCCGCCGGCGCCCCCGAGCCCGCCGGCGCCGCCGAGCCTGCCGGCGCCGCCCCGCAAGCCCGCGCATCCCCCGGAAGCGCAGCCGGCGCCAGCCCCAAATCGGCGGCGCCCCAGCCGGCGCCGCCCTTCCTGCGCCACAGCGCAAGCATGGCCAGCGAGGAAAGCGTGAGGAAGCCAAGCCATGTTATGAAGCCGTTGCCGATCGGCATGCGAAAGACGTCCTCGGGCAGCGGCAGAAGGCCGTGGCCAAGCTGCGTCAGGAACGGAAAGGTCGCGCCGCTTATCAAAATGCCGGCGCCAAGCGCGCGCCTGCGGCTTTTGGCGCAGAGCGTCTTCGGGGCGGCGGCGAGCGGGCGCGCGAGCGGCGCGAAAAACCGCAGGCGCGACAAAAGCAGGAACAGCGGGAGCATCGAGGCCAGCGCCGCCAGCATCGCCGCAAGCTGGAGCGCGGCCTTCAGCGGGAAGGCGTGATCCCAGTGGCAAAGCCCGCTCTCAAGCTCCAGCGCCTCGCCAAGCCACTCCATCGCCGCGGCCACCGCCGGCCGGCTGTACGTGACAAGGCGGTGGTTCGTGCGCAGAAGCTCCATTCGCCTGGCGCTGCCGTCGGCGAACGAGCCGTAGGTCCTGTTCCACTCGACCGGCGCATCCTGCCCCATAAATTCGCGGTAGCGCAGCGGCGTCCTCTCAAGCCCCGGAACCACCCGCCGGTAGTCCCTCATGTGCTCGAATTCCTCGTACAGCGCCTGAAGCAGCAGAACGTTGCTGAAGGCCGCCCCCTCGTCGGCAAGCAGGGAGCGCGGGAAAATCTCCCCGCACTGCAAAACAATCGCCCTGTGCTCCGGGAAAGCCGCCGCAACCGACCACGCGGCCCAGGCCCCCATCGAGTGGCCGGTCAGCGCCATCCGCTCCGAGTCGACGAAAGGCATCGAGGCAAGGCGGCGCCACGCGCATCTCCCGCCCATCGAGGTGTCCGCAAGGCCCGCGGAAATCTCCGGGACGAAAAAGTCAAGGACGCTGAAGGTGACAAGGGTTCGGAAGCGCCTGGGCCCCGAAAGCGCATTGCCGGGATCGTTGACCCTGTAGCGCCCCCAGCCCCGGCCGCGCATCCCCGGCCTCGTGTCGCCGTGGCCGTAAAGGTCGATGGAAAGAACGGCCGCGCCGCGCCGCGCAAGCTCCATGGCAAAGGCGGCGGAGGTGTCCTTGTCGTTCTGGTAGCCGTGCATGGCCAGCATGGCCGGTGCCGGGCTCAGCGCCGAGGCCCCCCGCGGCCTGTAAAGCCTGTAGGCAATGCGGACCGGAAGCCCACCCGCCGCCTCGCCCTCCTCCGACTCGAAAAAGCCCGACGTCACCTCGACGCTGCCAAAGCCCCCCTGCGCCATCGCCGCCAGCGCGCTGAAGGCCAGCGCAGCCGCCGCGAAGGCCGCAAACGCCGCAAGCGGCCTTGAAAACCCCTTCCCCATGTCGCCCCCTCGAAAGCCGCCGGCGCCGAAATTGGCGCCGGCGATCCCGGCGCCTCCCGCGGCCCTTCCGCCCAAAGCCAAAGCGCCGCCCGGCGCGCCCGCGCCAGGCCACATTGTACCGGCATTTGCCCGCGCTTTCAACGCGGCGGGTTGCGCAGATGCCCTAGCCGCGCGGCCAGGCAGGCCCGCCGCCGCAGGCGCCGCAGGGCCGACGCCGTCACTTCAGCCTTTCTGCCCACGACCTTAGCTGATGCGCCGCCCAGTGGCTGGCCAAAAGCTGCAGGCGCCGCTGCGGGGCCGCCTCGGGATCGAGCAGCGCCTGCGAAAAAACGGCTTGAGCGGCTTTGAAGGAGGGGCTGCCGGCAAAGGGCTGGGCGGGAAGCCCCTGCATCCAGCGCGAAAGCGGCTCCGGGTCGCCGCCCACCGCAAGCGCGGACACGGCGGGCGGGAGGGACTGCGCCCGCCGCGCAAGCTGCAGCGCCTGGCTCTCGCGCATGCCGGCCCTTGCGCCGCCAAGCCTCGCGGCGCAAAACTCGGCCGCGGTTTCGGCGGCGTCCAGCGCCAGCGCCGGGGCGAGGGCCGGCTCGGCAAGGAAGCGGACCAGGGAGCGGCTGAACTGGCTCTGAACGCCGGCAATCTCGGACATGGCCAGCGCCGCCTCGTCGCGCAGATGCGGCGGCGGCTCGGCGCCATGAGGAGCTGCGCCCCGAGGGGCGGCGCCCTTGAGAATGCCGATGAGGGCGCCAAGCGAGTCGGGCGAGCGGTAAATGCCCAGCGATTCCACGCCCATGATTTTCAGCCGCGGGTTTTCCGTCGCCGCTATGATTTTCTCAAGCTGCGGCCTAAACGCGCAGTCCCCCAGCCGCGCCAGCGCTATCATCGCCTCCCCCGCGAGCATGTAGTCCTCCGAGGAGGCAAGCTCGCGCAGGATTGGAATGGCCGGCGCGTACCCGTGGTTCCCCAAAATGCGCGCCGAGATGTACGCCGTCGTGAAGGGGCTGCTGACAATGTCATTGACAAGCGCCTTCTCGGCGGCCTCGCTCAGGCTGTCCAGCCGCTCAAGCGCTCGGATCGCCTCCATGCGCGTGGCAAGCCTGGGCGACTTGGCCTGCTCCAAAAGGCGCTTCGTCGAAAGCTGCGATGGGCTCCTGTGCAGCGCGTCCAGAAGCTGCTCCTGCTCCTGGAAGTCCCCGCTTCTGTCAAGGCGATCCAGCAGCGAAATCGCATGCAGGTCCCGATACGAAAACATCACCCTTACCGCGTCGGGCAGGGGGAGGGCCCCCAGGGGGGTGAGCCTGCGCTGCATGAAAAGCGCCAGCGCCGCCAGCGCGGCAAGCGCGGCGAAAAGCGCCCTGAACGACGCAAGGGGCGAAAAGCCGGCGAGCATGAGCGCGTCCAGCAAAATCCCGGCAAGAAAGGCCCCCCCCGCCCCCGCGGCGCCCAATGCGAAAAAGTACACTATGCCCATGTCGAGCATTTTCGCCGGAGGGGCCAGGCCCAGGAAGTAGGTCTGCGCGATTCCCTCCGAGCCGAGAAAGCCGAAGTTCAGCATGAAAAACAGGAAGGCCAGAAAAAGGCTTGCCGCGGCGGCGCTGCCGATTGCCGAGCGCGGGAAAACCAGGATGGGAACCATCGTCGCAAGGCCTATCAGCACGCAGACCATGAAAAGGGGCTTTGCGCCAATCCTGTCAACAAGAAATTTCACCAGCATGCCGACCAGCAGATGCCCCAGCCCGCCAAGCACCGTGTAAAGCAGCACCGTGCCGTCGTCCTTGAAAAACACCTCGCGCGCGTACACCACCAGAAAAGTCCGCGACACCCCGGAAACCAGCGCGACAATCATGAAAATCGCCAGAAAAAGCCTTATGCCCGGCTGCGAAAAGGCCTCGCGGAAAATGGCCGGAAGGCGCGGCGCCTCGGCCTGCGGCTCGGCGGCCGGCTCCGGCACCTTTCGCATGATCAGCCCGCTGGTTATCCCGCAGGCAATCCCCGCCGCCATGATAATCGAATAGAGGAAAAGCGGCGGCTCGCTCCCCAAGGCAATCGCAATGGCAAGGCCGGAAAGCATCCCGGCGGCGCTGCTGATGATCTGCACCTGGGTCATGTAGCTGCCGCGATCCGGCCCGGACGCAAGCGAGCTCAGCACCGGCGTGTTGCCAACCATCCCGACGCCGCGCGCAACGTGGAAAACGGCCACGCCCAGCATGGTCATCCCCAGCGCCGCGTCCTCGCTCCCCATATGCGCGGCAAGCGGAGCCAGCGCCACCGGCAGCATCCCCAGCGCCCGAAAAATCCATGCCAGGCTGAAAATGCTGATTATCCTGGCCCTTCGCGCAAGCAGCCTCCCCAGCGGCAGAAAAAAAAGCGACACGTAAAGCAGCGCCGAAAGCGTCCCGATGTAGGTGGACGAGGCGCCCAGCCGCATGGCAAGCAGCGTGACGATGCTCCCCACCAGCATGTTCCAGGAAAGCGCGTTGAAAACGTTGAAAAGATTGAACATCTCGCGGGCTTTGCCCAAGCGGTAAGGCGACAGACGGGAAGTTGACATGGTTTGACAACAATATAACGGCCCTGCCGGCCCGCTGTCAAGAAGCGCCGGGCGGGCTCCCCTCGCGAGCCGCATTGACACATTGCAGGCGTTTGGCGTAGTATAGGCAAGGGAGAGGCTGCCGCGGGCCGCAGGCCTGAAGCGCCGGCTCGCCTGCCTCCCCATGCGCCTGACGGCGGGCGCTTGCCGACAGACTAGCTCATCTGGATAGAGCGTCAGCCTCCGGAGCTGAAGGTGGTGGGTTCGAGTCCCGCGTCTGTCATAGCTAATTCCTTGTAGGACAAGGAATTACGAACTAGGCCACTGGAAGAACCGGCGTCTAGCTAACCCAAAATGAGAAACAGCATGAGAAAGCTGTTTCGGGAGGTTTAGCTATGCGCCGTTACTATTTGCATGTGCGCCGTGGCATTTTTTACGCAGAGCTTGTTACCCCAGAGGGGCACAAGCTCACCGCCAGATCAACCAAGAAAGCAACCAAAGATGAGGCTCTGCTTGTGGTTTCACAATGGCTTGCCGAGGGAATACCAGGCAAGGGGGAAAAGTCCCGACCCGTTGAAACCGTCATGGGGCTTGCCGGAATACTGAAAGCAGTCCGAAAAACCGACCTTGATGGCAATGACGCAATGAAGATCGTCAATGCCCTGAAGCAAAGGGGGCTTGTCGATGTTTCAATCGTCAAGGCTGGAAACGGGGCGGTCGTATTTACGGAGTTTTTGGATCAATTTTGGGACTATACCAGTTCGCCGTATGTCCGTGAGAAAATAGCACATGGGCACACGCTAGGCCGCGTCACTGTTACGAAATGTTGAGCCGTGTGCATTCATTCTACACGGATTATTTTTCGGAACGACCTCTTAACTCCATAAGCAAGGCAGACTTGAAACAGTTTGCCTTGCACCTCACCGAAAAGAGGGAAAAGCCGGAAGGGTACAAAGGGAGGTTTGCCGAAAAGCTGTCACCGTCATACATCAACAAAATCTTGGTTGCCGGACTCACCGCATTAAAATGGGCTTTCCGGGAAGGGATTATCCCGCATGATGTAACGGCTGGATTGGTACGCTTTTCTGGTACGCCTGAAAAACGGGGGGTACTGGAACCATCGGAAGCGGCGGCGGTATTCAAGACCGATTGGAAAGACAAAAGAGCTTTTGCCGGAAACCTGTTGAGCCTCACCACTGGACTAAGGGCTGGTGAGGTACTGGCCGTTCGTGGATCGGACATTGGGGACAAGGTTTTGCATGTTAGGCATAGCTGGTCAACAATGGACGGCCTGAAAAGCCCCAAAAATGGGGAAGCGCGAAAAGTTCCCCTGTTGCCAACAGTCCGAGATAAGCTCATGGAATTGGCAAACGAAAACCCGCATAGGGAGGTGGCCGATCCCTTTATTTTTTATGGGCTGTTGCCGGATAAGCCAATGGATCAAAAAATCCTTCTTGGTGGCTTGCAAGCAGCTTGTAAGGCGGCGAGGATAGATGCAGAGACACGGGGCGTTGTGTTTCATTCCCATAGGCATTTTTACGCGGCTATGCTTGCCGACAAGATGACGGCGGATCAAATATCTAGGATAACTGGCCATAAATCCCGTGCGGTGCTGGAAACATACATGGATCATGTTACTGACAAAAACATCGAGGCTATGGGGGAAGCGGCGGCAGAGTCTTTCGGCAACATTTTGCAATTCAAAAGGGCGGGTTGATATGGAGTTTGATCTACGCATCGGGCATTCCGGAGATGCCCTAACCCTTATTGACCAGATACTTGAACAAAGCGACCTTGACCCAGAAACCAAGGAAGCTATTGAAGCGATCAAAGACGCAATAGAGCGGAACGTGATTTAACCCTCTGTTTTAACGAGAAGGCCCTTACAGGCGGCTAAGAAGGCCCCAATTGGAATGCTTTACCATTGGGGCTTTTTTTATGCCCAAAAATCCATACATACGCCTGTTTCGTGCGAAGGTGTTCAAGGTAAATCCTTGCTACATAAGGAATTACGGCAAGCGGTGGCCTGTGAATGAGAATAATTTGCGGGTTGGAAAAAAATTGCCGAAATTGAGTTTTTTTCGATATCACCCATTGACATTCCCTTATGTTTTCCATTATAATTTATCTCATATTCGGTTTAAAGAGACATTCATGGGAAATCAGGTAACTTTCACCTTCAATTTGCCATCGCCGCAATATAGGCGATTTTTGGATTTCATAGCGGAAGATGAAAAATCAACACCCGGTAAAGTCCTTTGCAAATTCATTCATGAATATGTCTGGGACGTAGTGGACAAGCGGGCTTCCGAAAAAGCCCATAAGGAGCTTGTAACGGAATCCTCCGACAAACTCTTTGTTTCATGGGTACGTGGCTCAAATATGAACCACTGGCAGAGATTAGCGAATACCATTGGAGCGGACAAAGCTATGATCTACCAAGTAAGATTTCTCCCGCTTTGGGAGAAATATGTCCGTGAAATTGATGACGCAGCAGGGCTTAACTATTCCAATCTTGACCACCACATTTTAGAAGTAGCAGAAATGGATTTTGCACTACCTCTACCGTCGTGATGACGGCGAAACCTCCACATTTACCTCCCCGTATGGGGAGGGATTTTGATTACTTTTGTGTACCTACCAGTAATAAGCTGGGGTCTTACGGAGCTAGATTCTAAGGGGATTGCATGGGCGTTAGTAAAAAAGAGGCTGCGGTGCGCCTTGGCATAAGCACCAAAACACTTGAAAGAAAAATGTTTGACGGTTCTATCAGCTACTACAAAGTGGGGACAAGAATTTTGCTTGACACGGCAGACCTGGACGCATATTTGCGAAAATGCCGCCGACCCGCAAAAGAAACAGAGGGGGCGGCATGAAAATCCCTTCTTTCATTATCAACGATCTTGAGAGCGAAACCTACGGGCTTTCCCACGGAACGGTAACACTTCAACTGAGTTTGCGGGATTCCCATTTATCCCATTACAAGATCAACCGCGAAAAGTCTATTGTTACGCTTACAAAAGCTGAAGGTGATCGAGACACAGCAATGAATTATGGCGCGGATCAAAACAAAATGAGAGGGAGGGCGAGAAAATGAAATTGGCTTTGTCGCAACATGAAAAATTGCAACTTGAATTTATCGCAAATTTGCTATAGTAATTTAATTTTACAATTTCCATAAAAATGCCGACAATAAAAGCATGGCGTACAGTAATGACTGCAGGAAACGAGCGATAGAGTACAAGGACTCAGGGCATACCTTCGTGGAGCTGCGGGAAGCGTTCAAGATACCGCCCAGGACGTACTACGACTGGAAACGGAAATTTGCCGAGGGTACTACGACAGGAAAGTGAAAAGGCAGCGCAAGCGCAAGATAGACCGGGAAAAACTCAGGCAGGCCGTGGCAGAAAAACCGGACGCATACCTGCGCGAGCTGGCAAAACAGTTCGACTGCACTGCCCAGGCCGTGTTCTACATGCTCGGGAAGCTCGGGATAACCTTGAAAAAAAATCCTTTGCGTATCGCGAGAAGCCCGAGGAGAAACGCGCGGAGTTTGCCTACAGGCTGAAGAGGATTCCCAGGGGAAAGCGCGTCTACGTGGACGAAAGCGGCGTGAACGCCCCTTCCAGCGCGAAAATGGCCGAGCGCCCCGCGGCGGAAAGATCCATGGCCTGAAGTCCGGAAAACGATCCCGGCGGACAAATGTGGTCGCCGCGTTGTGCCAAGGGAAGCATTGCGCGATCAGGCGCTACGAGCACTCGACGAACGCCGCCTCGTTCGAGCAGTGGTTCGGGAACGTCCTTCTTCCCGCGTTCCCCCACGGTCATGGATACACCGTAATCCTGGACAACGCAAGCCACCACCGCAGGAAGGCGCTGAAGAAGCTGGCGAGCGGCAAGGTGCGGATATTGTTCCTGCCGCCGTATTCACCGGATTGCAACCCGATAGAGAAATCATGGGCGAACATGAAGCGATTTCTGCGTGACAACCTTCGGGACTTTTTCATGGCCAATTTTCTCATTTACGAATATTTTGCTTTGAGAAATTTAGCTTAATTTACTATACTTGACAATTTTTCAAAAAAAAGGCATCATTACGTAAGATTGGCGATTGGAATGAATGCCAGTAAATAAGGAGAATAACTTTGTGAAAAAATACCTGCCTTTAATTATAGTTGCCCTGATTACCACTATCTTAGTTTTTACCTGTTCAAACGAATCTGACGACTGGGCCATTACCGTTACCTTTGACGCCAACAACGGTACCGGAGGGCCAGTTTCGGTAACAGCAATGTATGGGGAATTAATGCCGGCCATTACCGGGGAAGCCCCCACACGGGACGGGTATATTTTTGCCGGTTTCTTTGACACGCGAACGGGTGGGACAAGGTATTATGATCTCGCTTTAACCCCCGAACGGAACTGGAGCAGACAGGAAGACGGTACCTTATACGCCCGTTGGGTACAAATAGGTGCTGCCCAAACAGTTAACTTTGACCCTAATGGCGGCATAGGAGGGCCCACTTCTATAACGGCATTATTTTGGGAGCTTATGCCAGTTCTTACCACGCAAGCCCCGATACGGGACGGATATATTTTTGCAGGATTCTTTAACACGCAAACGGGCGGGGCAAAGTATTATGATGCAAATCTTACCCCCGTAAGGGACCTGGACTTGGAGGATGGAGTTACGTTGCTTGCCCGTTGGGCCGCAATGCCCGATTCATCGGCCACGTATTCGGTGGTTTCATTAGTGCAATCGACAAATAGGGATCTGGCGACACAACTTACCTATGAGGATATATTGGCCTTGGTTAGGGAGGCTGTCGAATTTGCAGGCGGGCTTGAAGGCATTGTGGCGGAAGGCAATACGGTTGTACTTAAACCGAATCTGGTAACTTCTTGGTCTAACTGGGGAGGGACAGGCGCTCATCTTAACCCGTTTGTGAATGGTGTCGTCACCGATTGGCGTGTGGTACAGGCGACGGCCCAGATTGTACGGGAAATCGTTGGCCCGACAGGTACCATATTGGTTATGGAAGGAAGTGCTTCGCCATACGGTGCTAACGCTACGACGGTTAATTTTAACAATTTGGGGTTTACAGCGGCGAATCTTACATCTGTGGATGAGATTATCGCTCTTGAAAGCGAGGGCACATGGCATGGCCCCAAGCAGGGGAGTCATCCTGCCAACCAGCCGTATTTTACAAGGGTTACGCTGGCGAATCCTCATTATACGACACCTTCAGGTGGTGCGTGGTTCGGTTCCGCCCCCTTTACCGCTTATTTTATATACGGTGTTTATTACGTAAGTACAAGAATGTACAATGCGGACGCTCTCATCAGCATTCCGGTTCTTAAACATCATGGTACCACCGTTATCACCGGTAGTATCAAAAATGTTGGAATAGGCGCGGCTCCGCCAAGGGTTTACGGAGTAAGCGCCACTAACATTGGGCGAAATGCCATGGTGCAGCATGGTTCACGCCATGTATGTCAATTTACCGCCGATTATTTTTCCGTTATTCCCGCGCACTTTACGATAGTTGACGCATTGCAGGGACTTGAGCACGGACCTGTTCCGCAAGGCAACGCCGCAGTAACCGCAGCCCAGAAAAATATGCGCAGTATACTTGCCTCAAGAGACGCGCTTGCGGCTGATATTGTCCAGGCAAATATAATGAATTTTAACTACTCTACAATCGAGCATTTAATGTTTGTGGCAGAGAGGGGCGAGGTCGGCACACACCCTGACAGGCCAAGAATACCTGTACGCGGAAACCCTGAAAATATTTCCGTTCGCGGGAATATTAAAGTCGATGATATAAGGGAACACTTTGCAGGGGGCTTGCCGGCGACTAGCGGAAGCAGGCTTACGGCGGGACAGCTAGCTGCGCCTACGGTGGCGATTCAATCGGCGGTACTTGCCGGTCAAAACCTTGTATTAAATCTTGCTGTTTCCGCCAATACCAATACAGTGGCGGTTTATGTCAACGGGGATTTTGCTGGAAGGTTTAGCGATGTTTTGGATGCAGTAGCTTTTGATGCTTCGGAATTGTCCAGCGGCGATAATATAAGGGTATATGCGTATACCCGCTTTATGGCAAATGCGGTAGCGTACACGACAGTAATCAGGTAATTTTGACTTTTGAGCGGTTCCTAGCGTTAATCCCTGTTTTTCTGCAAGAGGGTTTGGATACCCTACTTGCGTTCCTTCCGTATTTTCTTGCGGGAATAATGCTGGGCGAATTGTTGAAATTCGCATCGTGGACAAAAACCATTTACAAATGGGTATCCAAATCACCGATCAAATCCGTGGTCTTGGCATCCTGTATAGGTATAATATCTCCGCTTTGCACTTACGGGACAATTCCCATAGTAATTGAATTATACAAAAGCAAAGTCCATGTCGCGCCGATTGTCGCATTCTTGGCAAGCTCCGCCCTAATGAACCCGCAGCTTTTTGTAATGACATTTTTCGGCATCGGGCCGGATATGGCAATCGCGCGTATAATTGCCGTGTTTGTTTTCAGTGTCGTAACAGGGTTGTTGGTATATTGCATCCCCCAAAGATTTTTAG
>Ga0209755_10003318_pt1 | contig 20359 bp, 19 predicted proteins | sample TergutCo191P1_FD_187301 | JGI IMG/M metagenome (GOLD analysis project Ga0209755, IMG submission 187301) | Cornitermes sp. P1 segment gut microbial communities from Petit-Saut dam, French Guiana - Co191P1 (SPAdes) (version 2) | ecosystem: Host-associated > Arthropoda: Insects > Digestive system...
TCTAAGCGGGCATTCAAATGCATGACGGCACGATGACGGTTGAATTGGTGCCGCAAGGCACATTGGTTGAACAAATTCGTGCCGGAGGTTATGGCTTGGGCGGCATCTTGACGCGTACCGGATTGGGTACATTGGTTGAAACGGGAAAACAAAAAGTAACCGTGGATGGTGTAGACTATTTGTTAGAAAAACCCATTCGTGCGGACTTCGCACTCATTCACGGCTCGGTGGTTGATAAAAACGGAAACATTGTATATAAAGGCAGCACCAACAATTTTAATCATGTGATGGCCGGTGCCGCCGATGTCACCATTGTGGAAGCACAATCATTGGTGGATGTCGGTGCAATTGATCCCAATCATGTGGCAACACCGGGTGTGTTTGTGCGCTACATTGTGGATGGTGCGCAGTATAATATGAAGGAACACAATGAAAACGGGGTGGCACTTTATGGATAAGCATCTGGTTCAAGCACAAATCGCACAACGTGTTGCCCAAGAACTGACAGATGGCATGATTGTCAATTTGGGGATTGGTTTGCCGACAAAGGTTGCACAATACATCTCGGATGATGTGTCTGTGTTGTTCCAATCGGAAAATGGTTTCATCGGGCTTAGTTCTTTATCTGAAGACGCTGAAATTGACGAAAACATTGTCAATGCCGGAGGTCAGCCGGTGTCCATTGTGCCGGGTGGCTGTTTCTTTGATTCGGCAACCAGTTTTGGCATCATTCGCGGCGGTCATGTGGATGTTACGGTGCTCGGCGCACTACAAGTCGATGAATGCGGCAACATTGCCAATTACATGATTCCCGGAAAAATGGTGCCGGGCATGGGTGGCGCGATGGATTTATTGTCCGGTGCAAAAAAAGTCATTGTGGCAATGGAACATACAGCAAAAGGGGCTGCAAAAATTTTAAAAAATTGCACCTTACCGCTGACGGCAAAGTCGGCTGTTGATTTAATTGTTACCGAAATGTGCGTCATGGAAGTGACGGACTGCGGATTGGTTTTAAAAGAAATCAGCGAGGGATATACGCTGGATGATATATACGCCGCCACGGAAGCGGCATTTGTTAAGGAGTAAATCGTTATGAATCATACCAATACCACGGCACTCATTCGTTTGCGTATGGGATCAAATGATGCGCATTATGCCGGAAACCTCGTAGACGGCGCAAAGATGTTACAACTTTTCGGCGATGTCGCTACGGAACTGTTAATTCGCCACGATGGCGATGAAGGTTTGTTTGTTGCTTATGATGATGTACAGTTTCTTGCGCCGGTGTATGCGGGTGATTATATTGAAGCTGTCGGCGAAATCATTCATGTGGGCAATTCTTCGCGCAAAATGATTTTTGAGGCGCGCAAGGTCATCACCGCCGTGCCGGAATTTGGGGTGTCCGCCGCCGATGTGTTGGCAGAACCCATCATTGTGTGTAAGGCCAGCGGTACCTGTGTGGTACCCAAAGACAAACAACGCAAATAAAATCCAAACGATGAACATAAACGGTGCATCGACTGCGGTGCACATTTTCATATAAACCGAATTGTGATGCCAACGAAGGAGCAATGAAATATAAATGGAAAAACTAATCATCACTGCCGCCATTTGCGGTGCGGAAGTGACTAAGTCGCATAATCCCGCCGTCCCTTATACCGTGGCAGAGATTGCAGAACAAGCCAAATCAGCGGTGGATGCCGGTGCGAGCATCATTCATTTGCATGTGCGTGAAGATGACGGCACACCAACACAGTGCATTCACCGGTATGCCGAGTGCATTGCCGCCATCAAAGCCTGTTGTCCTAAGGTCATCATTCAGCCGTCTACGGGCGGCGCGGTGGGTATGTCCAATGAAGAACGCATTGCGGTGGTTTCGCTCAAGCCGGAAATGGCGACACTGGACTGTGGCAGCGTGAATTTTGGCGGCGATGAAGTGTTTTTAAATTCTGAAAATACCATTAAAATGTTTGCCAATAAAATGATTGAACACGGCGTGAAACCGGAAGTTGAAGTGTTTGACAAAGGTATGATTGACACTGCCATTCGGCTGAATAAACAAGGTTTCATCACAAACCCGATGCATTTTAATTTTGTTTTTGGGGTCAATGGCGGCATTGCCGCAACCACGCGTGATTTTGCATACATGCATGGCAGTATTCCCGGCGGAAGTACGTTTACCGCCAGCGGCATCGGACGTTTTCAGTTTCCGGTCGCGACGCTCGCCATCATCTCCGGAGGGCATGTCCGTGTTGGTTTTGAAGACAATTTATATGTATCCAAAGGCGTTTTGGCAAAGTCCAATGGTGAACTTGTGCAAAAAGTCGTCCGCATTGCGGCGGAGCTTGGCCGAGAAATTGCCACACCTGCCGAAGCCCGCGTTATGTTGGGTTTATAATCACGCAAAAGGAGCCTAAATAATGAAACTCAGTAAATATGGCACGCACCGTGTGCTTGCACCAATGGGTGTTTTGCCGCAGGCCGCACAAAAAATAAACAATGATATGAATATTTTCTCCAATGAAATCCTCATTGATGTGGATTCTTTAAACATTGACTCCGCATCCTTTACACAGATTCGTAAGGCTTGCGGTGATGATGTACAAAAAATCGAGGCAATGATTTGCAACATCGTTCATGAACGCGGAAAAATGCAAAATCCTGTGACCGGTTCCGGCGGTATGCTCATCGGACGCATTGCACAAATCGGCTCTGAGCTTCAAAAAACAGATTTAAATATAGGGGATGAAATCGCAACCTTGGTTTCGCTGTCACTTACCCCTTTAAAGATAAATAAGATTAAAGCCATTCACTTAGGTATTGACCGTGTGGACATTGAGGGGCAAGCCATTCTCTTTGAAACCGGTATTTATGCCAAATTGCCGCAGGATATGTCAAAGGAATTGGCATTGGCTGCACTGGACGTTGCGGGTGCGCCCGCACAAACCGCAAAACTGGTAAAGCCGGGTGATGCGGTACTCATTTTGGGTGGCGGCGGCAAATCCGGCATGCTCTGCGCTGCCGAGGCGATGAAACGCGTCGGTCCGACCGGACGCGTGGTGGCGGTGTGTATCTTAGAAGAAGACAGACAGCGCCTCATCGAAAACAATCTGTGCCATGAAGCCGTCATCGCTGATGCCACAAAGCCCATTGAATTGCTGGACTTGGTGTTGGATGCAAACAATGGTGAAGAGTATGACATCTCATTTAATGTTGTCAATGTTGCGGACACGGAAATGTCCACCATCTTGCCGGTGAAAAATGGCGGCATTGTGTATTTGTTTTCGATGGCAACCAGCTTTACCAAAGCGGCACTGGGTGCTGAAGGGGTCGGCAAGGATGTCACGATGATTGTCGGCAACGGCTACACCAAAGACCACGCGGACATCACCTTGGCACTCATTCGTGAAAATCCGCGTGTCCGCCAAATTTTTGAAGAACGTTATATATAAGGGGACGGTAAATATGCGCCATTTATTTAAAGATGTACCTGCCGGAGACTGGAATGACTGGACATGGCATTCCAGAAATTTAATTAAAAAAGTAGAAGATTTGCAAAAATTTGTAACCATCTCGGATACTGACGCGAAGGGCATTACGGAGTGTTTGAGCAAACTGCGAATGGCCATCACGCCGTATTATTTTTCGTTGATTGACTTAGAAAATCCGCATGATCCCGTGCGCTTGCAGTCCATCCCCAGTGTATGCGAACTCATTAAAAATCCCGCGGAAATGGACGATCCCTTATCGGAAGATGCCGATGCACCGGTGAAAGGATTGACGCACCGTTATCCGGACCGCGCACTTTTACTCATCACCGACCAATGCGCCATGTATTGCCGCCATTGTACGCGCCGAAGATTTGCCGGGCAACATGACTCGGCATTGCCGATGGAACAAATTGAAGCGGCGATTGATTATATTGCGCAAACACCGGTAATCCGTGATGTTCTGCTCTCCGGCGGGGATCCATTGATGCTGGCGGATGATAAATTGGAATACATCATCAAACGGCTGCGTGCGATTAAACATGTAGAAATTATTCGCATGGGTTCGCGTCATCCGGTGGTATTGCCGCAGCGCATCACGCCTGAATTGTGCAATATGTTAAAAAAATATCATCCCATTTGGATCAATACACATTTTAATCATCCCAAAGAAATTACCGAAGAATCCATCAAGGCTTGCGCCATGCTTGCCGATGCCGGTATTCCTCTGGGCAATCAATCGGTGTTGCTTGCGGGTGTGAACGATTGTGTGCATGTTATGAAAGACTTGGTGCGCAAACTTGTGAAGATCCGAGTGCGCCCGTATTACATTTATCAATGTGACCTTTCTGAAGGGCTCAATCATTTCCGTACACCGGTGTCGGTGGGTATTGAAATTATCGAAGCCCTGCGCGGGCATACGTCCGGGTTTGCGGTGCCCACCTTTGTGGTGGATGCCCCCGGCGGCGGCGGAAAAATCCCCGTGATGCCCAACTACATCATGTCTTACGGCACCAACAAGGTCATCCTTCGAAACTTTGAAGGGGTCATCACCACATATACCGAACCAAAGACCTATGAGCATACCTGTCAATGTGAGGTTTGTACCGGTGTGCGCAAAGAAAAACTCGTGGGCATTGCGGCACTGGAGAGCAATCAGCTTATTGCACTTGAACCCAAGGGACTGGAACGCAGTGCCAGACGTCATGCGGGCAACAGTGAAATTTTACACAGCAATCGGTAACGCTGGAGGCGTCAATGACAATGAAATTAAATCTTAGTCAAGACAAAATAGACCAAGCGCGCGCACACGCAAAACAGATTGCCATGGACACGCAAGTATTCATCGATCAACACACGACTGTTGCGGTGGAACGCGCCATCTGTCGTTTGCTCGGCATCAATGGTGTGTCCGGAGAGGGTGTGCCGCTCGCCAATATTGTGGTAGAGCACTTACAAGACAAACAATTGCTGGCTGATGGCGCGGCGCAGGTGCTGGGCTTTGCCATGCAGCAAACGGGGCTAATGCCGGAACAGATTGCAGTGCACATCAATGACGGACGATTGGACTGTTCCAAAATCTCTTTTTGTGATGCGGATCAAGCCGAAGAACATATTTTAAACATCGCATTACAATCGGTATCAAAGATTCGTGAAAACCGCGCGGTACGTGATGATTATTTGGCACAATATAAAAACGAAAAATCCACCCCACTCATTTATGTTATTGTTGCCACCGGCAACATCTATGAAGATGTGATTCAAGCAAAAGCTGCCGTGCAGCAAGGTGCAGATATCGTTGCGGTCATTCGCACGACGGGTCAAAGCCTCTTAGACTTTGTGCCGCATGGTGCAACCACCGAAGGTTTTGGTGGTACGTATGCCACACAGGAAAATTTTCGTATTATGCGTGCCGCACTGGATGATGCCGGTGCAGAAGCCGGGCGCTATATTCGTTTGGTGAATTATGCATCCGGTTTGTGCATGCCGGAGATTGCAGTGCTGGGTGCACTGGAACGTTTGGATATGATGCTCAATGATGCATTGTACGGCATTTTATTCCGAGACATTAATATGAAGCGTACACTCATTGATCAATATTTTTCACGCATCATCAATGGTTTTGCGGGCATCATCATCAACACCGGCGAGGACAATTATCTAACCACCGCAGATGCCGTTGAAGAAGCACATACCGTACTGACCTCTCAGTTTTTAAATGAACAATTCGCATTGGCAGCCGGTATTCCGGAAACACAAATGGGATTGGGGCATGCCTTTGAGATTGCACCGAACGTTAAAAACGGTTTTCTTTTTGAATTGGCGCAAGCACAAATGGCACGTCAAATCTTTCCGAATGCACCACTGAAATACATGCCGCCCACGAAGCACATGACGGGCGATATTTTTAAAGGTCAAGTACAAAACGCCTTGTTCAATGCCGTTTCTGTGGCGACCCATCAAGGCATTCATTTGTTGGGGATGTTGACCGAAGCCATTCATACGCCTTTTATGTCAGACCGTGCGTTGGCGATTGATAATGCCAATTATGTATTCACCACGATGCAGGATTTGGGGGACGAGCTTGAATTTAAACAAGACGGCATCATCCAAAGCCGTGCCGCAGAAGTCTTAGACCGTGCGGTTGCACTCCTTGCACAGATCGAAGAACGTAAACTGTTTACGACACTTGAAATGGGTATTTTTGCCGGAATCAAACGCAAGCGTGAAGGCGGAAAAGGTCTGGATGGCGTTGTCGTAAAATCCGCAAGTTACATGAACCCATTTATTGCGTTAATGAAGCCGATAGAAAATAAGGAGTCATAAAATGAACACCATTCAACCCGATTATTCACGCATTACTGCTTATGGCGACACCATGAATGACGGCAAGGTGCAGCTGTCTTATACACTTCCGGTTCACAATGATGAAAGAGGGGTGCAAGCGGCTATTTTGCTTGCAAAAAAAATGGGTATTGCCGACCCGCAAGTGGCACATAAAGAAAGCCTTGCGGATGGTTTTACATTTTATGTCGTGTACGGATCGGTTTCGCATACGGTGAATGTTAATGACATTCAGGTGATTGCCATCGAGGATGAAGCCATGGATATGGATGAAGTGTCTGACTTCATCCGCACACACATCGGCAGGAAAATCGTCGTTATCGGTGCATCCACCGGTACTGATGCGCACACGGTTGGCATCGACGCCATTATGAATATGAAGGGTTTTGCCGGGCATTATGGCTTGGAACGCTATGATATGGTGGACGCGCACAATCTTGGCTCGCAAGTTTTAAATGAAGACTTTATTAAATATGCCAAAGAAGTTAACGCCGATGTCTTATTGGTCAGCCAAACGGTGACACAAAAAGACATCCACATCACCAACCTTACAGAATTGGTTGAATTATTAGAAGCTGAAGGCATGCGTGAAAAGGTCGTCCTCATCTGCGGCGGCCCGCGCATCACGCATGAGATGGCAAAAGAGCTTGGATATGATGCCGGTTTTGGTGCCGGTAAATTTGCAAATGATGTCGCATCCTTTATGGTTAAGGACATGGTACAGCGCGGGATTCAATAAGTAATATGTCAAAATAAAGATGGACAACCTTTCATCATTGTGTTACGGTGTGCATACGCCACATCTTTTAGCGCACAATCATTATAAGATGAAGGGGTGTTTGTGATGACAAATACAAAAATGAGACGATTACGGCTGTTAAAAAGCTGCATTCAATCGGTTTTTCTGATTGGACTGCTTGCATTTTTCCTGATTGCGTGGATCGGCTTGGATGACTGGAATACATTTGTATTTACATTTTTAGTTGGCATAGGCACCGCACTTATTGGTTATATACTCATCATGATTTTTATCCGCAAGGCTGAAATCAAAGCATCTGCGCATCATGACGCTGAAAATTTGGAACAAGAGCCGATTGTCATGATGACCCGGCGCAATTATGATTTAAAAGACCGTCATATGTGGTAAATTCGCCGTAAATTAAAATTTATCGTTTCTTTAAAAATAATCTCAGTTGTGATACCACAATGCCCGCCAAGATAAATGCACCACCAATATAACCCTGCATGCTGAGCAGTGTCCCCAAAATCACTGCCTCGGCAAGGGCACCAAAAACGGACTCTGTGGAGAAGACAATCGCCGAACGTGAGGGTGATACATGCCGCTGTCCGATAATTTGCAGTGTATATGCGACACCCACTGAAATGAGTGCGGCGAACGCCAGCGGAAGCCATCCTGCTGCGATGTCCTGCATTTGCGGGTCTTCCAGTATAAACATAAACGCAAAACTCAGTACCGAACACACCAGACATTGTGCCACTGAAAACGAAAGCGGCTGCACGCGGTCTACAAATTTATCGATGACCAGAATATGAAATGCCCAGCCAATGGCGCAAAGGAATAAAATCATGGTGCCGATGTCAAACAATCCAAGTTCTTCTGTGGTGCTGATTAAGAACATGCCGATGGTTGCCAAAATCGCACCCACCCACACATATTTGGATGTTTTTTTCCCCATAAAAATACCGAGAATCGGTACAATGATAATGTATAGTCCCGTAATAAACCCCGCTTTGCTTGCAGAGCCGGTGAGCATGATGCCCCACTGCTGAAGTGCGGCGGAGATAAAGAGTACGCCGCCGGCGGACAGTCCGGCGATAAGCGTTACTTTGTGAAATCCGCCTTTTTCGAGTTTAAGCGCCACCGGAATCATCAGGAGTCCACCCACACCAAACCGGATGGCATTGAATGTTAGTGGTCCCATGTAACCCATTGCGGCGCGTTGTGCAACAAAGCCGATGCCCCATATAAAAGCTGCCAACAACAGCACAAATGTATATTTATTTTGTTTTGTTAATGTCATAATCGCTCCAAGATGATTCGGATTTTTATAATCACGCTTTTGCAAGTTTACAAAAATCTCTTTTATTAAAATTGAATGACAAGCATAAATCGACCACCATTTTAACATATATTTCAGTTATAATCATGGAATGTTCGTATTTATTCATGGTATTGATTGATGGCTTCTAAGTAAATATAAAAAAATTTAAGTTGCATCATACAAATGAATGATGAAAACAGATTGTGTTGATAATCTTATGATCATTCACAACATTGCATCTTTGGAGGTTCTGATGAAGGACGTTAAGCTCGAACAAAAAAATAATACAGATGGCGATTATATAAAAAAAGAAATATTTTCGTGGATTCGTGTGTTTGTCGGTGCTGCATTGGTTGCATTGTTTATTAATTTTGTGATCATCGTCAACGCATCAATCCCGTCCGGATCCATGAATCCCACAATTCCGGATCCTTCACGGCTTATTGCCTTTCGTTTATCCTATCTTTTTTCATCGCCCGAACGCGGTGATATTATTGTATTCCGTGCGCCGGACAACAATGTGCTTAATGTGAAGCGCATCATCGGCATGCCGGGGGACAATCTGCGCATTCAAGACAATTATGTGTATATCAATGATGTGCGCTTGGATGAACCGTACCTCAAAGAACCGATGAACAATGTCGATATGATTTTCCATGTCCCGGAAGGGCACTATTTTGTGATGGGTGACAACCGCAACGACTCCCAAGATTCCCGCCGCTGGATAAACACTTTTTTGCCCAGAGAAAATATTCGCGGCCGTGCCATCTTTATGTACTGGCCCCGATTTGAGATGATACGGTAGCGGTATTGTGTTTTTGTTAAAAAGGCGGGACAAATGAACTTAAAAGACTTGCAAACAAGTCATATGAACCAATTTATCGGAAAACATATGACGGTTTTTTACGAACAAGAAAAAAGCGCGGCGCAAGCAGTGTTTGATACTTTAAATACAAAAATATTGAGCATCGCACAGGATCTGCATTTGTGTGCATTGGATGTGCGTCACACGCCCATGATTTACGTGTTTATTTATGATGATTTAAAAACAATGCATGAAAAATATAAAATACTTGTTAAAAAAACACCGGATGAATGGGTGGTCGGCACATGTGAAGACAACACCATTTTATTGGTTTCGCCGGCAAACCCGGGTGATGATCATGATTTTGATTCCATTGTGATGGTTGCCATTCATGAAATCGTGCACATTTATAATCACTTGCTTAACCCCGATATGTCGTTATGGATGGATGAAGGCATCGCAACCTATCTCAGCAATATGAATCCTCGCGAATTTGGTTATCAATGTGAAACCATCCCAAGTATGGAAGCGTTGCAAACAAAAGATGCTTCTGTTTTTGCGGACATTGAAGGGTATCCGTTGTCCTATTTGTATATCGAATTTTTAACAAAAGTCTTTGGATGGGACGCAGTGGTTGAGCTGGCAAGGACCAATGATTTTGAAAAAGCATTTTCACAAAGTGAACGTAGCATTTATGAACAATGGGCAGCATACATAAAAAATGACGGGGATTTATTTCTGAGCAGAGAAAAAAGTTTCGAAAAATAAAAGTTTTTTCTGTGTCGAGAAAATCAAATATGAATATTAAGGATGCATTTAATAATTATTTGCGATATGGTTCTTTTCCATATGTCAGTCAATTGGAAAAAAACGACAATATGGTGAGGACTTATTTGGATGGTGTATATAACACCATCTTAATAAAAGATATTGCCAAGCGAAAAGGAATTGCCGATATATCATTGCTTGAAAGCGTAATTAAATTTTTATGCAGCAGTATTGGAAGTCCCGTATCCATCAAAAAAATTAGTGATACGATTAATTCTGCCGGTCGCAAGATTTCCGTGAACACAGTTGAAACTTATGTAAGGGCTCTGGTTGATAGTTTCATTTTTTATAAAGTAGACCGGTATGATTTAAAAGGAAAACAATATTTAAAAACGTTGGGTAAATATTACATTGCTGATACGGGCTTACGGAATATGCTGCTCACCGGTGCATCCGCAGATTTGGGGCATCAATTGGAAAATATCGTGTATTTGGAACTGCTTCGCCGTCAAAACAAAGTGAACATCGGCAAGCTTGCGGAAAAGGAGATCGATTTTGTCACCAATAACGCGGGGGGTATTTGTTATTATCAAGTTTCAGCATCCGTCTTGGATGAAAATACACTCAAGCGCGAACTCGCTCCGCTTCAAAAAATTACCGATGCGCATCCCAAATATTTACTCACATTGGATGAAATTATGCCCAATGCGAACCACGAAGGTATCCGCCAAATCAATGTATTGGATTGGCTGATTGGAAATATTTCTCTTGCTTGATTTGTCTTGCATATCCGGATGATGTGCTTTATGATTAAGCAAACAAACATCAATTTATTTTAAAAAGTAGATTTTGGTTCATCGGTTGCAATCATTGTGGTTATTTTGAAGGAGGACACCATGATAAGTATTGGTAAAGTTATTAAAACTGAACGTGAAAAATTGGGTTTGACACAAGTGCAACTTTCATATGGCATTTGCACGTCATCCACATTGTCAAGAATCGAAAGAGACGAACAAACACCATCACGCGCTGTTTTCAAAAATTTGATGGAGCGGATGGGTTTATCTTCTGAAATGTACCCGTCATTCTTGGATCAAACCGACAAAGCCGCCTATGAATTGCAACATGATTTTAACGAATTATACGCACAGGGCAAAATTGATGAAGCGGAATCAAAACTTAATGAATTGGATGTCCTGCCAGGACTGGATGATGTCTATACCATCTTTATCAGAATGTGCCGCGTCTTAATCAAAGAGCAGCGCGGCGCAGATTCAAATATAATTTTGAAAGAATTTGAAGCAGTTATCGAACTGACTATAAAAAAATTCAAGATTAAGAACATACCTAAATGTTATTTTACAAAAACAGAACTTAATTTGTTAAATGCATATGCCTTAGCATTGTATTCATCAAAAAAAACGGATGAATGCAAAACAATTTTGCGGGAGCTGATTTATTATATAGAACAACGCGTATATGATCGTGCAGGGATTTCACTAATGTACACAAAGTTGTTATATAATTTGTCAATTATTGAAGGTTGTTCCGGAAATGATCAAGAAGTTTTATCGTTATGTAATAAAGGCATAAACGATTGCCGCAGATATGATAGACTCACATACATGCCTAATTTGTTATATAATAAAGGGCGTGGGCTTATAAATCTTAATATTGAAGATGAGGCACATGATTGTATTCGTCAATCGTATTATTTTCATGGTGCAATGGGTGCTTCAAATAAAAAATCAGCTAAACGTGTTAAATTGTTTGCTGAAAAGAATGGAATAGTGTTGTATTAATAAAATAAAGAAATTGTCTTGCATTAGTTTTTGCAAGACAATCTTTATCTCTAGCCCTTTGGTGTTTTTACTGCGTCCTCAACATCATAATACGGCTGAATGGTGATTATCGGTTCATAATCGCAGTCCGTTACATCACAACAATGATAAGCGAATGTGCTGACACTCAGGCTAATAATGGTGATGCCTGTCACAACAAATGTTACTAATTTTTTCATAGGTAAACCCCCTTTTTATTACCGCATTGCGGATTACGATTAACATATCATGTTCATAAAAAAGATGCATTATGTTTGGAAGAAAAAGTCATCCCATGAAACGACTAGTCGTTTCATGGGATGACTTTTTGCGTTATTTCACTTTTATTTTCAAAAAATAAATGCTAACATAAACGCATCAAACAAGTAATCGTCTGAAGGCGAAGCCGTTTTTGCATGGAAAATGCGGGTTTTGTGGAACGAGCGATATATATATTAAACAATCAAAAATAGAATGGTTGCAAGGTTTTAAAACACATAGAGTCATATCTTATGTGATTTTACATATACTAATAAAGGAGGACTAAGCCATTGGGAGTATTAAACTTATAACCGTTATTCATGAGATTAAACATTCTCGTCAACCTGTCTCGAAAGGAGATAATAAAAATGAAAAAGATTTTAACATGCATGGTTATAGTTATGATTTTTATTTTAGGAAGTAGTATTGCTATATATGCAAACGAAGTTGTGAACGATTCAACACCACCGGCTCTATCGTATTGTATTGATATTGATGTAGACACTCAATATGATGTGGAACCTACATGGACACCACCATGGGACATGCCGGAAGATCCCGGTAGCGGTGGAAGGCCCCCACAACCACCACCATCTGGTTGCACGAATTGTAGATGTTGTACTTGCTGTGGATGCAACCCATGCAATCCATGTAATTGTTGCCGCTGCTGCTAATACTAAACTTATCATCAACAAAGGGTTGTTTTACCAACCCTTTGTTTTTATAGAAAGGGAGGTGTGATGATCATTGCTTAAAATATATTTGCTTGTGGTTTTATTATTCTCGCTTTCAGCCTGTTCTTCCAGTGATGGGTCTGATGAGATGCCTCACCGAGATTTATTACACATATTAAATGATGAAACTTATGCCATAAATCAAACAGCAGTCAATCGGTATATGGATTTTCAAGAAATGATTAATAGATTCCCTACAAACACAATCTCTAACGAAAATCCGACATCAGGGGGCACTTTATCATTTGGTATGGTAAGAGAGACGAATGATAAAAACTTCACAGGAATGCATCATCCTTTTTTAATAACGGCACAGGGAGATGCCTTAATAGCTAATATCTTATTGCCTAATTTGCTCGCCATTACCAATTATGGAAGATTTATAATCGGAGATAACCATGATGGACCAATTATATTGAGTGTTGATGTGGCGACAAACACAATTACTTTATCACTACGCGAAGGTGTCCGAATATTTTGGCATGATGGTGTAGAATTAACGCTTGATGACATGCTTTTTGCATTGGAACAGCAAACAGCTTTATTACCAATGGGAAGAACGCATACATTTAGACATCAAGTTATTGGTGCATATGATTTTTCTACCGGCGCAACTGACTATATTTCCGGTGCAGTTCTATCTGAAGATATGCGCCTATTGACTATGACAATAAGTGAATTAAGAACATCACTGTTATCAGATATGACTTTTGGAATACCGCTTCCCAGACATCACTTATACAACATTTCAACAACCGCACTTTATTTACATCCGAACAGCCGAGAAAATTTTCTGGGATTCGGACCTTTTGCAATATGCAGCAGCAATGAAACAAATAACAACCAACTCATTAGACTGACCAGAAATGATAATTATTGGCAAGGGATCCCCGTGCTGGAAACCATATTGTTTAAGTGTTTGCCCGAAGATGAATTAATTCAATATTTGCACAATAATATCATACATGTCACAAATCATAGGATCTCTGACCTTTTAGAATACAATCATTCAGATCATTTAATAATGTTGGGTACCGTTACTAATGCAGTAAGAAATGTATATTTTTCTGTCGGCTCAACTATAATAACAAGACATCCATCCGAAGATATTGGATGCGGAACAATGTCTGTTGAATTCATTCCACGTGATGACGGTCATCCAATCGGCGATTATAATTTTAGAAGAGCGCTGTCATATGCATGGAATCAACAAAATATTATAGAAGAAGCAAACAATAGTCTTTCAACACTGCCTTCATCCTTTCATCATCCTTTCAATGGTTATCGGTTTATTAACCGTACACATTTACAAATACCGGATTTTAATTTGAATCAAGCAAATCAATTACTTGATGAATCCGGCTATAAATGGGGTAATGATGGTTATCGCTTAAATTTAGAAGGTTATCCTTTCTATGTTAATATTGGAATGATATTTTCAGGAGAATCAGAATTGTTATTTAAAATGCATCGTGAAAATTTCAAAGAGATTGGTATTGATTTGAGAATGTATCAGGTCAACGGTGAACATTATCTTTTATCAAGTAATGAAATATTAGCAGCAACTGAGCCTCATAATAGCAACATGCACATGTTTGTGCTTGATTCTATAATTGGACAATTATCACAAGTAGAGCGTCATTATTGGCATAGGGCACGGCGCGATAATGTTAATGTTTTTATGCCCGATGAATTATATGATGTTACGAGCATTATCTTAGATATAGCGTCATTATTTATAGATGTATCCCCTGCTGCAAATACTTGGAATAATATTATGGTCGCAAATATGCCGTGGATTCCCGGTGCTTGGTACTTTGAAGTGACTCCCGTTAATGATCGCATCGCTAACTGGTCAATAGAACAAGGAACATTTCATAAAAATGCATTAGCATGGCATAACGTGGGCTTTATAAATTAAATTGTAACGGCAATTAATAAAAATGTTGGCAACTGGCGTTTAAGCAGAAGTTTTTTCATGCCGGAATTATTTGCTTTGGGAATTTATTTAAGAAATAATTTTATTTTAAATAATGTGTTTTGTAAAAGTTATGCTATAATAAATAAATTTTACAAATGGGTTGTTTTTTATATTTTTATAATTAAACTTTATTCTCAAGGGTGTGGTATAAATGAAAAGAATTTTAATATTAGCATTTCTTCTGGTGTTGTTAATTTTTAACGGTTGTTCGACAGGAAGATCCGAAACTTCTGCATTTTCAAATGAGCGTGAAATGCCGCAAGCGATTGACGCACTTTTTCAGTGGGAACATGTCCATGCCGAGAGCGCATTATATCAATTGGCACGGTTAAAATTAGAATATCCCGTGCGTACCATCAATGAAAATGAAATAATTCACGGCGGTATATTTATACGTCCACTTATGTATGACACCGGATTAACCGGGACATTCAATCCTCTTTTCGCACGATCACCGGCAGATAGATTGATCAGTGAATTGTTAAATCCAAGTTTATTGGCGGTTGACCGTTATGGTCGTTTTATTTTAGGCGATTATCATCATGGCCCTGTCATTATGGAGATTGATATTGATGCAAGCGTTGTAATACTAACCATGCGCGATGGTCTTAATCTTTATTGGCATGACGGCACGCGCATGACATTGGATTCATTATACTATCATTATTTTCTTTCGATGCATCCCCATGTTGACAGCATTCAAGGTACATCCCAGTCACTCATTTATCAAAATATTGTTGGTGCAGATGCTTTTATACGGCGGCAGGCAGACACTATATCGGGTATCTCACTAAGTTTTGATGCTCGCGAGATGACGATTCAATTTTATCAAGGAACCATTTCGCCATCTATCTTGTATGGTGGCATACATGGCGTACCAATTCCACGTCATATGTTTTACAATGTTCACGTTCGTGAAATGCCGAGACATATTCATTCGTCATGGCATACATTGGGTTTTGGTCCATTTATCTTGTCACATTATATACCCGGTGAACAACTGGATTTTGTCGCAAATCAAAATTATTGGCAAGGTATTCCCAATCTTGATGGGATTGTATTTCAAGTCATTGACCGAGATGACTTGCCCTTTTTGCTGCGAAGAGGACATATTGATGTTGCACCCATATTAACAACACAATGGGATGAGGTTTACGATTTGTCCAATGTAAACATTTTGGGTGATACCAGCAATTTTATTACAATGATACATTTTCAGTTGGGTGGTTTTGAAATGGTACAGGATGGCACGCATTGGGTTTTGTCCGATATTTTGCCGCGTACAGACAACCATCCTATTACAGACGCGCGTGTGCGCCGTGCCATCGCGCACGCACTGGATCGTATCAGCATTGCGGATATGTTTGGCTCCGGTTTTATGACACTGCGACTTCTATTTTAAGCCCCTATAATGCATTGTTGTGGATAAATCCGGACATCGTGAGTATCCCGACATTTGATCTGAATCGCGCCAACCAACTGCTTGATGAAGCTGGGCTTATGTGGGGTGACGATGGATTCCGCGTGGACTTATATGGGCAGGCTTTTTATCTTAACATCGGAATGACGTATGCGAGTTTTAATGAAATTATTTTTGAAATGCACCGTGAAAATCTTGCGTATATCGGTTTGGATTTAAGGCGGTATCCAGGAACAACTGCCGGAGAAGGTGCGTGGATGGAACCTAACGATATCTGGGAATATGCAAGTTCTAATGGAAGAAACAGCCCAATGCACATGTACATGCTTAGTTATACATTGTGGCCATTGCCTGATCCCGCGCGGCATTGGGGTCATATTGGCCCTAATTTTAATGTCGGAGGATTTTATCATGAAGACTTGCCTGCGATTTTATATGACATTGCATCCGTGAATGCTTTAGATGATGCGTTCTTGTTAGATGCTTACCGGCGGTTTGAATCCCTGTTTGGCGCACAGCTCCCGGCGATACCACAACACTGGATGCACCGTATTGTTGTCGTAAATCAGCGCGTGGCAAACTGGACATTGGAACGAGGGCAATACCATGATAATGCGTTTTCATGGCATACCGTAGGATTAACGGCGGATGCTCCTTATGTCCACAGATAAAAATGTGAAAAATAAATTTTTTTATTTTAATTGTGGCGCAAATGCGAATGCAATCATTCGCGCTTGAATATATAAACAACAATGAAAGCGGGTTGCCTAATGCGAAAAAATCTTTTTATGAAATCAATGTATCGCAAACCGCTATTAACATTACTGATGATTTTATTAATCGCATTGGGTTCATTCATGTTTGTTTTGCGAACCGTAGAATTTATAACCGTACGTTCTGAAATCAACCAATTAAATAGTATGTTTCGTTCAATCGGCATGATTCGTTCACACAATTATTTTGATGATGTTTCAGATGCCGTTAAAATTATTTCTAATAGTCCATATGTTCGTTTTACGGATAATCGTGTTGGCATTGAGGGTATTTTGTTGGATATGTATACACCCAATATGGGGGGCATGGTTCACGGTTTGCCCAGAGATCAACAAGGGACTGTTTCTGAAGCAATTTTTACAGCGAGAATAAGCGGGATTCGCATGCTTTCTAATGTATGGGAACATGGTTTTCAGTCACTTCAGTATGAACTTGATTTGATTGTTGATACAGTGTTTGCGGGTGCATCGACACTGGTTGTTCCAAGACAAAGATTAACGTTGACGGTTGATTTGCCGTCTAGTGTTTTTAATGAATTGGGTTGGTTTAGAGGAGGTGAAACCTATCTTTTTCGTGCGGGACGTTATATTGAAACAACGCTCGGTGCTGTTGTGATTGCACGCGAGGGTGCAAATAACCCCATGCATTTATTACCACTGAGTGAAACCATCATGTTTTTACCGCGTACCCATTGGCCATTAAATCGTGATTTTACATCGGTGGTTGGACTTGAATATTTAATGACGGATATTAATTTTTTAAATCATCATCAACACGCAATTTATCTTCAACCGACTCGTGATATGAGTACGTTGCCGATTATGCAGCGCAGCGCAGCACAGGTGATGTCATGGCCGAGCATCGACCGTGATAATCCGTTTTTGATAAATATCATTGAGGGTCGTATGCTCACTTACGAAGACTATATAAATCATCATCATGTTGCCGTCATTAGCTTAGGTTTTGCTTCTTCACGGGCAATGCACGGTGATGGGCGTCTTCATGTGGGGGATACCATTCGCGTTAATATACCGATCACACAACAAGTTGCCGGTTTGGCTCCTTTGCAACGTGATATTATTGTTAGAAGCGATCCGCAATCGGCAACGAGTGATATATTGGAACTGGAGATTGTTGGTATTTTTCATGACAATGTGCGAAACAATCCTGCATGGGGATTGTTTCATAATACATTTGTATATATTCCGGAATCTTTAATTCCTGATAATTTGCAATTATTTCCACCTCCGGAAAATGTTATTTCGGGTTGGACATCACAAGAATATATTCCCAGCATATGGTTTAATTTTGAGTTGTATGATGCTCGGTATGAGCAACATTTTATGAACGTTTATGGTCCGAAATTAAATGATATGGGTTTTCATTTAATGTTGTTTGAAGGGCGTTCTCAAGTGTTTTGGGCTGCGGTTGCTCCTATGATCTTGGTGGTAACATTTAATGCTGTGTTGTTTTGGAGTGTTATGTTGTTGGTATTGATGCTGGTTATTTTAATCTTTTTGTATCAACGCTTTAAAGATATTGCTATTTTGAGAGCATTGGGATTTTCTAAAATGAAATTGTCTGTTCAATTATTGTTGGCCACTTTTTTATATTTTTTTCCTGCAATCATCATTGGCGGCTTGTTCGGTTGGATTATATCGATGCGTGTCGTGGATCAAACATTAACACCACTCGCTGACATTGTTATCGGTTTTGAGCCTGCAGTTGTGTTATCATGGCAATGGTTCTTTGGTATTATTGTCATCATTGTTTTAATATTGCTAATGTTGTTATTAATTTCATTCATCATGATTCTTAAATTGCCGGTTTTAGCGTTGTTACAAGGCAAAAAATCAAAAAAGGACAAAAACATCCTTATTTATTCAGATATTTCAACTGAAAATACAATGGCTATGGGTTCTTTTACAAAAACAAATAATTTTACAACACAATTGAACATAACATTAAAAAACAAAGTAATAAACTTGTTGCGTTTTACGAACAAACAATTAATACGCTCCAAATTGAAAACAATCATTGTTACGTCGTTTATATTTACCTTTATTGTGATGCTGGGTTGGCTGGGTGAATCTATCATTCGAACATACTACACCATCGATGCAATTTATGATGCCACTTTAATAGAAGGAAGCATTGTTAAACAAGACTCCGATGAACATGTTCCCGGGCGCATGTTTGGTGATGCCATTAGACGCAGAACTGTTGATGATATATTAAATAGTGGTTTTATTAAGTCTTATTACTTGGAAAGTGTACATGCGCGTTCATTTATTATTCCAGATGCCGAGAATGGGATCTTTCCGAATAATTGGTATGAAATGATTGATTTTGATTTCGGTGTGTCAATAGATCTAAATTATAATAATTTCGATTTTTTATTTGCGGTGAGTGATTTGCCCTATTTTTTAAATGAGCATCTATTTAATCGTCCCGGCGGCTTTAATATTGATTTTATAGATGGTTTTGATATTAATTATGATTTTACAAAATCTGAATCAACGCCAGATCAAATACCCATTATTATTTCTGATTGGACGGCATATCGGCGTGGTTTATCGCTTGGTGATGCCGTATTTATGGCATATACGGAAAGAAATCATATATCGATGAATTATTTTCAAGGTAGAATCGTTGGCGTTCATGATGGTAACCTAGCAATAACAAATTTACAAGATGCCGCTATTATTCCAATGAATGTATTTAATCGATTACAAATAATGCAAATATATTTTACATTTAATTTTATTGTTGACCCGATATATAATCGTGAAATCGAAACAGTATGGGGTTTTATCAATAATGCAGTTGGACGAAATATTGCGGGACTTGTACCATTAAGGTTTATTTTTAACGATCAGCAATTGTTTACATTAACCGGTATTGCACGTCAAACATTTTTATTTTTACAATTAATTTATCCTATTGCATTAATCGTTTCTATTGTGCTCATGTTGGGATTAAATTTATTACTTGTATTACAGAATGCGAAAAAGGCAGCAATACTTAGAGTTTTTGGAACAAAAAAATATAAAACCATGAATATTTTATTATTGGAACAGTGTACAATGATAATAATTGGCATGGTACCCAGTTTCGTCTTATTATTTATTTTAAGAATGACATTTACTACCCAATTCTTCTTTGCAGTTGGAATGAGTTTTATTGCTATCTTTATGGGATCTTGTATTGGTGTGTTTTTAGTGTTGAATAAAACTCCATTAGAGATGTTACAAGTGAAAGAATAAATATATAATCCTCAAAGCATGCCAGTATTTTTTTCATTTTGGTGCCCATAAATTATCAACCCAAGCTGCAAGTGACAGATTGGTCGAAATAAAAGCAATGTCATTAAGTAATGACGATGGAATTTAGCTACGAAA
>Ga0209755_10003319_pt1 | contig 20356 bp, 14 predicted proteins | sample TergutCo191P1_FD_187301 | JGI IMG/M metagenome (GOLD analysis project Ga0209755, IMG submission 187301) | Cornitermes sp. P1 segment gut microbial communities from Petit-Saut dam, French Guiana - Co191P1 (SPAdes) (version 2) | ecosystem: Host-associated > Arthropoda: Insects > Digestive system...
GCCACTACGAGTTGAACCGCCGTATACGGAACCGTATGTACTGGTGGTGTGGGAGGGGCGAAGCCGTTGCGCCTAGCCTCTACCCAATCGATATGCCCCGAAAATGATATAATTAGCGATGAAAACGATTTGATACATAAGGCTGAAAGTTACAGCAATAGCAAAGCAGCATGAGGGTAAGCTTGTGCCAGAAGCAACATTTCCGGTGTTAAAATGGGGGGAGGGACTAAAAAAGAGTTATAATGAAAATAAAAAGAGTTATTCTTGACAAACGTTCTTACTGGGTGTATAATCAGTTAAACTTTTTTAACTTACTTAATTTTGGAATTATCGTGTCGCAACAACTAACGAGGGTTATAGGCAAAAAAAGGCATATTTTACTTGTGAAGATTGCGACATTTGTATATATAGGACAAAATCGACGCTAACAAGCGATATATTTTGTCGCCGACTTTATTAAAGAACTTAATTTTAGAATGACATTTCGCGCAAATGCAATAAAAAGGAATATTCAGAAAATGAATTATCGATAATAGAAGCTGAAACAATGCTGGGTAATGGTTTTTATGAGCGCCAAATACTTTAAGCAAAGGAGAAAACATGGGAAAGCGTAAGCCTGAGAGCAACCTGATAAAAGAGCACAACATCAATCTGGTAAAAAACGCATTGATGGAGATGAAAACAGCTACACGCACACAGCTTGCCAAAAAGACAGGAATAAGCCAACCCACAGTCAACTTAATTGTTTTAGAGCTTGTCAATAAAGGGATAGTACGCCCCGGAAGCTTTGCATCATCATCCGGAGGAAGAAGACCGCAGTGCTATACTTTCAAAACGAATCATCTGCGAGCGGCGACTATCCGCGTATATCGCCACAGTTTGGAATATACCGTTTTTACTCTTGATGGCACGGTGATATCGCGAAACTCATGGTCTTTAAAAAACGGCGAAAGTACGCTGCAAGGGATAAAATCACTGCTTAATTCCGTAGTTAAGCAAGACGTCAATATTAGAGTAATAGGTATCGGAGTGCCGGGAGTGGTCGGCGTCGGAGGTATACTTCACGCGATTCCTCAAATACCGGACCTTGAGGGCGTTGCGCTGGCACATGAGCTGGAAGAAGATCAAAGTATTCCGATATATGTTGAAAATGATATGAATCTTGTTGCCCTCGGAAGCGTAGAAACTGCAACCGGGCAGAAGTTTACGGATATTGTGTTTATGAGTATAGGAGAGGGCATAGGCGCCGGAATTGTTATAGATGGGAAGATTGTAAGGGGATATTCACGCTTTGCCGGAGAGATTTCTTTTATTAGCGATCCATATTCGGAAAACAACAAAAACGAAACTTTTGAGTCACTTTTGTGTAATGCCGGGAGCATAAATGAGCAAGCGCGACTGATTTCAAGGATGGTAGTGAGTATTATATGTCTGATTAATCCGCATATAATATCGTTTGGAAGCACTCTTGCCACAGAAGAATTACTAACTCATCTTCGCAGAGAATGTGAGAAGCATCTTCCGGTTTGGACATTGCCTTCTTTCCAACTGACCGATGATTTGAGCAAAGCTTATGACAGAGGTTTAATGGCGTCGATACGTGGTGTATTGGCTGAGATAGATTTTGCGAAAGTAGAATAATATGACTGAAAAAGTATTGCTCGCCGTGGACGCCGGAGGCACAAAAACCGAATACTGTGTCAAATCATTGCGCGATGGAAGTATGCGCAGTTATGTGTTTGGCGGCTCAAACTACAAATCAGTGGGTTTGGAGAAGACCAGAGCAAGCTTGGTTGAAGGCTTTATCTCGATTTGTAATAGGGAAAATTTCAGCCCAAGTCAAGTGCAAGGCGCGGTTTTTGGCTTATCCGGCTGTGATACCGAGCAGGATATGCTGATTTACAAGGAGATGATAAAGGACATAGGGCTAAACGACGAAGTTGTTGGCTTATATAACGACTGTGAACTCGCGTTTCTTGCAATGGCTGATGCTCCGGGGCTTTGCATTGTTGCCGGTACAGGCTCAAACTGCATGGCTTTTCAGGTTGGTAAGCCTTTTATTCGTGCCGGCGGATGGGGCGCTCTGCTAAGCGACGGGGGCAGCGGCTTTTGGATTTCACAGCAGATACTAAAAGATATGCTGCTTCATTATGACGGCAGCGGTCCAGGCAGGGAGGTCTACGCAAATATTGCCCGGCATTTCGGTATCAAAAAATCCGAGGATATACAAACCCGGTTTACTGCATTGGGAATTTCAGAAATTGCTTCAGTCGCAAGAGTAATCATCGATTATGCGCAAGAGGGCGATGAATATACATGCAAGATAATTTCTCTGGCGCAAGAGCAGTTGTGGGATTTGATTACGACGCTGATAAGGCGCATGGGATACAGTACTGACCAGACATTAAGCATAGTTTTAAACGGAGGGCTTTTTGGTAATCCTTGGTTTCTGGAAAGCTTTTGGCAAGGACTGAGCTTGCGTGTTGATAATCCATTGCAGCGCTATCTTTCAGCCACAAACACATCGGACAATGCAATGCGAGCGGCGCAAAAATTGTTCGGCAATATGTAGCAAACAAACTTCGGTTTGCATAAAATATTAGGAGGAGTAAATATGAAAAAGCTATTGGCAATCCTATTGGCACTGGTGCTTGTGGTAGGTTTCGTTGCGGCATGTAACGACGCCCCTGCAACAACCACTAACCCGGCCCCCGACACTGCGCCTGATACTGATGCTACGGAAAATCGAGTATTCAGAGCGGCTTTTGTCACACAGGCGATGTCCAACGAGTCTCAGGCATTCTCATGGAGAGAGTTCCAGCGTCTTGCGCCGGAGCATGGATTTGAAGTGACTGTATTTGCGGGAGAGAATGAACCGGCAGTCGAGTTTGACGGCGTTATGACGGCAATATCAGAAGGTTTCGATGCAGTCTTTGTAAATCCCAGCAGTATCGAAGGCATTATTCCCGCGCTCCAACAGGCAAAAGATGCAGGTCTTGTTGTGGGAATGTTCTCGTCTTCCCTTCCTGACGAGCACAGAGATGTTATGACATTCTTTGTCGGCTCCGATGACTTTCTGGGAGGCGTTCAGGCTGGAGAGTTCGTTTCTGAGCATTTTCCGAATGGGGCAAACTTTGTTGAAGTAGGCGGACAAGCGGGGCACTCTGCGGCAAATGATCGTCACAACGGCTTCCAGGCAGGCATCGCAGATAATATCGTTATGCTTGAGTCTCAGTTTGCACCGACAGGATGGAACACACATGAAGCACTCGCAATCATGGAAGACTTTATCGTTAGATTCGGAGATCAGATTGATATTGTTTGGTGTCACTGGGATAATGGTGCATCAGGTGTTATCGACGCTCTGCAAAGCGCAGGAATGACAGATGTATTTGTAATCGGCGTTGACGGTAACAGAACCGGCTATGCTCAGGTTCGTGCCGGGACGCAGGCGCTCAGCGTCGGGCAAAGCTTCACAAACATGGCAGATGAGTCTTTACGGCTTGCCAGAATCGTACTGGAAGGCGGAGTGGTAGAGGTAGATAACTGGATTCCTCTGGACATGGTAACAATCGATACTATTGACTATTTCGTAGAGCCGGATTGGTAAAGAGCGACATAAACTCCGGGTCGGAGTATTCCGACCCGGAGTTTAACAAATCAGTAAGTCCTTATTTGATTCATTTCTTTTTGTGATTAGGAGGATGACAGTGAGTACCGGCAATAATGATTTAATACTATCTATAAAGAATGTCAGCAAGGCTTTTCCCGGTGTACAGGCGCTTGACAATGTTTCCGTTGATTTTGCCAGAGGGACGGTACACGGAGTCGTAGGAGAAAACGGGGCGGGAAAGTCCACGCTTATGAAGATTCTTTCCGGAATACATGCTAAAGACAGGGGCACTGTCGTTTTTGACGGCAAAAAAGTGGGAAAGACGACGCCTATTGCGGCATTGCGCATGGGGCTTAGTATAATTTATCAGGAGTTTAATCTGGTAAACACTTTGACAGTCGGCGAGAATATCTTCCTTGGCAGATATTCAGAGCTAAAGGGAATGCGCAATATACACAGGCAGGCACGCATCTTACTCGATAGTATCGGCAGCAAAATCGACACCTACAAACTAGTCGGAGATTTGAGTGCTGCCGAGAAGCAGATGGTTGAAATCACAAAAGCACTGTCCTTTAACTCCAAACTCATTATCATGGACGAGCCGAGCAGCAGCTTGACTGCGGATGAGCTCAAGCGGTTATTTGTAATCATTGACGATTTGCGTAAAAAAGGCGTCACGATTATCTATATCAGCCACAAACTCGACGAGATATTTCAGCTCTGTGACGTCGTGACGGTTATCCGCGACGGAAAAATCATTGATACAAAACCCGCAAAGGAGCTGACACGCGGGGATATGATAGCAATGATGATAGGGCGTGAAATTGAAAATGAGTTTCCTGAGCGCCCGCATTGTGCGGGAGATACGATTTTAGAAGTAAAAGATATCATGACACGAAAGCTTAAAGGCATTTCATTTACTCTGAAAAGAGGCGAAATCCTTGGGCTTGTCGGATTGGTCGGAGCCGGGAGAACTGAGATTGTACGCGCTATATACGGCGCGGACAAAGCCAGAAGGCTAAAGATATTTATTAATGGGAAACTAGTGAGAATAAAGAATCCCAGAGATGGGAAGAAGCATGGAATAGGGCTGCTCCCGGAGGATCGTAAGCTTGAGGGGTTGGTTCTGCCGTTTTCGGTACAGGCAAATATATCTATGTCGAGCTTGGAGAGGATTGCAAAGTTTGGATTTATACGCGGCGCCACCGAGCGAGCCATCGCAAACAGACAAATCGGAAATCTCTCGATAAAAACACCCTCGCCCAACACGAAAGCAAAGACATTATCCGGCGGAAACCAGCAAAAATGTATAATGGGACGCTGGCTTGAAATCAATCCTGATATACTCATTCTTGATGAGCCTACCCGCGGTATAGACGTGGGTACTAAGTATGAGATTTATTTACTTATTAAAAAAATTGCGGAAAATGGCGGCAGCGTCATTATGATTTCATCGGAGTTGCCGGAAGTGCTGGCAATGAGCAATCGGGTGCTGACGATATGTGATGGGCAGATTAGCGGGGAGTTTAATCCCGAAACAGATTCGGCTCATGATATCATGGACGCCGCGATAGGATGATGGGGGAAATAAAATGACAGTAAAGAAAGGCATAGAAAGATCCAGAACTGTAGATTTTTTGTTGGAGTATCTTGTGCTGCTTATCATCGTTACGCTGGTGATAATTACAGCGATGGTTGAACCCAGATTCCTCTCTCCACAGAATCTCACAAATCTAATGCGGCAATTTGGACCGCTTAGTTTTGTTGCCCTTGGCATGACATTTATCATTTTGGGCGGATTTATTGACTTATCGGTTCCCGGGATGATATCGCTCATTGCAATGTTGACGCTGGGTTTGGTAGATACCATTGGCGAGCTTCCGGCTATGCTCGTGGGGATTGCGCTGGGCATAACATTGGGAGTTATTAACGGCACGATTCTGGTGGTGTCCGGAGCAAATACTCAGGCAAAAGCACTGTTTATAACATTTGGAATGAGTCAAATATATCGCTCTATAGCGCTTCAATACACCGGAGGTTTTCCGATGAACTGGGGCACGCTGTTTGAGCATCCAATGCCTATTACCCGTGCTCTGGGTACGGGAACTCTCGGTCCGATATCATATTCATTTATATTATTCCTATTTTTTCTTGTTGTTCTTTATATTTTTCAGACGAAAACTTTCCTCGGCAGGTCTATCTCATACACCGGCGGCAATCTGGTCGCTGCCGAGCTTGGCGGCATACCGACAAAGCGCATAGTAATATTCATATACGCTTTATGCGGGTTTATGGTTGCCATTGGTTCTATCGCTCTGTTTTCGCGAGTATCTGTTACGGTTCCGACTATCGGCACTTTTTTTGAACGAGACGCGATTATGGCGGTTGTCGTGGGCGGAACTTCGCTGGCAGGCGGAAAGGGAAATGTGCTTCGCACAGTAATGGGGGTTTCGCTGGTTATATTGATGTCTAATTGTATGAATCTTATGGGAGTCCAAACACATGCTCAAGAAGTCGTCAGGGGCGCGATATTAGTTGTGGCGATTTGGCTTGACCACCGCAGACACGCAAGGGGGTAAGAATTATGAACAGAAATGCACAAGCGCCGGGCAGGGTAGCACTGAGAATCCTTGGCAAACAAAAAGCGGTAATTGCGATTGCGATAATCCTTATAGTTATGCTGTTTCCGAACACAAACTTTTACTCAGCGCTAAATTTTTCGAACTTGCTTGAAGCGGTTTCCACAAATGCTATCATTGCTTTTGGCGTGACGCTTGCGGTCATATGCAAGGGGTGCGATCTATCTGTCGGATCAGTGATGGTTATGGCGGGGATAATAGCGATTTTGCTGATTAACCTCGGCTGGCCAATGATACCGGCAATAATTGTCGCAATATTATCAGGCAGCGCGGTTGGCTTTATAAATGGATTTTTGATAGTTCACCAAAAATCTGAAGCATTTATTATTACACTGGGAATGGGTATGCTGGTTCAAGGAGTCGCACTTCTGCTAACAAATGCAATGCCGATAGCCGCAGGCAACCCGAATTTTCAGAGAATATCAAATGGCAACTACCTCGGAATACCGAACATAGCTGTGTTTATGGTTGTCTTAGGGATATTAACATATCTCCTGCTTCGCTTTACGAGCTTCGGAAGAAATATTTATGCCCTCGGCGGAGACTACGAAGTTGCGGATCATTCCGGAATAAATGTGATTAAAAATAAATGGGCGGCATTTGTGATTACCGGCGCTTTTGCAGCTTTTGCCGGAGTCTTGTCGGCTTCTAGAATGAACACCGGTATTCCAATTGCCGGAGTTGAAATCCCGCTGATGGTAAATTGCGGAGTGGTTATAGGCGGAACATCATTTGCAGGCGGCGTCGGAGGTATACCACAGAGCTTTATCGGCATATTTACGATGTTCCTGCTCAGAAATGCAATGAGTTCTCTTGGAGTTGATCCATATATCCAGCAACTCACTTTGGGAATTATGATAGTTGCCATCATTGCACTTGATTGTTATGTAATAAAACGAAAAAAAGAAGATGTATAGTAAAGATTCCCTATGGAACTGACTTTGCAAGCCGGAACATCTGTATAACGCTGTGAAGCTGACCCCCACCTCTGAGCGCAGGTGGGGGTCATTTAGTCAGCTATGACGCATTGCCTATGCTGTTGCGTCGTCTATCCTTCTAATAGACTCGACAAAGATATCCGCATCTTCTCTTGAGAACAAACCCGCTTCGACAAGCGTGTCGATAAGCATTGTCGGAGAGTCTTCTTCACCCTCTTCATCAGGCGCATCAACCTCGTCTCTAACATTTGTCAGAAGCGCCCTGACCATAGCAATTACAGCGTCGCCGCGCGAGAATTCACCCTCGCTCAGCTCAGCTAGCAACTCATCTGTATACAGCTCGACTTCAATGGCTTTGTCCAAAGCCTGAGCAAACGTGAAGTCCCTGTCTTGCGTATCGCTGTAGCCCAAAGCGCGGAGCAAGAATGTGGTAAACTGCTGGGTTGTAACCAACTGCTCCGAGCCGAACAACTCGGCGCTTATCCCATTTGTCAGACCAATCTCAAAGGCAAACGCAACATACGGCACACCCCACTCGGGCACATCGCCGAACGGATTGAGCCCTGCAAATGCCAAAGCTTCTCTTTCAAGCCCAAGGAGCCTGATAGTCAGCACCAGAGCTTGAAGGCGGGTCAACTCCTGTTCAAGGGCAAATATCGGGTCGCCGTCGCCATCCACTCCGACTCCAAGGAAAAGCTCAAGACTAAAGAGTTCTTGTGCATAGCCAATGGCGGGAGCTTCGGCAAGCGGTGTGTCATCATCATCTATTACAGTTGTGCCGGCTTGGTTGTTTTGCGGAGGGGTAGCAGCAGGTGGGGGACCGGGAACTTGCCCGCTTACGCCGCTCTGCAACCACAATCCATAAACTTCAAGCTCTCCGGTAATATTTGAAAATACTGCGCTCCAGCCGTTAAAGCTAAAGCCGGGTCTTGCCGGGATTGCCGGTGCAACGGCGTCTTCACCTTCTTGTACATTTTGTTCGGAAAGCAGTGTACCGCCGCTCCAACTCCAAAATCTGACTGTGTGAAATACAGGCGGAGCAATCGGCTCGCATACACAGGGATACTCACCGCAGTCTTCGCAAGGCAGATCTGCGGGAGGCGCTATCAGGGTGATCTCGTTACGGTCACGAATACGAATACGCGGCAGATGTTCCGTGCTCGCGTTCTCACCATGCGATGCAAACCCGGCAACACTGACGGTCGCCCCATCCTCCACGAAACCAAGATCGACGCCCGGCGTGATATAGTCGCGCATATACACTATGATCGAGCCATCAGCGCCGGTAAGAGTAAATTGCATAACTGTATTTTCCGAACCGGGCTGCATAATGACGTCGGAAACTACACCCTCCGTACGCACAAGCCAGCCGGTATAGTCGGGCGAAGCAATCTGAGGTATTGTCAAATCATCCCTCGGCTCTACGATTGTAATGCCTGTGTCGATAATTTGGAAGCTTCCGCCGATATGCACATTCAACTGCGTCTCGCCCTGATAAGCGCCGACGAAGCCGCGCACCCTCACTGTTTGTCCTACCGCAAGACCCGCGGCATTACCCTCGGTGACCTCAAAGAGATTGATTCCTCCTGTAGCATCCTGAATATATATTGAGTTCATGAAGCCCCTGTTTTCGGCGCTTCCCTCTCCTGTAACCTGAAGTCCCGACGTCACGATACCTTCAATCGTAAACCACTCACCCGGCTGTGCGGCTCTCACGGTTGCAATATCGGTAATTGTTATATCAGGCTTTACCGAGGTGAAAATATGCTCGCTGATTGTGAGGTTAGCGTTAGGCAACTGCCCCAGGAAGTCAAGCTCGGCACGTACGTCAAAGTTACTAAAGAACATAGAGGCAAACACAAGCACAGTACCCTCGCCGACCTGCTGTGACGCCGCAACCAAATGCTGACCGGGATTGCTTCCGCCCGCTGACGGCCGCTGACCATCTCCGGTGCCCTGCGGCGGAGCCGGTATCATACCCAACTCCGGATGAGCGTAGCGCGGGAAGTTAGCGCCTGCCGCCGGGAACTTAGCACGTCCCGCACCCTGGCTGCTGTTGGAATCAAGCGTCCATGAGCCGGGGTGAGAAAGAACCATAGGATCAACGCCGAATTGACCTAACAAATCCACATCGCCGCTGACGACAAAGCTTGCAACATCGTCCGCGTTTCTTATGATTGCATTTCCGTCATTTACAACATACAGCGCTCCCGTCGAGAAATTCCTGTAGAGTTGCCCGATGCCGGCGGAATCAGCCTCGCGCGGCACGACGCCCTGCATAAAGGGATTGCTCAGATTGAAATTATTTCGATATCGTAAATCATGCTGATGGGCATTAGCTGTCTCTCTGAAACCGGCGGGCGCACTGTGAGAAGCGTCCCCGACTCGAATATTTGAGCCCATTGCCGCCAGAAGCCTGTTCTGGTCAAATGAGTGGGCGCCCTCAATGCCCGGTATTCGTCCGCCCTGATCGTTAAAGTTGCCAAAGCCCGTGATCGCCACGGTTCCGCCTCTGGTGGCAAAGCCCGCAACAGCCTCCACCACGGCGTCGGAATAGGATCTATGCTCGCCCCTTGCCGGGTCGGTTATAATACTCGCATGCCTTCCCGGAGCCGCGATTAGCAGAAATTCAAACCTTGGGTTGTTGGCAGCCGCGATTAGCTCCGCATCGGTGCGGAAAACAACAGTTACGAGGTTCATATTTGCGGCAACCTGCGCAAAGTTGGTGAATGAATCTCTGTAGTTTCCGTCAACATACTCATTAAAATGAGATGCGTCGATTCCGATAAAGCCTACTTCATTGATGTCGCGCACGTTTAACGTGATAAACCCGTCATAATAGCGATAGACGCCGTCTACACGAATTACGGCACGTACATTAACATTGTGGACGCCCGGAGTCGTCGGAGTATAGTCGAATGTAACGCTCATCGTTTCATTTGACTTAATTACCTCGCCGTCGTGAGCAAAAACAGCATGCTGCTCTCCGTTTATCACATAGATTGTGCTTATCAGCTCAACATCAAAGGATTCGTCGTTGAAGAAAGTTGTCTCCAAAGTGAGCTGCTCGGTGGTAACGGGCATGAATGTCTCCGTCGTCACCGCTGTGATACCGACTGCGGCGTCTCTGCCTAACCAGACAGGCGCTGTCAGGGCTATTCTCTCTTGTCCGAGACTGTTGACAGCCACGACGCGCAGATAGTGATATCCCGAAGACGGATTGTTGATTACCACTTCATAATTGGCGACCTCGCCCACAGGCACATCGAACTGCTGGACATTATGCTCGATACCGCCGTTTGTAATAAGGGATATCCTTGTAATTGTATATGTGTCCCTCGCTCTGGGAATAGTGGTAACTCTCGGTATCTCCGGGACATATACCGTAGCCTTAAACTCCGCCACATCGGGAACGCTGTGCATAACTGTTCCCATCGGCAGATCGTTTACATAATAGCGGATTTCCATATCCCGGACTTCCGTTGAGTAAGCGGCTCTGTCGCGGAACGCCTGCCACATGCCCTCATGCGAGAAGTCATTGGTGTAAATCGCAACGCGCCCTTCATTAGACCAGCCGAAGCTTCCTCTGTGGTTATCCTGACCGTTAGCCGGAGCCACCAGCCAACCGCGGTCAAGCGCCAGAGTATATTGATCATGCGTTGGGAAATAACCGCCTGCGCCGATAGCGCCCTCGCCGTTGGCAACTTCAAGCAGCGGAATACGCTGTGCGACTGTAGGATCAAAATGCGCAAAGTTTAAGAAGTTGCCGAAAACCGTACCGGGATGGTTGAACATGGAGACGGATTCGGGAGTCTGACGCAGCAGCTCGTAATATCGCTGCAACCTGAGGTTGTTATCATTTATGTTGAGGTATGCGTTTCTGCGACAAACCCAACCTGAAGTGTTAAATGTGTTTATGTGACCGGGACCGCCCGACCATGTAAACTCAAAGGCGTTTATGGCGAGAAAGTCCGGTGTGCTTGCCGCCGCCGCCGCCGCGTTACCTCTATCCCACTGGTAACTTCCGGTGCTGTTATAATCCCTGAGATTAAACACCTCGGGACCGTCGTTGGTTCCCGCTCCGGGTGCGAAGGTAAACCAGTTGGAGTGGTCGGTCAGCGCAAAGAAGTCGAGTCCCGCAATATCACGCGCTTCTTCAAAAGCCCACTCGGGCGTACCCTGACCGTCGGACATTGTGGAGTGAGCATGTAATTGACCGAAGTATATCTGCTCCCCGCCGATAGGTCTTTCGGTGAAATTAAGCTCAAGCACTCCGCTTTCAATAAAGCCTTTCGCTCTTGCAACGGCTGTGATACGAACGGGGAACACTCCTTGTTGCAGTAAAATTCCGTCGGCATATTGCTCTTCATCCATCACAACTTCATTATCTGCGCCCACATTCAAAGTCACCACATAGAATATCTCCGCTTCCGCTGTGGCTGTTTCCAGAATTATGGTTGTTCCAGGGCGAAGCGTTCCGGATACATGACTTGAAACTACATCGGCGACCTTTGCCTGAGTGTAGGTGAAGGTAACCATGTCGGTCTGATACGCTGTGCCGGGTAAAAATGCATATGCTTCAATCACAGCGCTGTTATCAGGCTGGTTAAACTCATTTATAACTACGTTAACCGAATTTGCGTCCGATTCAAGCCAGAGCGTTTCTCCGCTGAATCTGTATCGGATACGTCCTTCCTCCGTAGTTGTGGAAAGGGTTACTGATGAACCGGCAGGCATCAGAGCGCCGGATTGCGGGTCTGCCGTCACTCCCGTAATAGCCGGCGGCGGCGCGGCATGTACAACAGCCTGCAATAATTGAACCGCATTTCTGGCATTCCACCAATGAACATGAGCGCGCTCGATTACTATCCAGTCGCCGTTTTGAATTTCGTCGGGCAATGCGGCGTTGTCAAGGAGCCTGAGCTCGATTCTCGGACCTCCCGCGACACCGACAAGTGCTGTCCCGGCAGGTGCGCCCGCGTCGGCTGCTCTGCTCAGAACTTGCACACGTTCAATCGAAACCCTCATATGACGATAAGAAGGCGGCGCAAGGTCTTCCACCTGTATCGGAACAGGTGCAAGCTCTTCCAAACCGATAACCTCTATAGTCGGGTTTGTCAATTGGTTCATGGTCTGGAACGCGGTTCTTGTTCCGGTCACTCTAATGCGGTTTCCGATGTGTCCGGTCAAGTCGTTGCCGCTGCCGCCGAACACTAAAATCCCATCATTCGGACCGCTGCCGTCTTGCACCCAGAGGTTAGCGGCGTCCGCTCCCGTAACTCCGACGGTTCCTATGGCAATACCTTCAATCGTGACAGTTCCGCTCGATATATTATGAGCGTCCCTGATGGGCGTTATCACGGGATCCGGGTCGATGGGGTCATCATCCTGCACGTCCAACTCAAAGAGATACAAATGTTCACCGTATCTATTAGTGGTATCACTTGAACCGAGATTGCCGAAAGTGTAGGCGCGAAATGTCGGAACGCCGCCGGCAAGCGGTGCTCCAAGATTGATGATACGGGCGTTAAAAGCGCCGTTTCTGATCAGGAACAGACCTTCGGTACCATCATCATTATTCTTGCCATCTTCTATATTCCACAAGAAATTACCTTCGGCAGCGGTCGGGAAGACAAAATTTGTACCGGAAGTGCCATACGCCAGAAACGGTATGTTATTTCCGGAAATTGAAAAACTGTCGCCGACTCTTGTGAGCGTCCAGCCAAGATTCTGATTCAGAGCTTCATTGTCTACGACTAAAAGATCATCGTCAATCATAGCTGAGACATCGGTGGAAGTAAGCACGTTTGCGCTTCTTGTTGAGTTCATAGCGTAATAAACCCCGTCAAACTTGGACACAATCGCATATCTGCCGTCGTCTCTTATTTGGTCGAGGCTTGTTATGCGGTTAGCGACGGGGGTGGGTTCAACCGCATCCCCGGTGGCGATTATGACAATGTCATGGATTTGGTGAGTACCTGCCGGAGCTATCGGGTTGCCATTTGGAGCTGTATTCGACGTCATCAGCCAGCGAAGATACAGCGTGGGCTGATTGTCTGCACCTGTTGGCAGCGTTAAAGTAAAGTGATTGGCGGGGAAAGTTATTGCCGGATTGCTGGTTCCGTCGCGTGCGATTTGGATACCTGCATGTGCGTCACTCCAGTTGGACGGGTCGGTTCCTCCGACAGTGCTGTATTGAAGCTTCCAATCGCGCGGTCCGGTACTTGTGGAACGCATACGCCATGAAACCTCTACATCGGCAAGTCCTTCGGTAGAAATAGCGGTTTGCCACCAGGCGTTGTTTGCAAAGCCGTCGAGACCACTACTTCCCGCACCGGTTTCATTGAGTACGTTTATCGCGTTTGTACTCCAACTCAACCCTCGTTGTGTGAGGACGCCATTGTTCAGAGTCAAAAACTGTAGGCGTGCCGCGTCCTGAGTGCCGGCTGACGCCAAAACCTGATTTTCAAATAGGTTGGCGTTGAAACTATTAGCGCCGGTAAATCTCCAAACAACCAGCTCAAGCCCTGTGTCAAGCGAGTCAATTCCAAAAGATGAAAACAACTCAAATTCTTCTCCGTCCGGATAGCCCGGCTCAAGTTCCTCTGCGAGCGGGTCTTCCTCGTAGCCCGGCGCTTCCGCTTGCTCCGCCGAGGAGAGTATAGCTTCAAGCTCCTCCGCGGATACGATGTTATCGTTGTACAGCGAGCCGGTCAAATCGATAACCTCTGCCGGCGTGCCTGAATCCGCATCTCCGTCATCATACGCCGCCGCCGCCGCAGGCATCATGCCCAACAGCATTACAAGCGCCAGTATGATAGTCAAAACTCTGTTTACCTTACTTGAAAATATTTTCATTTTAAAGCTCCTTCCATAAATTGATTGTTGATTGATTTCTATTTCACTATAACTTTGCTATTACTTTACTATTACATTGCTATGATCTTACCCTCCTTAGAATTGAAGTGATCTTATTCTCAGACGCCAGTAATGACGCCAATAAAGCGGTTACAGGGAGCGTTAAAACAAGCGCTATGCCGGCGGAAATACCCCTGATGACCTCAATAGCAAACAAATCGAGGTTCATAAGATGTATATGCGGAAGACTGTACAGAGCTAAAATCACCATAACGGCGACGGAACTTCCCGCAAAGGCAAGTATTAATGTATTTGACGTCGCGCCAATCGTTTCCCTACCGGCGCTCATGCCGCCCTGATACAGCTTTTTCATGTTCATTTTCGGATTGAGCCGTTTGATATTAAAAACCGATGAAGACACGGACATCCCTACATCGATGACCGCGCCCAGCGCAGATATGATGATTCCGGCAAACAATAAATCGGCAATGCCGATAATCCTGTCTTCGGCACGATAGAATAGCTCTTGCGCATGTTCCAGATTCAGTCCTGAAATATGGGCGATGCTCCCGGCGGCGACACTTACAGCTCCGGCAATCGCAATTCCGGCAACAGTGCCGAGAACCGCGGCAAGGCTCTTCAAACTGATATCGCTCACAACGAAAATATTAAATATGGCAGACAGCGCGGCGGCTATTACAGCCATAGCGACAGGACTGTGACCCCGCAGGATTTGCGGTATCATACCAAAGACGACCACGCACAGGGTAAACAGCAGAGAAATCGCCGAATACAGCCCCTTTTTCCGTCCGACCGCAATGAGTATTGCAATGAAAAGGGCAATAAAGACATAAATGAAAATATGGCGGGAGTGCCCAAGCACTTCCACCTGTACTACCCTGCCGTCAGCGTCATTTACAAGGACAAGCAGTTCCATGCCCTCACGCGCCTGATGGTTGAAAAAACGGCTCAGGGTATTTTCGAAGCGGACATGCTGCCCTCTATGCTCGCCTGTCAAGATCTCAACTTCAACCGTTTGCCGCCCCAGAAGCAGTCCGTCAACGTTGGGGTCGGGAGAAAGGCGGCTGTTATCGGCTGACAATACCCGGACTCTCTGTGTAGTTGCACCTTGGGCTTGAGACTGATTTTCGGCGCCGATAAGCCCGGATACGGAAATAATTACAGCGCAAAACACACAACCAAACAGAATCAGCCAAAAACGCCGACCCGGAATCTTTCTGATTTTAGACATGATCAAATGCTTCCTCATTCTGCCCTGCCTTAACACATTTGTGCATACATTATATTCTGCAACTGTAAAAAGCACAATAGAAAATGAGTAAAATCTGTGTAATTTTTATATATTTTTCTACATTTTCACAGAATAGACAGCGGCATAAAGTTGTTACATCAGTATGCATAGCATAGTGCAAATACGCAGCATACTATCGACAATGAAAAAACTTTTTCGGTAAAGGCACAATTTTTCATTGCGATTAAAGACTTTCTTGCGGCGGCTATATTTATAGTATACATGCACACGCAAAATTATGTTGAAAAAAGCAAAAAACTTTGATATTATTTCCACGTAATATAATATAATATATTAAAAAAACATTGGGGATTACAGCAGAGATTTCAAATAAGCGGAATATATACTCGCTGCGTGTATGTCTCCTGCCAGGCGATAGAGCATCCGGGCGAAGTTATATTCGGACTATTTTCGGACAAATATTGCAAACCCGGTGCATTTAAGCAAAATAATAAAAGAATTAATGTTTACTCATGACTATTAAACTCTGAATCAATAGAGGTGTATCCTTATGAGACTGCTGCCGTTTATTTCGATACCTATAATAGTCACCCTCTACCTTGTACTAAAGCACAATGATCACGATATCTTGACGATAACGCGCTCTATAATGCTGTTATCTTTTGGATATATTGCGGCTTATACTGATATAAAGACACGGAAAATACCAAACAAGCTTATCCTGACGATTCTCGCATCATGGGTAGTCATAATGGTAGTATTTGCCATTGTTGATTTCAAAGCATTTCCTGCAATCCTGCTTGAATCAGTCTTTGCAGGAACAATAGGTGCTTTGGTTTTCATCGTTATTCGCATAATAACAAAAAGGGGAGTTGGCGGCGGAGATGTAAAGCTTGCAATTGTGATGGCTTTACTTTTAACGGCGGAGAAAACAGTTCTTATGATAATGGTCAGTCTCTTGCTCGCAGCATTAGTATCGGCATTTTTGCTTATGCTAAAACGGGTAACGCTGAAAACAAAAATTCCATTTGCGCCATTTATGTTTGCCGGAGTATTGGTATCAATTTTAGTATGAAAGAGTGAAAAAAATGAGGACGATGTTAGTTGCAGGCACATTTAGCCGGGTATTAGACGAATACGACTTAGATATTGTAAACAAGGAGAGATTGTCGCTTGAGCAATTAGTCTCGTTCTGTCAAAGATCACAGTTGAGATATGAGCAAATCCTTGTAACAGACGATGGAATGATTGGTATGGACATTTATTCCGTAAAGAGCGTATTGACAGAGCTATCCTTATTCCAAGAGAAGGAAAACAGAAAGCAGCCAATTGTAATCATCACAAATCATGCATATCTTTCAAGCCTGGGCTCAAAAGATATCCGCATTGAAATGTATTACAGTGTACGGATACCAATAAAAAAGTATCTTGATGCAGTTATAGGCACAGACGGCAATGCAGATAGCAAGAAAGCTCAGAGCAAAGCGCCGAGCATCGACACTGTAGAAAAACGGCAACAGAAGAAGAGCCTGATTGAGCGGCTCAGAAAGGAGAAAACAGAGAAAGTAATCGAGCCGATCCCTGACAGGGAGTATGAGATGATCAGCCGCGAAATCAGCCGGGTAATCGCAATAACCGGGCACAGAGGTTCAGGTGTGACCAGTACAACTGTTAACTTGGCACAAATTGCAAATAACAAGAATCTTTCGACAATAGTAATCGATTTGGATACAGTCAACTGCGCTTTTAACTTGTATTTCAGCGAATACTATGAGTTGGCGGAAAAAAGCCAAGATATTGCCTGTTCTTTAATACGGAATTTGGCAAAGCCGCATAACTATTATATTAACAGCCATCAGCAAAACAATCTGAACATTGTTACACTCGCGTATTCATTTTCAGACGAGAGCTTACTGGAGAGATTTTTTACATCAGCGAAGTTAGTAAATATGTTGACAGTATTTAGAAAGCATTTTCAACTATGTTTGCTTGATATGCCTTTGCAAGCTCTGGAGCGGCTGAAAGAAGCAGTGCTGTATATTGATGCGTTCGGACTATGCGTATCAAACAACCTATACTCGCTGACCAGTACATTACGTGGGTTTCAACACATATTCACGCAGGAAGAAATCGACAATATCTATGGGAAATCAGCAGTTATCGTAAGCAAATATAACGAGCATATCAGCATACAGGATGAGTTTTTCTCACCTGAAAAGGTTTGCGATTTGCTTCTGGAATTGAGTGATATCCCTCTTTCAGGAGAATTTGCATTAGCAGGTCATATTCCGCATCACAGAGACTTTGATACTCAACTGGAAACAGATATCCCAATAATTGCTACAGACGCACATATGGAAAAAGCATATTCAGAAATTTTATTAAGATTGATTAAAGGAGCGGGAAAATTATGAAACTAGAAAACGTAAAAAGCAAAAAAGGCAAAATACCAAGAAACAAAAATCTACTCAAGAAAATTGGAGCGGGGCTTATAAGCGTTGCGGTAATTGTGGTTGCATTCTTTATCATAAATCAAGCGAACACAGCCGCCAGAGACACAGTTCCGGTAATACGCGTCAGAATGGCGGGAGGAATTCCGGAAAGAGGGGTCATAACAAGAGAAAACATAGTTGTTTCAGACGTCATTTTAAGGGAGCATACAGAGGACATGCTTACCGTAGATGAGCTTGACCTTATCATCAACAGCTTTGCTGCCCGGCACTTGCGGGACGGCGCAATAATCTACAGAGATGAGATAGTCGATGAAATCAGAAAAAAGAATGAGTGGCTTTATCATATGTCAGAAGATATGGAGCTTTTGACAATTCCTTTTAATCATATGGAAGCGGGAGGCGATATTTTGACGCCCGGAGACCGCATTAGAGTGCGTGTGATTTACGTGGAAGAAATCCCGTCCGGAGGAGGTGATTATTGGGACGATGATTATTATACAGGCGGTGCAAGAGAAGGCGGCAGAGTCACAAGGACAGAGATCCTTTTTGAAAGCATAGAGGTGATGGATATGCTAAACAGCAGAAGCAACTCTATCTACGAGGTATATCGGGAAGTTATGCGTTTGCCGGAAGACCAGCGCCAGCAGGTGTTGAAGAGTCCTGAGTTTATAAGGAGTATTGTTCCCAGGGCGCTTATTCTTTCCGCAACCTCGGAACAAATTGACAGCTATGTACAATATCTGAATGCTACCGGGAATAAATCGCTGCTGGTTACAATTTTAGCAAGACATGAGTATTCAATTATTCTGGATCAACTGCCAATACTGGAAAAGGAGATAGAATCGTGGCTGGAAAGGTAATAGGAAGAATCGGGAGCATTTTAAGTAAAACGACCCCAAGGGAAATGCTTGACTTAGATGTACAGGGGTCGCAGCTTATGTACAGTGTCTTTGGTTTCGTCCCGGCGACTGACTGTACTGACAATGCAATTTTGCTCAGCAATCTTGGCTACGCATTGTCGCAGCAGGGGTATAATGTTTGCTTGCTGGATTTTAAAGTATTTAGCCCAAACATATATTTATATCTGGATATCCCGCACAATCCCAAAGGACACGGCTTACTTACAGTCTTAAAGGACGACAAGGCAGACCTGCGGGAGCAAACCAACCAAACTAAGTATGAAGGTCTCTATTTGCTTTCGCCCAGCCCGCAGGATTTGATGGAGGAGTATTTTGATTTTGAAGTTGAGCAGGTGACATTTGTAATCGAGTCTTTGAAAAAAGCCTTTGATATTGTGCTGATAGACATACCATATAACCCTGCACATGAGTTTTGTATTGCGGCAATGAAGCATGTGCATATCGGATTTTTCACGGCAGCGGAGAGGGTGGATGCATTGAGCAGCATCACGCGTTTGATGGACTTTGCTGATTCAATCGGAATAAGTGTAAAAAAGTTTGCCAACGTGATATTTACGAATTTGCAGCACGTCAAGTTTGACTATAGCAGTCTGGAAAAACTAAAGCTTTACATTGTTGCGTGTCTTCCGATGGTAAAGGGCGCTATAACTGATGCACTTGAGGGGAAGATTTATCTAAAAGACAATCCCGTGGTTAATAGCGAATACAGAAAGGGTATGAGTGAGATAGTTGACGCGATTTTATTACAGGAATAAATACAATTCTGAGTGAAAGCGTTGTAAAAACCGACATTCATTTGCCCGATGCAATAGCGCAGCGATAAGTTGACGACATAAAAAGAAGCAATTTTACTAACTAAAATATGTGATGGTGGATAGCAATGAAAATTTTCTTATACCTAATACTTGCAGTACTCCTGCTTTCAATTTTGATTACTCCTATAGTGGAGGTGTTTATGCTGGGCAGAGATAAGATACTTCTGTCTTCAACTGTGCATAACTCTTTTCGCGCAGCCAGAGAGGCAAGCTATTCTTATCTGGATATGCGCAATGTTGACGCTGTTGTTGACAAAGAGGTGTTTCTACGCAGCTTTGCCAGAACTTTCGCAACATCCTATGGGATGGACTATATCAATCCGACGTCAAATCCATTGCGCTTTGTTTCTTATGACGAGACTTTCAATGATTTTTTCGTGACAATCGAGTTTTATGAAGATACCGGTACAGGAGACGCCACCATCACAATCGTCACAATAACCGCGGAAAGCGAATATAGATTCCGAACGGGGTATATGCGGGCAATAGGCATGGGCAGCGCAAATCCATACATGCTGACAATCAGCCGCACATACACGATGAGGATAGAAAATTAGCCGACAGGAGTACAAAAGCGGCAGAAAGGAGGATAAATGAAAAGCAAAAACAAGCCCATAGGCAAGGTAGTAAAAGAAGAAATGGCAGCAATAGTGGAAGAAAGCCGCGGAGATTTCGGAGTAGGACAGATAGCGGCAATAGTGGCGGGCATAGTTATTATCGGCGTGATAATAGCAGTAGTGACCGGATTGCTGCCCGAGTGGATCGAGCAGTTGTGGACATGGATAACGGAATTATTTGAAAGCGCCGGACCTTAAAGAGACGCAAGCAAAAAAATAAAAATAAAAAA
>Ga0209755_10003320_pt1 | contig 20351 bp, 16 predicted proteins | sample TergutCo191P1_FD_187301 | JGI IMG/M metagenome (GOLD analysis project Ga0209755, IMG submission 187301) | Cornitermes sp. P1 segment gut microbial communities from Petit-Saut dam, French Guiana - Co191P1 (SPAdes) (version 2) | ecosystem: Host-associated > Arthropoda: Insects > Digestive system...
ATGCGACAACAGGAAGAAACGCTTTTTCTCAGGCGGAAGTGTTTCATTCGGCGGTTAAATTAGACGGAGTAATATTGACAAAATACGATTCTACAGCCAAAGGCGGGGTAGTGTTTTCTCTTGTTTCAGAATTAAAATTACCGGTAGTGTTTGTGTGTACGGGAGAAAAATACAGCGATATAGAAAAGTTTGATCCTAAAAAATTTGCGAGGGAGTTTGCAGGAATTGAGTAAAAAAATAGTAAATATCATTTCTATTGTGTTACTCTTGTTTGCAGGCTTTGTTGCCGTAACGCAGGAATCGGAAATAGCGCCAAGTGAAAATGATTTTGAATCACAGGAAAGCGAAGATCGTATTGCAATTTCCGCATTAAATCCCAAAGAGCCCGCTCGCTGGTTTAAATCCAATTCCGGCGGATTAGCCATTAAAGAAATAAAATCAAGGATTATTGCGTTAAGAAATGAATATGCTCTGTCTATTGAGTCTGCGTCTCCTGATGAAATGCCTGATTATGTTCATGAATTTTACAAAGAGGAATACCGTATAGAACGAAGAACTCTGTATAAGAACGCGAAGCAAAACCGCGTGCAATGGCTGTTTAGGGATGATAATAATAAAATAAAACTTATCGCCGTAATTTTTGTATCGCTTGAAGAAAAAGTTGTAACTGTAATAAAAAGAGATACAGAAGAGGAACAGGCAGCAGAAATTGCAGAAGCTGCAGAAAGTGAAGGAAATGAAGATAGTAATGAAAATACAGCTAAAGAGGGAGTTGTAAATGTTAATGAAACCCGTGTAGAATTAATAGAAAGAAAGACAGGGTTTATAGAAATATATGATAGCGAAGCTAATTTATTAACAGAATATACTTACTATAAAAACGGAGATATTAATAGAATTGATTTTGAATATAATAATAACATGTTGATTAACGCCGCGTCTTTTTCTTCGCAGCAGGAAGATGAAGGAAATTATAAAAAAACTTTTACCGATTTTTACTGGTACAACCGCTCTTTAGCGCTTAGGTCAATAGAACGGATATTCCATATAGATATACAGGCAAAAAATGATGATATTACAAAAATATCCTTCCCAAGAAATATCAGAAATATGTCAAATAATGATTTGCTTATAAACGAAAGATTAAACTTGTATCCTGCTTTCTTCGGCGAAGTGTACATAGAAGGCGATTCTAAAATGGTGTATGATATAGATAACAGAGGAAGGGTGTTAAAACAAACGCTTGTCAGTAAAGAAGAAGAAGTAATATGGACAATAACAAATACATGGCATAATAACAGGATTATATTGACAGAAAAAATTGAAGGTGAAATAAAGCTTACCGCTGAATATAATTATAATTCAGCAGGAGATAAAATATTAGAAAAGAATTTCAATAACGGAGTGCTGGAAAGAACTGTTGTCGCTGATGGCAGTTTGGAAATTGAAGAACTTTATTTTGAAAATGTTGTAATATTACGCGCTGTTTGGGAAGAAGGAATCAAAATCTCTGAGACAAGGGTAAAGTAATTGAAGAAATCATGGATATTATTTGTCGCATCACGTTATATTTTTAAAGGACGCAGCTCATCGCCTGTTTTATCGATTCTGGGAATAGCCGTAGGCGTTATGGCTTTAATTATTATTATTGCTGTTATGAACGGCTTCCAATTGGGATTTATAGAAAGTATAATAGAGATTTCTTCGTATCATATCCGCGCAGAGAATTTTGATGAAGACAAAGCGGAAGAAATACAAAGAATTATACTTTCTGTTCCCGGTACTGCAGCTGCAATACCTTTTAAAGAGTTTCAGGCCTTAGCGAGAGGAAGCAGATCCGGGCAGCAGGCGGTAATGGTAAGAGGTTTAAAAGCTAATACGATTGATATTGATAAAGCAATGAGTAAAAAACTGGATTTTGAAGAAGGTTATTTTGATCTTTCGAGCGGCAGAAATGTTTTACTTGGAGCGGAATTGGCGGCAAGAATGGGGCTTTATGTCGGAGATATGGTAAATTTATATTCAATAACAGGTCTTTTTTCTTCATCAGAAGAAGGAAGCGAGAATAATTATATTGTTAAAGGAATATTCAGGTCAGGCTATTATGAATATGATTATAGCTGGGCATTTATTAATATTGATAATATTTCCTTTTCAGAAAATGAAAGTGATTTAAAAATGGGAATTAAAATAGCAAGCAGATTTAAAGACAAATATATGCTTGAACAAATTCAAAAAAAGTTATCAGATTATGAAAATATAAAAATTTCCAGCTGGAGAGAATATAACCGCTCTTTTTTTGGAGCGCTTAGAACTGAAAAATTATTTATGTTTATTCTTGTCGGTTTAATATTCATTGTAGTTGGATTAAATATTTTTCAGGCTCAGAGAAGGTCTGTGCTGCAGCGCAGTGATGAAATTGGTCTTTTGCGCGCTGTAGGCGGAAATGAAAAAGCGGTGCAGTTTGTTTTTGTAATTGACGGAGCTGTAATTGGCCTTGCCGGAGCTGTAATTGGTTTAGCAGTAGGATTATTAATAGCGATGAATATTCAAACTGTTTTCTCATTTATTGAATATATGGTTAATTCATTTTTAGGAATAATCAAAAATTTATTAATGGGATTAGGGTACGAGTTTTCGGAAGATTTTAAAGTTTTTTCTACAAAAGTTTTTTATATAAAGGAAACACCTTCCAGAGTATTACCATTAGAAGTTTTATTTATATTTATATTTGGTTTTTTGTCCGCTCTTGTTGCCGGATGGATAGCGTCAAGAAAAATTACAAAGATACAGCCTGCGGAGGTACTGCGTTATGAGTAACGATGTAAATGAGAAAATTCTTCTTAAAGTTTCAAACATTGTTAAAAATTATGTTTCAGGAGCCGAAACTCTTCATATTTTAAAAGGAATCAGCTTTGAGATAGAAGAAGGAAAAACAGCCGCTATTTCAGGGCAGAGCGGAAGCGGAAAAAGCACGCTTTTAAATATTATTGGCGGGCTTGACCGCACAGATGAAGGAAAGGTATATATAAAAACAAATAAAAATATGGAAATAACTTCTTTTTCTGAGAAAGAAATGTCCTTGTATCGTTCAAAAATGGTAGGTTTTATTTTTCAATTTCATTATCTTTTAAGGGATTTTACAGCACTGGAAAATATTATGCTGCCTGCTTTTATTGCAGGAATGAAAAAGAAAGAAGCAATAGAAAGAGCCAAGGAACTTTTGGCAGATATAAAAATGGAAAAAAGGAAGAATCATTTTCCTTCCCAGCTTTCAGGCGGAGAAAGGCAGAGAATTGCGGTCGCGCGTTCTATGGTAAATGAACCTGCGATTATTCTTGCAGATGAACCTACAGGAAACTTGGATCAGCAAAACAGCGACATTGTAGCGCAGCTTCTTTTTGAAAGCGTAAAAAAAAGAAATAAAACAATGATAGTTGTTACGCATGACAAAACAGTCGCGTCAAGGGCGTGCATCAGGTTTAATCTTGAATATGGACAATTAATTGAGGAAAGTAATTGAGAAAAAAAGTTTCTATTTATATAGCGATTAGGTATCTCTGGAATAAGGCGCATGAAGGGGTGCGTTACCTGAGGGGAGCCGCCGCAGGAATTGCGGTAAGTCTTGTTCCGATTATTGTTACATTAATTGTAGCTGACGGCATGATACGCGGAATTATGGATCGTTACCTGGAATTTGGAAGCGGTCATATCCAGGTTTTTAATTATTTTAATGATGATGACATTGAAGAAACAAAAAGAATAATAAACGAAGTAGACGGCGTAAGAGGCGTATGGCAGGAACAGCGCACAATGGGCGTTATCGCAGGGAAAGGCGGCAAGGCGGGCGTAACAGTGCGCTCTATAGAATCATCTTTTTGGGATGATCCTTCAAGTAAGCCGCTTTTAAAAGTAATTGACGGCGTGAATAAGCCGCAAACAGACCGCGATATTGTGTTAGGTGAAACTCTAGCGCAGAATATCGGCGTAAGTACCGGAGATACTGTGCGTCTTATGACTATAAGGAATACAGAAGACGGACGTATGTCTCCAAGAACCGCTTCCTTTACCGTTAGGGGGATTATTTCCTGCGGCTATAACGAGCTTGACGCGTTATGGTGCATAACAAGCTGGGAGGGAGGCAGCAGGATCATGTCTTCAGATAAGATGTCATTCAGTTATGTTGTTAAGATTAGTGATCCATATAAAAAAGCAGATGAATGCGCGTTAAAAATATTTTATAAAATGACAAGCGGCTACGATGTTTATACATGGAAAAGATTATTAAGTTCACAATATAAATCATATGAGACAACAAGGCAGATTTTATTATTTATTATGGCATTAATTGTGCTTGTAGCCGCGATTAACGTATCTTCCGCTACAAGCATGCTTGTTCTGGAACGCCAGAAAGATATCGCTGTTTTAAAAGTAACAGGATCGAGCGTTAAGGGAGTTACAAACATTTTTCTCTGGGGCAGCTTTTTTACAGGACTTGTCGGCAGCATCATAGGAATATGTGTTGGTTTATTAATCGGGGTAAATATTAATACTCTAATTCGTTCTTTGGAAAAAGCTTTAAGTTTTGTTTCCGGCATATTTAACGGCAGTGAAGTTAAAATTTTAGATCCCGGTTTTTATCTTGAAACAATTCCCATCATTGTAGACTGGAAGGCTGTTATCCTAATTGGGTTATTTACGATTTTTTGTTCGGTGCTTGCTTCATGGATACCGGCTGTAAGAGCAGGGAAGTTAAAACCCATGGAACTGCTGCGAAAGACATAGTTTGCGAATCGGTGTGAACTCTTCTCTTAAAATTTCGGAAAATTATCAGGCAGCGGCGCTTCAATCTTCACATCCAAAAATTCCAGCTTCCACGCATGCAGAAAAATATCAACCTTTTCCTCATTTCTTATTTCATATTTCATATTTCTTATTTTCCTTGCTCCATATTTAACATCGCCAGCAAGCGGATGATCATGGGCAGCTGCCTGCGCTCGTATCTGATGAGTTCTTCCTGTTTCAATTTCTGCTTTTATTAACGTGCAGCCGTCTTTATAAGAAAGCGGCGTGATTTTTGTAATTGCGTTTTTGCCGGAGCCGCTTTTTTTTGCGACAAATGTTTTTTTCTTTCCCTTGTCGCGAATAAGCTCATCCTGCCAGATTTCTTCTTTTTCTATTTTTCCTTCGGCAATAGCAAGATATGTTTTGCGAATATTTCGCTCGCGCATAAGCGATGTAAAAAGGCGGGCGCCCTCAAGGCTTTTTGAAAAAACTACAATACCGCTTGATGGTTTATCCAGTCTGTGAAGCGGACCGGGCTTAAACGAAAGAGATGGGCTTAGTTTATCAGCGAGATATAATCGCGCAATCGAATCAAGGCTGTTTACTCCGTGTACGGCAAGACCTGCGGGTTTATTAAGGGCAAGAAGATCCAAACTTTCCCAAAGTATATTTAATTCTGATAAAATTACCTCATTTTCTTCCTTCGTGTTCTTTGTGCCTTTTTTGAACCTTTGGTTAGAGGTTTGTGTTAACTCTTTTTGAATGATTATTTTTACGCCAATGTTGAGCCGATCGTCAGGCTTACCGGGTTTTCCATCTACAAGCACTTTTTTCTGTCTTAATAGCTTGTGAATCAAAGGCAGAGGATAATCGGGCAGGGCTTTGCGTAAAATCCTGTCAAGACGCCTGTCTTTGTCATTTTCACCGGTAATAAGTTCCATTTACTTTTAATTATACAGGGTTTCTGTATCTTGACAAAGCCCGCGCATTAATAGAAGATAAGGTAATGAGAGACTTTGCGGAAGCTGTAAAACACTTGCTATTAAACCAGATATTCTATTCAACTATCGCCAGTATGGTTATTGCTCAAGTGCTAAAACTTGTTTTTTATTTAATCAACACTAAAAGTAAAAAGAAATGGGACGCGGCGATAGAAACCGTAATCTGGCGCACAGGCGGAATGCCTTCGAGTCATTCGGCGACGGTGTGTGCGCTTGCCGCATCCGCAGGCATTAAAAATGGTTTTGATTCGGATTTTTTTGTTTTTTGCTTATTTTTCGCCTTGGTTGTGCTTCGCGATTCTGTCGGAGTCAGAAGAGCCGCAGGTTTGCAGGCAAGAGCGCTCAATAACCTTGGCAGACAATCTGCAAAATTAACAGGGCTCGAATTTCACACAGTAAAAGAAATTCAAGGTCATACTCCTTTGGAGGTTTTAGTAGGTTCCTTATTAGGCATTATTATCGCTATTTGCTTTTCATTTTTTTAGGCATTTAATATGTCGTTTTTCAGATCTGTTCTGCTTGCAAGTCTAATTTCTCTTATCGCCGCAGTGTGTCTTTTATTTATTGGTTTCTCCATGGGTTTTGAAGAATTCAGAGGAGGTTACGCTGTAATAACTGTCGATGAAAATATTGAAGACAGGCAAATTCGTTCATTGCTGGAAATAAGCGGTTACAACGTAGGAGAACCCATCTCTGAATCTTCGCAATGGGTTATGCTGGATCGCTTTGATTCGCTTCAGCGTGTTTCATTGAATGAATTTTTTTCCAGTGTTTTATCTTTTGATCCCCGCAATGACGGATACGCAGAAAAATTAAGAGCGGTTTTTGTAAGAGACGGTAAAAGATATTTTTTTCTGCCGCTCATGGCGGGTAACTGGAACCCTGGGAAACTTGATAAAAGCTTTCATACATTATTGGGAGAGATTCCTTTTTCTGTTGAATATTACGGAATAGGGCGTCCCTTAGCGCTTTTTTTTATTGTTTATTCAATAGCTTCCGCCATACTGCTTGTTTTGTGTTATCTGAATAGAAGAATTCACAGAAGCATCGTAAATATTATTCCAATGATCCCTGTGCTTTCTTCTCTTTGTTTCTTCGGCGCGGCAGGCATAGGATGCGCAGCTCTTCTTTTTGGGCTTTTTATACTTTTAAAAGAACCGCTGCATGATCTTATTAATCCGGCGGAAAAAAGCGAAAAAGAATTTAAAAAAAGAATGCAGCAGCTTTATAAAGAAATTATTCTGCCGTATCGGTATTATTGGCTGTTTCTTCCTGTCTTTTTTCTTGCATTTGGAATCCTTATTGTTTTTTCTCAGTTAACATTATTATTTTTACTTATACTTTTTTTTGTTTCTTTTGCCGTTTTTTTCTTTTCTTTAAAAATCGTAATTTTTTCCGGAGTTGAACATAAAAGATTTAATCCCGTAACAATTATCAGACGGCGTTTCCCTCAGTTTGTTTTTCCTGTTTACATACTTCCTTTCGCGATTGGCGCTTTTTTAACGGTGTTCTTTACTCCGTATATGTCGGGAAGCATAGCTTCCGACAAGAGATTTGATCATTTAGTCAGCGAACAGGATTACTTGTCGCACATAACGTATCAGGCGTCTTTTTCCAGAAATCAATTAAATTCAAATTATTTTAATAACGATTTTCCTTCTTTTTACTTTGACAGCGAAGGTCTTCCTGTAATAAGCACGGCAAGCTCAAAACAAAGCGTAAATCTTAATGAATATCCTTCATTTCCATTAAAACACCTAATGGAATTTTTCGGCAATGTAAACAGCGGCGCAGATGCCGGAAGCTTAAGTGAGAAAACTACGGCTTTGCGCGGCGGCTTCTCGGAAAACCTTTCTTTGCTTGTTTTAATAGTGTTTCTTTTACCCGGCTTGATTTTAAGGAAAAATGAAGATATAATGACCAGAAAGAATTTTGCGATTGTAAGGATAAATAAGAAATGAAAACATATTCATTTCCGCGGGGAGGTCTGCCATATGACGATTCGACCGCTCCCGGAAAAACCCCGGCTGTGAACGCTTTTTTGCCGGCAATTTCTGTAGTTCCTCTTGGAAGCATGACAAGACCTGTAACTCCTGTTGTTTCAATAGGAGAAATGGTTCGAGAAGGTATGCTGATTGGCAGGGGGCAGGGCGAAGGTTCGGCAAATGTTCATGCGACTGTTCCCGGCAGAGTAATAAAAAAAATATCGTGGAAAAACAGAGACGGTCTTGACAATAACGCTCTTGTAATAAAAATGGAAGGTTCTTTTGAAAAATTAGGTAAAAAAGAAGATATTTTTATCTGGAATGGGCTTAACTGCTACGACATTCAAAGGACTATTTCTGAATGCGGAGTTGTAGAAATGGAAAATACCGAAAGACCGCTTTCGTATTTAATATCGGCAAGCAGAAAAATTGAGAATGGAGTTACGCTTGTTGTCCGCTGCGTTTTTGACGATCCCTGGCTTGTTGCGGATTACGCGCTATGCAATGACAGATTAAACGCTGTTATAGAAGGCGCTGCAATTGTGGCAAAAGCAAGCACAAAAATAACACAGATAATTTTTGCCGTCTCTCATCATGAAAAATTGCTAGGGGAACTGCTTATGGCAGGAACCGAAAAAATGGAAATACCTTGTTTTCTTGTTTATACAGGTTCTCGTTATCCTCAGAGGAATTCAAGGGAACTTGAACTCGCTCTTAGAAGCTATGAAAAAAAAGAAGGCATGTCACTGGGCGCTTTATTAATTTTAGGGCCAGCCGTTTTAGCAGCGGCTTATGACGCTATTGTTCATAAAAAACCAATTCTGGAACGTTATGTTGCTGTCGGAGGATCGGCTGTTAAAAAACCGCAGATAATGAAGATAAGAATAGGAACCAGAATTTCCGAAGTAATAGAGCAGTGCGGCGGCTTCAGCGAGCCTCCGGAAAGAATTGTTACAGGTTCTCCTCTTTCTGGAAGGGAAGTAATGTACCTTGACGAACCTGTCGGTAAATCATGTTATGCGGTTGTTGCAATGACAAAATCACAGGCTGCCGTTCATGGACAGCAAAATTGCATTAACTGCGGCGAATGCAGGTCTGTATGTCCTGTAGGGCTTGATCCTCAAAGCATTTATAAAAGAATAAAAAAACAGGAAATAACTTACGCGGGCTCCACAGGCTGTCATGGATGCGGATGCTGCAAAATTGTTTGTCCTTCGGCTTTGCCGCTTTTAGAAACATTTTTAGAAAGAGAAGAGGAGGAAAGAAGTGCCTGATACCGCAGTACATCATAAAATGATCTTCTCGCATAAACCGCAGATTAATGTTTCTTATCCAAGCACAGGAAGAATGTGGCTAATCTGTGGATGCGCTTTTGCGTGCGTACTGCAATCCGCTCTTGGCGACGGCGGCGTTTCTTTTATTACCGCGTTTACAGCGCTTTTTACCGCAGTTATTATTGAACTTATATTAACAATGAGAACATACGGAGCGGCAAGAATTAAAGACGGAAGCGCCGCCGCAACCGCTTTGATACTCGCCATGCTGCTTCCTAATAATATTCATCCTGTTTATGTTTTTTTTGGAACAGCATTTGCAATCATCGTTGTTAAATATAGTTTTGGAGGACTTGGAGCAAACTGGCTTAATCCCGCGCTGGGAGGATGGCTTTTTATACGTTTTTCCTGGCCTGCCGCGTTTACAGAATCGTTAGGTGAAACAGCCTCCGTTTCACAAATGCCTGTGTCAGGAGAGATAAGCAGGATAGATAATGTTGTAACAGAATTTTTTAACAATACGGTTTTTTCTATTTCCGGGGTGCAGCTGCCGTCCGGTTATATAGATCTTTTATTTGTTAACAGCCCCGGTATAATTGCGGATAAAGGAATATTTGCGCTTTTGGTCGGAACAATAATTATTACAGCGATTGGAATTAACAGGGGCTGGGTTCCTTTGGTATTTCTCGCGGTTTATGGTTTTTTAATTCGCTTCGCGGGAGACCTTTCGCCTGAAGGTTCAGGTATGTTCTGGAATGGCGATATGTTGTACGGCTTTTTCTCAGGCGGAACAATTGCTGCGGCTTTTATTCTGTCTGCAGAACCTGCAAGCAGCGCAAAATTAAAACCAGGCATTTTATTTACTGTTATCTTAGGCGCCGTTCTTTCTTGGTTTTTCCGTTATAAATGCATGGAATATTCAGGCTGCTTTATAGCTCTTGTGCTTGTTAACGGTTTAACTCCATTAATTCGTCTTGTAGAAGGAAAGATTTTTTCTCTTAGGAAAAAATACATAAAAATCCGGGGGAATCTTTTATGAGTGATAAATTAAACGAAAATAAAGAACAACCGGCAATTGTTAATGAAAGCAGTCCGTTTTCGAATTTAAAAGACAAAGCAATTCTATTCGCGTGGATAGCCGGTCTTCTTTTGTTAATTTCTGTTTTGTGGGTGCTTACATTTTCTGTACAATCAAAAAACCTTATAAGATCTGTAAACAACGTTTTTATTAATAATAATGATGACAGGCGCGTTTCTAAATATATACAGCATAGATCGGGTAATGCTGATCTTTTGGGATATTGGTATTCGATGCTTAACTCAACAGATGAAATGTTTGTTTTTGGAATATTTCAGGATGGAATTCTTGTTCCGCTTGGCGCTGTTGTTTCACAAGACGGAAAAGTAAAAGATGTGCTTCCCTTAAGCGCGCACGCATCGCAGGTTTTTGCAGGTTTGCCAAAAAGTATTTTGCAGATGTATATAAATCGCATAGAAAAAAATAAAGGAAGCGTAAGATGAGTTTAGATCAAAAACATTCATTTTGGGGTTCTTTATCTCCTCTTGGCGGTTTAATGGGAGCAGGGCTTCTTGTCATGGCGTCTGGGCGGCTTTCGTGGGCAATTACAGTTGCAGGGTGTCTTTTTTGGGTGTATGGTCTTACAACATTTACATTTACAGCGCTTTTATCGTTCGCTGGAAATAAAATATTCCCGGTTAACGGAAGATCCACAATTTATACCTGTTTGTCGGCGTTTTTTGCGAGCATTTACATTTTCTTATTCTGGCTCTTATGTCCTTTTGCAACCTTTGAAACTTTTATGCTTCTTTCGCTTGTAACATTATTTTGCGCCAGTTCAGGTATTGCCGAACAGCTGTCACTAAAAGAGAATAATCAGGATATTTTTAATTTAGTATCGGATGCTGTATCACAGGCGGCTTCTATTTCCGGTTTGCTTATTGCTTTTTCTATAGTAAGGGAACCGCTTTCATACTGCATGCTTTCATTCCCGGGGTCTTATAACGGAATGATAACAATTATGTATTTTAAAAGCGGAGCGTTCTTTCCGATTGGAATCTTCGGAACTTCGGCAGGAGCTTTGCTGTTATTGGGATATATTATCTGCCTGTATCAATATGCCAAAGGAAATAAGGGCTAATAATTATGAATGGAATACCTCTTTTACTTTTATTTATTTACTCAGGATTCACAATAAATATAATACTGCAGTGCGCTATCGGCATTAAGGGAGTAGCAGAGTCCAAAAAAACCATAGATTTAGAATCGGTAATAAAAACTTTTATTATTTTCTTTACAATAATTTTAATGTGGTTTTTCTTTTCCAGAGTTGTGTATCCAATAATACCGGGTATTTTTATTTATATCCTGCTATTTCCTGTAAGCGGACTTTTTTATTCATATCTTGAACATGTTATTTTCTGCTATTTATTAAAAAAAGAAATGGAAAGTGAACCAATAATTAGTTTCCCGAGCGGTTTTACAGCGACGGCAGTTTTTATTTGTATAAATATTTCTAACAATATAATGGAAACTATTGTACTTGCTTTTGGTTTTACATCAGGCATTTTCTTTGTAAATTTTATTATTATGGAAATACGCCGCCGTGCAGCGCTTGAAGCCATTCCGATTTTTTTACGCGGTAAACCTTTAGTTCTAATAGCGATGGGATTGTTATCACTCATATTTACAACAGCCTCTTTATTATTTTTTAGGATGATAAACGCAGGGTGAAAGAAGAAAAGAAAATCCAGCTTATCATTGGTTCTCATGCCCATGTTCCGTCAGGGTCTCCTGACAGTGAATTTGAATATGTGTATGATCATAAAATCCGCCCCTTTGTTTCTAACCTTTATCGTTATTCAAATGTCCAGGCTGTTTTGCATTATTCGGGCGTTTTACTTTATTGGGTAGAAAGAAATCATCCTGAGTTCTTCATGCTCATAGAAGATATGACAGCGCGTAAACAGACAGAGCTATTGGGCGGCGGTTTTTATGAGCCAAGTTTTCCAATAATACCGCTTCAGGACAGAATTGGGCAGATCGAATTAATGACCACCTACCTTCGCAAGCACTTTGGTAAACGCCCCCTCGGCTGTTGGATGCCGGGTTTTGTCTGGGAACAGAATCTTGCCGCATCCCTTAGCGCGAGCGATATGAGTTATACTTTTCTTTCGCAGGATCAATTTATTCAAGCAGGTTTGCAAGAGAAGGATCTATTTACTCCCTGTATAAGCGAAGATCAAGGGAAACTAATAACAATCTTCCCTGTCTCCTTATCTATAGAAAAAGAATTGGAAGAAAAAAGTTTCTCGCAGGTTTTTGTAGAAATTAAAAGCAACTTAGAAGAGAAATGCAAAAATTGCGATAACGAAAAAATAATTTGCGTTTTCCCGGAAAAAATTTCATCTTCTCCGGAAGAAGCAGTCGATACCGCTTGGAATCGTTTTTTTGAAGAAATAACGCTTTCCAAAAATATTGTAGAAACAGTGCTGCCTTCAAAAATATTAAAGACAGCTAAAACATTAAAAAAAGCGAGTTTTCCCAATTCATCAGCTTTAAAAGATAATTTTTCTCCGCGGCGTTTCCTTATAGAAAATGCCGAAGCTAACAGTATTTATTCAAAAATGATCTTTACAAATGTTTTAATTAATCAATTAAAAGGCGACAAAGCAAGAAAACTTAACGCGAGAGAAGAACTTTGGAAAGCGCAGGATTCGTATCTTTTTTCTCCCGGTAACGGACCGTACAGAAACGAACTTAAAAAATCGGCATACAGCTCACTCTTACGAGCGGAAAGAATAACGCGCGACAAGGGAAAAATCGATTCATCCCTTATTCAATACGATTTTGATTTTGACGGAATAAAAGAATATTTTTACCAGGACGCGAAATTAAATTGCTATATTCAATTAAAAGGGGCAAGCGTTTTTGAGCTTGATTATATTCCAAAGGATTGGAATTATCTGGATTGCGGTTCGGATAAAAACGGACGGCGGACAGCTTTTGCTGATATTATCACTTCTGCCGATATCAATTTAAACGAAGAGTTTGTTATAAATGAAGAAAATTCCCGCCTATGCTTTAATGAACAATATGAACCTAAGGCTCAGGAAAGAAAAGGGAAGTCTTGTTTTAAATTGCCGTCTCTTAGCGAAGATGTTCAGTTTGGAAAATTAGAAATAAATAAATGTTTTTTATTTAAAAAGGACGGGTTTACAGTTTCTTATTCAATACAAAATAACGCGAAAGAAACGCAAAAGTTTCAATTTATACCGGAAATTGATTTTTCCTTCGCGGGTATGGAAGATGAGGCTGTCCGCTTTTATACAAGTGACGCAGGCGGAAGAGATACTCAAATTGTTAAAAATTTTAATAGCGACAATTTAAAAATACATGATTTAAGAAATGAAGTGCAGATACAAATTTCATCGCAAAAAGTTTTTCTAGGCTGCCTTTTCCCGGCTTTTTATTTTGATCTATATCAGGCAAACCGTATTTTACCGGGTTTTGTCATTACGCTTGAAGCGGGCGAAAGTTGGACAAATGAATTCAGCTTGAAGTTTTCGCATTAGATTGCTATTATTTCAAATATGAAAAGACGACTTGTAACTTCGGCATTACCCTATGTTAATAATGAACCTCACCTTGGAAACCTTATTCAGGTGCTTTCCGCTGACGCTTTCGCGCGCTTTTGCAGGCTTCGCGGCGTTGAAACCTTGTATGTTTGCGGCACCGATGAATACGGAACCGCTACCGAGAACAAAGCCATGGAAGAGGGCGTAAGCCCAAAGGAACTTTGCGATCGTTACCATGCAATTCATGCGGATATTTACCGCTGGTTTAATATCGCCTTTGATAAATTCGGGCGTACATCGACACCCATACAGACCGAGGTAACTCAGGCAATTTTCAAAAAACTGGAAGAAAAAGGGTACATTAACGAAAAAACAATAGAGCAGTTTTTCTGCGCCAAATGCAATAAGTTTCTTGCAGACAGATTCATTCTTGGCACTTGCCCAAAATGCGGGAGCAGCGAAGCCAGAGGGGATCAATGCGAGGCATGCCAAAAACTGCTAGACCCTACAGATTTAAAAGAACCAAAATGTTCAGCCTGCGGCAGTACACCATCGCTTCAAAAAACAAATCATCTTTATATCGATCTTCCGGCAATTAAAGATAAACTGGAAGAATGGATAAAAAGCGCGTCTGTAAGCGGCTTTTGGGCGCATAACGCGATACAGATGACACAGGCATGGATACGCGATGGTTTAAAAGAACGCGCCATTACAAGAGATTTAAAGTGGGGGATACCTGTTCCAAAACAAGGGTACGAAAATAAAGTTTTTTATGTTTGGTTCGACGCGCCTATTGGTTATATTTCCATTACCGGTTTGTTAGGTGAAGAAAAAGGCGATTGGCAAAAATTTGTTGATTACTGGTGGAAGAATCCGCAGGATATTGATTTATTCCAATTTATCGGGAAAGACAATATTCCGTTTCATACGGTTATTTTCCCTTCAAGTCTATTAGGCTCAGGTGAAAGTTGGACTATGCTGCACCATATGTCAAGCTCAGAGTACCTTAATTATGAAGGCGGAAAATTTTCCAAGTCCAGGGGAGTTGGCGTATTCGGAACAGACGCGATGAATTCGGGTATTCCTGCTGATGTTTGGCGTTTTTACATTTATTACAACCGCCCTGAAAAAACTGACGCAATGTTTACGTGGAGTGATTTTCAGGAAAAGGTAAACGGCGAACTAATTGGGAATCTTGGAAACCTTGTAAACCGCACACTCTCATTTGTTACGCGCTACTATGACGGCAAAATACCTGAGCTTGCGCCGGGAGCAAAAAGCGACAGCGTCTTCTGGGAGCAGGTAAACAATCACGAAGCTTCTATTGCGCAAAAACTCGACAGGGCGGAGCTTAGAGACGCATTCAGGGAAATATTTGAGTTGTCGTCTTACGCTAATAAATATTTCCAGGATTCAGAGCCGTGGAAACTTAAAAACGAAGACCCTGCAAGATCGCAGACAGTTATCCGCGATTTAACATACATTGTGCGAGACCTTTGTGTTTTAATTGAACCTTATATGCCGCAGTCGGCGGTAAAAATAGCTTCCTTTTTTGGCTTAAAATTTAAAGAAAATCTTTCATGGAAAGATATAGGAAAGCCGCAAGGAATAGGCGATGTACTAATAAAAAGCGAAGTGCTTTTTGAAAAACTGGAAGATGAATTAGTAGAAAAATTAAAAATACAATACGCGGGAACTCAAATGGAAAGACAGGAAAAGACATCCGAGCAGGAAGCAGGCGGAACGCAGCAGGCTCAGCCAAAATCATTTTCCGCAGTAATGGATTTACGCGCGGCTAAAATAGAAAAAATTGAAAGGCATCCAAAGGCGGACAAGCTCTACATTATTAATCTGGAAACAGGCGAGGGCGTAACAGGCGCGCGAGAAGAGAGGCAGATAGTTTCTGGTCTTGTGCCGTTTTACACGGAAGAGCAGCTTCTTGGAAAGACGATAATTGTAGCGTATAACCTAAAGCCTGCGAAATTACGAGGCATTGAATCAAGGGGAATGTTACTTGCCGCGGGCGATACAATTGCCGGTGTGGAAGAAGGGCAGAGCATAGAGCGCGTTGAAGTGCTAAACGCGGATGGGTATCCCACAGGAACGCGGTTTTTGCCGGAAGGTGAAAATGATGCGGCTTTGCCGGAGATAGATATAGATACATTTTTTGCTCAGCCCATTTTTGTAAAGGATCATGTTGTAATGACAGGCGATAAAAAACTTTGCTTAAACGATAATCCTGTAAAAACAACGATAATTCCAAATGGAGAGGTTCATTAGATTTGGAAATAATCGAAGCCGAACTTACAGATTGTAATAATGCTGGTTCTTTTTTGCAGTCTCCTATGTGGGGGGAATTTAAGTCCCGGTTCGGCTGGAGCGCAAAAGCTTTTTTAATAGAGCAGCTTTCTAACGACACTCAGAAAATAATTCCGCTATTAGTTCTTTGCCGCCGCCTTGCTCCCGGTTTTTCGTTTGCCTATGTTCCATGGGGGCCTGAGTTGCCTGCCTCTTTTCCCGCGAATGAAAGACCAAAAGCAATGTCAGAACTGGCAAACAAGTTAAAAAAATATCATTCGCGCAATGTGTTTATACGCTTTGATTTCCCATGGTTTTATGCACAAGGAGACGAAAACTTTAAAGAAGATTTTGCGCTTCTGCGCTCCGCAGGTTTTAAACAGGCTGCGGCAAATGTTCAGCCGCCAGATACCGTAATCATCAATCTGGAAGCGTCCTGCGAGGAAATACTCGCGCAGATGAAATCAAAGTGGAGATACAATATCTCTCTTGCGGAAAAAAAAGGCGTTGAAGTAAATTCTAGCGGCACTATAGAAGCGTTTTACAATCTTTTAAAAGAGACAGCGCAGAGGGACGGAATTTTAGTACATGGTTTTGATTATTACAAAACTCTATTTGATTTATGCGGTAATGACATTCGCCTGTATACGGCAATCCACGAGGGGGATACCCTTGCGGGAATTGTCGTTCTCTTTCGCGGAAAAGAAGCGACATATCTTTACGGTGCTTCATCGAATAACAAGCGCAACTTAATGGCTCCCTACGCTCTGCAATGGAAGGCGATGCAGGACGCGAAAGAAATGGGATGTAAAAATTATGATCTTTTCGGCATACCTCCGAATGAAGACCCGAATCATCCAATGGCAGGTTTATATCGATTTAAGACAGGCTTTGGCGGACAGATTATTCACCGTCCCGGCAGTTGGGATTACGCCTACAATGGATTAATATACAATTTATTCAGCAAAGCCGAAAAACTCCGCAAGAAACTTATGAACCTCAAAAAAAACAAGAAATAGTTCCCTTGTAACTAATAATTAAAAAAGGTATAGTAACTCAAGGAGCAGACTATGGCTTTTGCATTAAACACGTATCCAATCACCTACCGGTCTAAATTTTCGAGCGGAAAGTGGGCAGGTGAATATTTGGAAAAACCACACAAGACTCAGGAAGAAGAAGCGGCAATGAACGAAAATGATCGCGCCGCCCTTGAAACTTCCCGTAATTATTATGCAGATATGCCTCTCGTCAACTACACGAGCCAGTACGGCTTGGCATGTTTTGAAGGTTTAAAGGCCCTTCCGCAAAAAGGCGGCGGGCTTGCAATCTTTAGGCCGGACAGAAATGCAGCGCGTTTTGCCCGTTCAATGGATGGCTTAAAAATGCCTGCATTCCCGGAAAAAGAATTTTTAGATGCCTGCATCGAGACAGTAAAAAGAAACGCTGCACTGGGTTTTTATCCTCATTATAATTCTGACTGGGAAAAAGATTCCTACATGACGGCAGACTCTGTTTATATAAGACCTTTTACAATTGCAGAAGGCGGCATCGGCGTTAATCTTTCCCATGAGCCTTATGTAATGATAATCAATACGCCTGTAAGCGCGTATTTTTCCTCAGGCAGCTCGGACGCGATTGTTTCAGATAAAGTCCGCGCAATGCCCAACGGTACCGGCTGGATAAAAGCCTGTTCCAATTATGTAATATCGGCTCTCGCAAAATCCGAAGCCTTAAAAGCCGGTTACATGGAATGCGTTTTTCTTGACGGGACACACCGCAAGTACATAGAAGAAGGTTCTTCGTGTAACATTTTCTTTTATCTAAAATCGGGCGAACTTGTAACGCCGGAACTGGGTGACACAATCCTTCCCGGCATCACAAGGGCAAGCATCATAGAGCTTGCGCGCGACAGGGGAGTAAAGGTAGCCGAACGAAAAATCTCGATAGATGAAGTAATGGAAGATACAAAAGAATGTTTCGTAAGCGGAACAGCCGCAGGAGCCACGCCTCTTTCATCCCTTACATATCAGGGGAAGAAAGCCGTTTTTAACGACGGCAAAACAGGCGAGTTTACCGCCGATATCCGCGACACAATCAAGGGTATCCAATACGGTAAACTTCCGGACACCAAAGGCTGGCTTGTACAAGTAGCGTAGAGCGGTCATGCTAGGTAAAAAAAAAGAGCTAGGTCCATTGGACTTAGCTCTAAATACCATTGCCGCCTCGGAGAATTGAACTCCAGACACGCAGATTTTCAGTCTGCTGCTCTACCAACTGAGCTAAGGCGGCTAAATAACGGTAACTCCTAAAGGGAACTACGAATAGCACACCTACGAACGATGGTACTACAAATATGCCAAAAACATAAAAAAATGTCAACAAGGCACATTCTCGTGGAGATATGGGGATTCGAACCCCAGGCCTATTGATTGCGAACCAATCGCTCTACCAACTGAGCTATATCCCCTGATATCTTCTGAAATTTAACCAAAAATTGGGTTTTTGGTCAATAGGCAGAGGTATGTTCTAAATAAAGAAATACAAGAAAATGGTTTACCACAAATTATAATTTAATCCAATTTTAGCTAGATGCCTTAATAATATTTTCTTGTCTGAATTTATTTAAATTTTTAATTTTTAAATTCAGAAGGAGAAATAATATGAAAATAGGATTAAAACTTACAGCTTTAATGGTTCTTTTAAGCCTTATAAGCGCCGGAGCTGTCGGAACAATTTTGCTTGTTCAGGCAAGAAAAAATATAGCATCGCTCTCGCACGATAAGGCTGTCGCGATCGCTAGTGAATACGCGGAAGAAATACGAAGTGATTTTTCTACATACTGGTATACGGCGGAGATGCTTGCAAGCGTGATGGAAAATTATGATTATTTGAAAATGGAAGACCGGCGTACTTTTATTAACAATGTAATTAAAGAAGAAGTGATAAAACATCCCAATATTAACGGAATATGGATTATATGGGAACCGGATGTTTTAGAAGGCAATGACGCGCAATATATCGGAATGCCCGGAACATGCGGCACTGGACGTTTTGCGCCATACTGGTATCGTGACGGAAATAAAATTTTAATGCATGCATTATCCGAAGAAGAATTTAGTAATCCTAAAACCGGTAATTATTATCATGCTCCGTCTAATGAGAAAAAAACCGTAATAATGAATCCTTATCTTGACAATGTAGGCGGGAAGCAAATATTAAACGCGACAATCGCATCTCCTATATTTGCGCATAATGAAAATAAAAAAGTGCTTGGTGTTGTTGGAGTAGATGTAAATATGGAAACAATTCAGGCAATATCAAGAGAACAAAAGCCTTTTGGGGTTGGCTTTACAGCTGTATTCAGTAATAACGGAACTGTAGTTGCGCATTTTGATCCGCAGCGGATTGGCAAAAACATGCTTGATACAGAAAGAGATATGGCAGGCGAATATCTGGAAAAAATGAAGGACGCAATTTCTAAAGGCAGGCAATATTACTTTTTAAATTATATCGCCGGCGAAAACGAAGATTATGTTATTTATATCGATCCTATTAGAATTGGAAATAACGGAAACGCATGGAGTTACGCGATAGCTGTCCCCTTGGCTACAATCATGAGCGAAGTAAATAAAATGCTTTTAACAGGTATTTTTATTACTTGTCTTGTTCTTGCGGGCGTATGTATAGCTGCTTTTTTTCTTGCCGATACAATCAGTAAACCCATAGTTAAAGTTACTAATATACTTAAAGATATATCAGAAGGCGAAGGAGATCTAACAAGAAGCATCGATATAAATTCAAAAGATGAGATAGGCTCCCTTTCCTATTACTTTAACTTGACGCTTAAAAAAATTAAGGACCTTATTGTAATAATTAAAAAAGAGGCAGGGTCATTAAATGAAATTGGCTGCGTTTTATCGGCAAACATGAACGAGACAGCGGCTGCCGTTAATGAGATCACCGCAAATATTCAAAGTATAAAGACCAGGGTAATAAACCAAAGCGCGAGTGTTACAGAAACAAACTCGGCAATGGAACAGGTAACAGCCAATATCTATAAGCTTAATGATGACATAGAAGACCAGAGCGTAAATGTTACGCAGGTTTCTACGGCTGTTGAACAGATGACTGCGAATATACAATCCGTAACAGATACGCTTGTAAAAAACACATCAAATGTAAAGACGATGAAAAACGCCTGCGATGAAGGACGCAACAGTTTGCAGGAAGTGTCGAATGATATTCAGGAAATTGCGCGCGAATCGGAGGGACTTTTAAAAATTAACTCTGTTATAAATAATATAGCGGGGCAGACAAATCTTCTTTCCATGAATGCGGCAATAGAGGCAGCTCACGCGGGAGACGCCGGAAAGGGTTTTGCCGTAGTAGCTGACGAAATAAGAAAACTCGCT
>Ga0209755_10003321_pt1 | contig 20350 bp, 19 predicted proteins | sample TergutCo191P1_FD_187301 | JGI IMG/M metagenome (GOLD analysis project Ga0209755, IMG submission 187301) | Cornitermes sp. P1 segment gut microbial communities from Petit-Saut dam, French Guiana - Co191P1 (SPAdes) (version 2) | ecosystem: Host-associated > Arthropoda: Insects > Digestive system...
TTGTAGACGGAATATCGAACCGCTGGCAGGAGCTTTGGTACATCACGCTTCCAAACATGAAGGGAATGTTGATGTTCGGCGCCGTTATGGCAATTACTCAGTCTTTCGGGGTGGCTGACGTTACGATCGCCCTTGCCGGTTTCCCGAGTACGGACTATGCGGTTCATACGGTCGTCAACCACTTGATCGACTACGGCTCGATTCGTTTTGAAATGGGTTATGCGTCTGCAATAGCCACAATTTTATTCTTTACCATGATTATATGTAATTACCTGATCCAAAAAATGCTTAAACGGATAGGAACATAAGGGGCAGTTATGAAAATGAAAAAGATAAAGAAATTAATCGGCGGTAAAAGGCTTAACCGCTCTTACGGCGGCGATGCATTCATCATCACAATTCTCACAGTCTTTGGTTTGTTCTTTGCATACCCGTTAGTTTTTGCAATTAACAATGCGTTCAAACCAATGAACGAAATCTTTTTGTTTCCGCCGCGCCTTTTTGTTGAACGCCCGACTATGAACAATTTCCAGGATTTATTCATATTGATGAGTAAGTCGTGGGTTACGTTCTCGCGTTATATTTTTAATACGGTGTTTATCACTGTTGTAGGAACCGCAGGGTTAATCATCGTAGCTTCGATGGGAGCGTTTGTTGTTTCCAAATATAAATTCCCGGGTTCAAAGATTTTCTTTAACGGCGTTATCATCACTCTTATGTTCTCGGGCTATGTAACGGCAATTCCTAACTACCTTGTAATGAGTCAGCTTGGCTGGGTCGATACATTCTTATCGGTTATTGTTCCTGCGTTTGCAATGCCTATGGGCTTCTTCCTGCTGAAACAATTTATCGACACAATACCGGATACGCTTCTGGAAGCCGCAAAGGTAGACGGAGCAAAAGAGTTCCGTATCTTCTATGTAATAGTTCTGCCGATGATAAAACCGGCATGGCTTACTGTAATGATTTTTTCCGTGCAGAACCTTTGGAACGCAAGAGCGTCAAACTTTATTTATTCCGAACAATTAAAAACGCTGCCCTATGCGCTTGGGCAGATTATCACCGGCGGTATTGCGCGCGCCGGCGTTGGAGCTGCGGTTACGCTCTTTGTTATGATCGTTCCGCTTGTAATGTTTATCTTTGCACAGAGCAATGTTCTTCAAACGATGGCTAATTCGGGGATAAAAGAATGAGAAATATTTTACGCTTTGCATTCATTTTATTGGCGTGTTGTTTTGTTTATGCGCCGGTTTTCGCAGCCCCAACCAACTACACCTATAATTACGATTTTTGGCTTGAGCAGGTTGCAAGCCCTGATGCATACAGGGTAAGCGCTTATATCTTGGGTACTTCTTTAGGAATCAGCCATTTCAGGGATCCGCAAGGACTTTATATCCGCGACAATCGAATTTATGTCTGTGATTCCGGTAACAATCGAATTGTTAAAATTGAAGTACAGGAAGACGGAAGTCATGTTGTTACCGCGAATGTATCTTCGGTTTTAATTAACGGCGAACGATCAGTATTTAATTATCCCATGGATATTTTTGAAAACAGGGACGGTAATCTTTATATTGCCGATAATGGAAACAATCGTGTGCTGGTACTTGATAACAATTGGAATTTTATTCATGAAATTTTAAAACCGGAAGATGACAGCTTTGGCGAGTTCACGGATTTTCTTCCTGCAAAATTAATTGTAGATTTTGCAAATCGCTTGTTCGTTCAAGCGCAGAATGTTAACAAGGGTCTTATGGAATTTGACAGCCGCTGGGAATTTTCCGGTTATATGGGCGCAAACAAAGTAAACGTTAATATAATGGATTATGTATGGAAACTTCTTTCTACCCAAGAGCAAAGAGCCAGAATGGAACTTTTTATTCCAACAGAATACAGCAACGTAGCAATTGATAATGACGGCTTTATTTATGTTACAAACTCCGCCGGACAGACAAACCCTGTTCGCAGGCTTAACGCGATGGGTCAGGATATTTTAATTAGAAACGGTTATGAAGATCCTGTAGGCGATTTAGTTTTCGGCGACGCCGCCGGTATTCGCGGACGTTCGCGTTTTATTGACGTTGTTGCGTTTGACAATGATTCCTACGCTTGTTTTGACAGACAGCGCGGACGTATTTTTTTATACGATTTCCAGGGTAACCTGTTATATACATTCGGCGGCGTCGGTAACCGCGAAGGTTCATTTATGATGCCGACAGCTCTTGATAGAATGGGGTATTCTCTGTACGCGCTTGATTCAAGAACCGCAGCGCTTACGCGTTTTGATCTTACCGGATACGGCTTGTTGATTAACAGGGCGCTGGATGAATACAAAGCGGGACGCTACGAATCATCCGCCGATATATGGGAAGACGTTTTAAAAATGAACGGTAATTATGATCTTGCCTATATTGGTATTGGCCGCGCTGCGCTCAGGCAGGGTGAATATCAGAGAGCGATGAAATATTACAGTTTAAAACATCATAAAGAAGGTTATGGAAAGGCTTTCCAGTTATACCGTAAACAATGGACAGAAGAAAATCTTTGGTGGATACTTTTGGTTTTAGGATTAATAATTTTCCTGCCTGCCATTATCAAGTTTTCCATTAAAACCATTAAGGAGATAAAAGAAGCATGAAATATCTCACTGATAAGGCTTGGTGGCAGCACCTTGGTAAAACGCTTAAGTATTCCCTGTATGTTATTTTCCATCCGATAGACGGCTTTTGGGATTTGACGCATGAAAAACGCGGTTCTATTGGAGCTGCGAATGTTATTATTGCATTAGCTGTTATTGTAGAAGTTTTACGCCAGACATTAACCAATTTCCAGTTTATTACAATTAACATGGAATACTTTAACTCGGTTATTGTCGCAATGCGTATTTTACTTCCTGTTGGATTGTGGACTCTTGCAAACTGGAGTCTTACGACATTAATGGACGGCAAAGGACGGATGTTCGAGATTTACATGGCTATCTGCTATGCTCTTGCTCCGTTTGTAATAATAAACGCCGTTTTAATAGTTTTAAGCCAGTTTATTACATTTGAAGAAGGCGCAATTTACTGGGTGCTCGCAGGTTTTGCGGCAATCTGGACAGGCGTTCTAATTCTTGCGGGAATGATGATGGTACATGATTACAGTCTTGTTAAAACAATTTTTTCCAGTTTACTGACAGTTGTTGGAATGGGTGTAATCGTATTTATCTTCGTAATATTTTTTAGTCTTATAAGTGACGCTTTTGCATACTTTGTGTCGCTGTATAAAGAAATTATGTTCAGGTTGATATAGGAGGGCATGTGAAAAAAACTTCATGGCTAATAATATTATTTATCACATTGTTCTTGGTTGCTTCCTGTGATAGAAGAACAGCAAGACCAAAGCCGGTTATGTTATACGAAACCCTTGCAAGCGAAGAAGAAGGGCATGTTTACGAAGATGTTATAATCGAAAATGAATATTTGCATTTGCGATTTTTGCCGGCTACCACAGAAATTATCCTTACGGATAAGGCGACAAGAGTTCAGTGGCGTTCAAATCCTGAGGATCCGTCAAGTGACGCTCTGGCGGACACTGTAACAATGCAGGCGATGGAGTCTCAGCTTTCTGTTGATTATGCTGATAATTCCGGCGTAGGCATGACGCTTCATTCAGGAATTTATGCCGTACAGCGAAACGCTTATGAGTATGAAGTAGTAGACGGCGTTTTGGAAGTTCGTTATACAATCGGCGACCTTGCTAAGACATTTATAATTCCGCCTGCAATGGAAGAATTAAAAATGAACGCGTTTCTGGATCAAATGAGTGATGAAGATCGCGGAATAATCGAATCGACATATCGTCTTTATGATATTAATAATCTGTTATTAAGCGATGACAGAACAACCCTTTTAAATCAATTTCCGGAACTTGCAAGAATTAAACTATATGTGCTTCGCGACGGTTCTCCTGACTTTATGAAAGAAATAGCTGAGGACGGTTTTAAAAGCGTCGGCTATACTGTAGAAAATTTTGTAGAAGACTCAATGCGTTATGAACTTGGAGGCGAGAGCGTAAAGCCCGCTTACAGTATTACAATGCGCTATATACTCGACGGAAGATCGCTGGTTGTTAACGTGCCTTTTGACGGAATTGGATATCGTCAGGCTTATCCTATCAGGCAGCTTGCTGTTCTGCCGTTTATGGGTTCTGGCAGCACGAATGATGAAGGATATATGCTTGTGCCGGACGGAAGCGGCGCAATTATTAATTTTAATAATGGAAAACAAAATCAAACTTCGTACAGTATTAATGTTTACGGCTGGGACGAAGCGATGCCCCGTGAAGCAGTTATAAGCGATAACAAGGCATTATTCCCTGCGTTTGGCATTAATAAAAATGGTTCGGCTTTATTTTGCATAATAGAAGAAGGCTCCTCCTATGCTACTATCCGCGCGGATGTTTCCGGACGCAATAGTTCGTGGAACAGGGTATATCCTGTTTTTGAGATGGTTCATGGAGCGTTAATGGATATTTCCGGACGTAATCAGCGTGAAGTGTATAATTACGAAGCTGTCCTTTCTGCCGGCGAAAATATAACTATACGTTATACGCCATGCGCTTCTCCGGGTTATATGGGTATGGCAAATGAATACCGCTCATGGCTTTTAAACAGGTATCAGGTTCTTCAGAATAGACGCACCGAAAGCGGCGTTCCTGTTGCCGTTGAGATTATCGGCGCGGTAAATAAAACGCAGCATCGTCTTGGAATACCTATGGATCTCCCTTTAAGGCTTACTACTTATAACGAGACAAGAGATATTATAAAAGATCTTTCAGAGTACGGCTGGGAAAATGTACATGTAAAGTTAAATGGCTGGTTTAATCGCAGTGTAGAACACGGCGTACCTTCAAAAATTAAATTAATAAATCAGCTTGGAAGCAGAAGAGATTTTATTGGCATTGTTAATGCCGCAAAAAATTATAATTTTGAACTCTATCCTGAAGTCGATTTCATCTTCATGCGTGATGTAGGTAATTTCAGCGGGTTTAATCTTTATAGAGATGCAGCCCGATATGTAAACCGCGAAAGGGTACAGCGTTATCCCTACAGCTTTGTATGGTTCGGCGAACGAAAACAATGGGGTAAACTTAATTATCTTGCCCGTCCTGCCGCAAGCATGAGAATGATAGATAAATTTATGCCAAAGGCGGCGAATCTTGGATTGAATAATATTGCATTCAGAAACATGGGTTCAAGGCTTGCAGGCGATTATCATGAAAAACGCCACATAAGCCGCGAGGCAAGTATGAGACTGCGCCAGCAGCAGTTTGATAAAATGACAAATGCAGGAAACGGAATTCTTGTCCATACAGGTTATGTTTATGCGGCTCCATGGGCATCAATTATTACGGATATGATTATTGACGATCAGAGTTTTGGAATTACAGATACATCTGTTCCTTTCCTTCCGATTGTTTTGCGCGGTATTGTGCCGTATACGGGAAGAGCGATAAATCTTGCAGAGGACTATACAAAAAATCTTCTTAAAACAATTGAATGCGGAGCTGGACTCTATTTTAGTTTTATGGCGGAAGATTCTGCAGTTTTACAGGAAACAAAGTTCAGGCAATTTTACGCAAATGAATATCATCAATGGGTTGGAGATGCCAATTATTTATACCAGAAATTTAATGAAGACTTTGGTCATCTTTACAGTCAGAATATTGTTAATCATATAATATTGGCAGCGGGAATCACCGTTACTGAATATCAGGATGGCACTAGGGTTGTTGTAAATGCAAGCGATAACGCATATACGTACAATGGAAACAACATAGATGCAGACAGTTATATTGTAATAAGACAGGGTAGGTAGGGGGAATAATGTATTTCATTAAAAGAGATAACAAATTATCATTAACACTAGAAGGGAAAAATGCAATTACGGGGTATTTGTTTTTACTGCCGTTTATAATTGGATTCTTATCCTTTATGTTTTTTCCAATTGTAGAATCCCTGCAGATGGTTTTCAGCGATGTAAAAATTGATTCCGAGAAACATGGCTTTACAATGGAATATGTTGGTCTTGAAAACGTAATTCGCGTTGTAGCGGTAGACCCGGAGTTTAACAGGTTTGTTGTTGAAGAAATCGGGCGAATGCTTTTAATTGTTCCCGCAATTATCATATTCAGTCTATTCGTCGCGCTTATTCTTAATCAGGAATTTAAAGCAAGGGGTTTTGTCCGCGCCATTTTCTTCCTTCCTGTTATTCTTTCTTCCGGCGTTATGATTGGATTGGAAACAAACAACTCGCTTTTAAACAGCATGGCTGACATTATTAAAGAAGGTAACCTGATGAAATCTTCGGTTACCAAGGTACTGGAAAATATTCTTGTTGCAGAAGGCGCGGCAAGTGATTTTATGGGTTATATTTTCGCCATAATAAATCAGATTTACGATATTGCAATGGCTTCTGGTATTCAAATAATTATCTTCTTATCCGCTCTTCAGACTATTCCACCAAGCATGTTTGAAGCCGCAAAAATCGAAGGCGCGACAAGCTGGGAATGTTTCTGGAAAATTACATTCCCAATGGTAAGCTCTTTGATTCTTGTAAATATTGTTTACAGTGTTGTTGACTACTTTATAAGAACAGACAATCGCGTTATGGCAAAAATAAATCTAACAACATTAAAGATGTTGAATTTCAGTTTTGGTACTGCAATGGCATGGGTTTACTTCCTGGCTGTAATTTCCATTATCGGCATTGCAATGGCTATAATTTCCAAGAGGGTATATTACTATGAGTGAAGTAACTTATAACAACGAGAACACGAAAAACTGGGGTAATATATCCCGAAACTATCATCAGAAGAAGAAAGTATTAGAAATTACTTTTAAGGTATGCCGCGCCATTCTTCTTTTTGGGATGTGCTTTTTAATTATCCAGCCGCTTTTGGATAAATTAAGTGTAAGCTTTATGGCGGAACAGGATTTATATGACAGTACTGTAATTAGTATTCCGCGTAATTTTACAACAAATAATTATCAAGTTGCTTCCGAATTAATCAGATATTGGCCCTCTCTTTTTGAAACATTTTTTATTGTGACAATCAGCTCTGTGCTTCAGATAGCGGCGTGTACTCTTGCGGCTTATGGCTTTGCGCGGTATAAATTTCCGTTTAAAGGATTTTGGTTCTTCTGCGTCATGCTTATCATCGTTGTTCCGCCGCATACGATTATGGCTTCGCTTTATCTTAATTTCCACTTCTTTGACATCTTCGGAATTTTCCGCGCGATTACGGGAGAACCGATTAATATGCTAAACAGCGTTGTTGGTTATTGGCTGCTTTCTGCGACAGGAATGGGGCTAAAAAGCGGTTTGTATATTTTTATGCTTCGTCAGTATTTCAGAGGAATGCCAAAAGAACTTGAAGAAGCTGCATGGGTAGACGGCTGCGGCAAGTTTAAAACATTCCTTCAGATTATGCTTCCGGACGCAACGCCGATGCTTACTTCATGTTTCTTGTTCTCGTTTGTTTGGCAATGGACTGATTCTTTCTTTTCTACATTGTTCCTTACAAATTACAGTATGCTTTCCAGCGGATTGGGTTCAATTGCAGAAAGAATTACGCAATGGTGGGCGACTGTTAACTCGGTTACCGGAGCGGCAGTTGCTTCAACTGCGCCGATTGGTTATGTGCAGGCAATGATTGCAACGGGAATGCTGATGTGCCTTGCTCCTTTAATTATTTTGTACTTGGTTGCTCAAAAAGCATTCGTTGAATCGTTGAGCCAGACAGGTATAAAGATGTAACCCAACGAATATTCTTGGGTTTTATTGTTGTGGTTTCATGCGCACCGTAAACGGTAAACTGCGTTGCAGTTAACTGCGTAGCAGTTAGAGCGCTTGAGATAATATATTTTTTTGGAGGAAAAGATGTCAAAGAAAAATCTTTTAATTGCTTGTTTTATTATTGCGGCAATGTTCATTAATGCAGTTTCTGCCTTTGCACAGGTTAGAGTTCCTGATGCTCCGCGAGCTGTTTCAAACACATTAAGAAACATGAACATTATTTTGGGGACATGGTGGCGCGATTATAATCCTGCCAACAACCCGCCAATGAGATCAGGCTGGGCAAACACTGACTATCAGCAGAGAGAGCTTGATTATCGCAGAAGGCTTGTTCAGCAGTACGGCTTTACAATGGTAGAGAGAAACATTGCAAGCTGGAACGAAATGTCACAGGTTGCGGCAACATCGATGATGGCAGGAAGACCTGCTGCTTCTGTTTTCCGTCTTCAACCGGACTGGGCGCTTGCTTTATACAGGCAGAACTTGCTTTATAACGTAGGCGGACGCAGAGTAATCGACTGGACTGCAACTACACCGGTTGAATGGAACCAGGTAGTTACAGAAGCATTTACATTTAATAATAGAACATTTGCTTTTGCTGACGGTTATGGCGGAAGCTATCACGCAGCATGCGTATTCTGGAATAAAAGACTCTTTAGAGAAGCTGGTCTTGATGAAAACCTTCCTTATGACTTGCAGAGAAACGGTCAGTGGACATGGGAAAGATTCCTTGAAATTTGCAAACGACTTACAAGAGATATAAATAATGACGGTATCATGGATACATATGCGATGCCTTCTGACCTTTCTACAGAAATTCTTGATGCGTTAATTTCAAGTAACGGCGCAAATTATGTAAGCAGAGACAGAAATGGCCGTCTTTCCAATTCAACAAATACACCTGCTTTTATCGAAGCTGTTCAGTTCTATATGAGACTGAGAGACGAAGGCGTTATGAAGCCGAAACCGGAAGGCGCTGCATGGAACTGGCACATTCCTGAATTCCAGGACGGAAGAGTTGCAATGCGCATCGACCAGCAGTATCTTGCTACAAACGATCTTCGCAACATGAGAGATAACTGGGGAATGGTTCTTCCTCCAAAAGGCCCAAAAAGACCCAACCAGTACACAGTATTTAATGATGAAAATGTTATGGTTATTCCTGCCCGCGGATTTACAGACGCGCAGGTTGACGCAATTCTTTGGGCAGTTCAGGCTTGGTTAACTCCGGTAGATGATAACTGGAGACTTGGTGAATATCCCAACTACAGAGACAGAAGAGCTGTTGATGAAACAGTTGCAATGATCCGCAACAGGGCATTATGGCAGTGGAAATATCACCTCCATGTTCCGGGACTTAACCGCGGTGGTATTGCATGGCAGATATGGCACCATGACGGTGAACCGGCACAGTTAGTTGAAGCCGTTTCACAGAACTGGAATGCTTTAATTGCTGACGCGAACAGGAGATAGTTTTATTGGGCATGAGCAGTATCATTGTAAACGGATACAGTCTGCCTGAAATTCCTTGGGAAGACAGACCGCCAGAGAGCAGCAATAAAAAAGGCGTTTCTTTGGAAACGCCGATGTGGCGGTTTTCGAAAAACCCGATTATTCCAAGGGATTTAACTTTAAGGAGCAACAGTATTTTTAACAGTGCTGTTGTTCCTTTTAAAGACGGTGAATTTAAGTTTGCAGGTGTTTTTAGGTGCGATGATACTGCACGCCACATGGATATAAACGCGGGGCGAAGCAAGGATGGGATAAACTGGATTATTGATGATGAACCGATTAAGTTTATCAAAGATAATCCTGATGTACCCGATTCCGATTACAAGTACGACCCCCGCGTTATTTTTATCGAAGACCGTTATTATCTTATTTGGTGTAACGGCTATCATGGTCCCTGCCTCGGCATCGGTTATACTTTTGATTTTAAAAAATTTTATCAAATGGAAAATGCGATGATGCCGTTTAATCGTAACGGTGCGCTTTTCCCTCGCAAGATTGGAAAAAATTATGCCATGTACAGCCGCCCAAGCGATTCGGGTCATACGCCGTTTGGAGATATCGTGTACTCAGAAAGCCCCGATTTGATATATTGGGGAAAGCATCGTCATGTGATGTCGCCGTGCGGAGGATGGCAGAGCACGAAAATCGGCGCAGGTCCCTGCCCAATCGAAACAACTGAGGGCTGGCTTGTGTTTTATCACGGCGTTCTGACAAGCTGCAATGGTTTCGTTTATTCTTTCAGCGCGGCATTAATGGACATTGATAAACCGTGGCAGGTAATCGCCCGCGCTCGTCCGTACATTATTAACCCGCGTGAGATTTATGAGCTTGCAGGAGATGTACCGAATGTTACATTCCCTGTTGCCGCGCTTGTTGATAAGGATACGGGCAGAATTGCAATTTATTATGGCTGCGCCGATACTGTGACGGGTCTAGTTTTTGGCAAAGCAGATGAAATTATAAGTTGGATAAAAGAAAATAAAATTTAATATGGCAGATAAAAAACTTTTAGAAAAAATCATTAAGTATTGTTTCTTTGGCATTCAAATTGCGCTTTTTACCTGTGTTACAATTATCTTTATTGTAAAGGGAAGAGGCTTTGGCATTCACACATTTTTTTGGTTTATTGTGTTCAGTATGCCGATTTGCATCATTTTTGGAATAATCGCGTTAACAGTCGATAAAAAAATTAAAAAATAATTAGAAACCTATTCCCTGCATACCGGGAAAGCCGCCTTTGTTTTTAGCCATCTTTTTCATCATGCCGCGCATTTTTTCGAACTTCTTTAAAAGACGGGACACTTCCGCTACGGATGTTCCCGAGCCTCGCGCAATTCTGCTTCTGCGCGGCGGACCGATAATCAGGTGATTGTTGCGCTCTTTAATTGTCATGGAGCTTAAAATTGCTTCTTGACTCTTAAGTTCAGCCTTATCAATATCGTCTTCGCTGATTTGTCCCTGCATTCCTGGAATCATATCAAGCATTTTTTGTAAACTACCCATTTTTTTCATAGAGCGGATTTGGTTCAGCCAATCATCAAGGGTAAAGTTCTCTTTCTCCATTTTTTTCTGAAGTTCAATTGCTTCATTTTCGTCAAAGACTTCCTGCGCTTTTTCTACAAGGCTTACAACATCGCCCATGCCAAGGATTCTGCCTGCTATTCGTTCGGGATGGAATGGTTCAAAATCTTCGGGTTTTTCTCCGGTACCTGTATACTTCAGCGGCTTTCCGGTAACTGTTTTAAGCGACAAGGCAGCGCCGCCGCGGGTGTCGGAATCAAACTTGCTTAATACAACGCCTGTTAAACCGATTTTTTCATCGAAGGTTTTTGCAATGTCCGCGGCGGCTTGACCTGTCATGGAGTCTGCTACAAGCAGCATTTCGTCGGGATTTGCGGCTTTTTTTAAACGGGAAAGCTCTTCCATCATCGGTTCATCTATTTGCATGCGGCCTGTGGTGTCGATTATTATTGTGTCGATCATGTTTTTCTTGGCCCATGCCAATGCATCCTGATAAACTTTTACGCTGTCCTTTGCTCCTTCTTCCTTATGTACAGGGATTCCGATTTGGTTGCCAAGAACAAAAAGTTGTTCCATTGCGGCAGGGCGGACAAGGTCGCATGCGACTAGCATTGGTTTTCGTCCGTCTTTTTTTAAGCGCAGAGCCATTTTTGCCGCGCTTGTTGTTTTACCTGAACCCTGAAGACCAAGCATTAAAATCGTAGAAATTACATCAGGACCGCGAAGCTTTAAGGCGCGGCTTTGCGGATCTTCGTCTCCTAGAAAAGAAACAAGTTTGTCATGGACGATTTTAATAAATTGCTGACCTGGGTCTACAGAACGCAGAACTTTTTCGCCCTTTGCCTCTTCTATTGTTGAATTAACAAAGCGGCGCACAACGCGCAAATTTACATCTGCTTCCAAAAGCGCCATTTTAATGGCTTCTACTGCGTCTTCAATATTTTTTTCGCTGATCGATGCTTTGCCTGTAATAAAGCGCATTGCGTCGTTTATTTTTCCGGTTAGTTTTTCAAGCATTATTTTCTCCGCTTTTGTTCATTATGACTTATTTTTCTGAATCTGGCTATCCAGATGAGAAAGAAAATCCTGTATTGAATAATTAGAATTGGTTGTAAAAATATCATAACTATAATTAATTGAAAGCTGATATGGTCTTGATTGTTTGTTATTCTGCGCTTTTATCGATTCCATAATTCGATCCATAATGCGCTGACTGTCTATATCTGCTGTTGTTATAATAATAAATTCATCGCCGCCGTAACGTACTGCAAAATCTGTGTGCCTTATGCAGCTTTTGATTATCGTGCTTGTGTCGCGCAGAGCATTATCGCCTTCCATATAGCCGTATGAATCGTTAATTTTTTCCAGGTATTCAAGATCGATTTTTATAAATTTATATTCTCTTTTCTCTAATTGCTTGGAAAGGTGATTTATATATTCATAAAAATTATTTCTGTTTCCAATGCCTGTAAGACTGTCTATTTTTGCATCCGATCTAATTATAAAGAAATAAACGTATAATAACGCGGTTGTAATACACGGCCATAAAATGTTTGTCACACGAAATACAATGTCTATTGCGGCACCAATTGCAGAAATAATTACAAAGAAAATCGTTAAAAATATTTGGGTTCGCTTTATTTGTTTTGGAGCCATTGTAACATTTATTAATATAAAAATAATCGGCAGGTAGCTTATAAAAATCTGAATCATGTATAATGAGCCGGGAATATAAATATTATCTCTTGTTATGTTGAAATAGTAACCATGCTCGAAATTCGGGATAAGGCTGAATGAAAAAAGCGCAAGAAAAACAGTGGTAACAATAAAAGAAATTTTTGATTTTGCGACATTTCCATGCGCAAAATATTCTATAAATACCGCTCCGTAATAAAAACAGCAATTGCGCGCTAAAAGGTAAATTGACCAAATAATGCGTAATCTTGTGTTTGTTTCTGCGGCAGAACTTTCTGATATTCTCCTTATATTAAATAAATAGTTTGAGCTTCTTTCTAATGAAAGACCCATATAATCAAAGAGCGCAGCTGCAAAGACAGAAATTAATACAGAGAGCAGAAGTTTTCTTTGAAAGTTATCCGTGCTGTATTTACGTAAATAATCAATCGAAATTAGAATAACAATAATGCAGGAGAAAAGCGCAGTGTTGAAATATTCAAAAATATTCATTCTTTTCTGTCTCCTGATCTGCGTTTTTCTTCGTTGTATCTGTGCATTAGCTTATCTATATGAACAAGAAATTCGTTTATAGGTCTGCTTCCATCTGCTTTGAAGGTGTCAAATCCATAACTGATTTCTATATTATAGAGTTTTTCACTTGCGTCATTAAACTTGGTAAGCTCATTTTCGATGTTGGAAATAAAATCATTAATGCCTGTTTCTGTTTTTGAGACCAGTATGAATTCATCACCGCCGTATCTTGCGGTAAAATCTGATTTTTTAGAACATTTTTTTATTGCCCTTGCAAGGTTAAGAAGAGCATTGTCACCCTCAAGATGTCCGTAAATATCATTTATCGATTTAAAATTATTAATGTCAAGCATGGCAATTGACCACGAATCGCCGTTTTTATTTCTGGAAATTCTGCCGAAATATTCAAAGAAACTGTAACGATTATCAAGTCCTGTTAAACTGTCTGTTTTATTTTCTTTTAGCATTATAAATAAATAAAAATATAAAAATAAAGCGGATAAAAACGGCCAAATAAATTTTGTCAAGGAAAAGACTAATTCGCTGCTTGCGGTTGTTGTAAAATAACTAAAAATAAAATCGATAATTAATGAAAACAGCGTTACAACTAATAAAGCGCTGAATACTTTCTTTCCTTTTCTGTTTCCGGCGTATTTAATTGTACATTCCGCAAGTATAATAACTAGAATTAATGCCGAACCAAAATAAGTATTTAGCGCATTTGGTAGATTCATTACATGTCCCAAACAGTAAGAAGATTTTTACAAAATTCCAGCGGGTCAAGTTCACGGTTAAGAAGTTTACATAAACCGATGGAAACCGGCATTTTTAATTTATATTTGTCTGCGAGGATGCGTATATATTTTGCCGCCGCGACGCCTTCCGGCAAATAGCCTATTTCGCCGATTTTTAATAAAAGATCATCAATATTTTTATAAGGCTTTAGTATATTTTTTTCTATTATGTCTCTGCCAAAGCGGCGGTTTCTTCCGTGAATAGATCGGCACGTAACGTCTAAATCGCCGATTCCAGAAATGGAAGTAAATGTTTCGGCATGGGTTGCGCCCAAGGCTTTGCCGAGAATTTGTATTTCGTTTAATCCCGCAGCAAGCAAAAGTGATTCTGTTCCGTCGCCGAACATTTCGTTTTGTCCGGTTGTTTTTAATGCGTCCAGCATTCCGAAAGCGATTGCAATAACATTTTTTGCCGCCGCTGCCGCCTGCACTCCGCGTACGTCAAGCGATGAGTATACCATCAATCTTGGACCTTTTAATAAGTCTCTGAAACGAATTGAATTTTTTGCATTTTCGCTTGCAGCTATAAGACCGGTAATTTTTCCGCAGGATACTTCTTCTGCATGGCTTGGTCCGGAAATATAGACCAGCGAATTACGGAAAAAACCAGGGAGATAATCTTCCATTGTTTCAAGAATCAAACGCGGACCGTTGTGTTCTGAAGGAATAAAACCTTTTGTTATTACAGCAATAATTGTTTTTCCTTCGCGTATTGAATTAACAGACAGTGTCTTTTTTAAAGTGTCTAAAAGAAACATTGACGGCAATGCGTAAATAAGGAATTGCTTTCCCTCGGCTGCTTCTTCGATATCAGAAGTTGCCCTTAAATTTTTTGGTAATTTAACATTGGGTAAATATCTGGAGTTTTCCCCCCGTTCATTAATATCGTCCCTGACAGATGTTTCAAAACTCCACATAAGGACATTTTTATCTTTTTCGGCAATTACCTTTGCAACTGCTGTTCCCCAGGCGCCGGCTCCAAGGACTGCTACTTGTGCTTCCATAGATCAATTATGAACTGTTTTTCAATTTTTCACAACAACAAATGTAATAAAAGACCCTTGCGCCTCAATTAATGGCATGATAATCTATATTTGTGAGGAAATTAGCCAGATTAATCATATTTTTCAGCATTACATTTATTGTTATGTTCGTAGTTGCAGCCTGTTTTAGGTTTCTGCATTTACGGGTTGACTGGGCTAAAAGTCTGCCGCCAAAACCTGAAACGGCTATGACATTGATGATTACAGCGGCTCATTGGGCGTTGTCACTTGCAATGTTTGCCTCAATTTTAGTGACATTGAATTATTGCGTCAGAAGAACATATTCGCCGCTTGCCGCGATTCTCTGTGTAATGACGCTTTCCTTTTTTATCAGCTTTGGAATTTCTTCCGGTCTGCAGCGATTAAAAGCAGTACCGCCGACGCAAAGCGAGGGTGTTCAGCTTGGCGGAAATGGTTTGATTCTTACGGATGCTCTTAATAAAAACGAAACAGCAGTTATTTTATTAAAAGGAACTGCGCAGCCTTTTGGACCTCGTATTGCAGCTATACCAAATCAGCCATTATCTTATCAGCATTCCGCTAATGCAAATTCTTATTTTCCGCCCATTCTTTTTGGTGACGATACTCCATGGTTTGTAAATGAGCTTGCTGTAGACATTAATCTAAATGCCGGTTTATTTAAACTAAAATATTCTGAGGGATTCATTCCGTACGCCATTTACGCCGGTTCATTAATTTTTCTTTTATGCTCTTTGGGTTATGCGATTAAATTCAGCGTGTGGCCCTTAGCTAATCTTTTTCTTGCTACTCTTGCTTTTAGAGGAATTTTGGCGTTTTCCGCCAGTTTCAATTCGCCGCATATGCAGGAAATTATTTCTTCCTTTATTGGGAACCGGTTTTCATCTTCTTTAGGGCTTCCTTTAATGTTTTTAGCGTTTGGAATGCTTGTTAATATTTATTCGCTTTTATCTTATGCGGCAAAAAGGCGGAAAGACGATGACTATTAGCGAAAGAGTTAAAACACCCTTTTTTATTTTTCTTATTTATATGACAGCTTCAGTTCTGCTCATATTGCTTTTTCGGTATATATTTCCCGGATCGGAAGCGCCGTTATTAATCTATTCGCATAACTGGCGGACTATTCAGGGGTTTTTAGAAGTTTTTAATTTGTTCCCGGCTCTTGCCTTATCAGCTCTTGTAATTCCTTTTGGGTTTGCTTCATTTGAAGAAAATTACAGAAGTTTTTCTGATATGTTTTTTAAACGTCTTGCCTCTTCTGTTATTACAGCCATCTTTGCCGCAGTTGTATACGGTATTATTTTCTTTTTTGCGCTACCCATGTTAAAAAATTACGAAGAAAATATGCGCTATACCGGAGAGTTGTATCATCTTGCAAGGGATCATGCGATCGAGCACAGGAATGAAGGCGAATGGTTCGAGGCTCAGCAATTTATTAATATCTGCGATAGAATCTGGTATCAAAACACAGATTTAGATCAGCTTAGAGATGAAATTACCATAAACATGGAAAGACTAAAAGCAAGAGAAGATATAAAGGCTGACCAAGCAAGAGCTGCATTAACAAGGGAACATCTTTATTCCGGTATTTCGCCATTATCTGATAATCAACAGCCTGTTGATGCTTCGCAGGCAATTGCAATGAGCAGGGAAGCGTTTGCAAAAGAAAGATATTTTGACGCGCACTGGCTTGCAAGTCTTGGAAGCCGTCTTGCGTTAAGAAACAGCGTAGAAGCTGCTGCCGCGAACGCGCTTGCAGGCGAGGCGTGGGAAAAAATTGGTTCCCTTGCGCCTGACAGAATACAGGCTCGTTTTCATGAGTTATTCCAATTAAAACTTGACGGCTATATTGCGATGGAAACAGGCGATTGGATACGCGCATACTATATTTTTCAGGAGCTTCTTTCGTATACGCCCGATGATCCTGACGCAATAAATTTTTTTATTGCAAGTGAAATTGGCGCAAGGGAAACTGCGTTTTTTATTGACGAAATGGAATTATCTGTCGGAGAAATATTAACAGGCGCTGTTTTTTCGCTTCCTATTGGAGAAAGCAGGGCAGTGATGAGATTTTCAAGCCTAACATTAACGGAAGATGTCGCTTATGGTTTTGGTTTAAGTTACATGGATGTCGATGAATATATGATTTTAAAATCAAACGGTACGGCACGTTATGCGAAAATAATTCCTATAACGCTGCATAATAAACAACAGCTGCTTGTTTTAACCCATTCTCTTGATCGCTATAATAAGGATCGATTTTTTATAAGCGAATGGCTTATTGGAAGCGAGCCTATTGGCGGAATAGTTCTGGATATTAGTTATGATGATTTTCTGCTTGCGGCAAAAGCGCGGCACGGACTAAATAATCTTCAGATTGATGAGCTTTTTATAGCAGCAAACAGGCTTAATGACGCAGGATATGTTCAAGAGATTTTTCAAGCGGAAGTTTTAAACCGGGTTGGCTCTGCTTTGTTTTTTCTGCCGATGGCTATTTTCATAATAATTATTTCATGGCGTTATCGCGCAAGAGAGAAACCGCGCTATATTTTTGTGCTGCTTCTTCCTATTTTACCGGTTGTTTTTCATGGGTTTGTTTTTTTATACCGATCGGTATTTAATACGCTGGGAATCTGGCTTATACTGACAATCGGTTTTTCCGCAGCTCTTGCTGTGTATATTGCAATATTAGCCGTTTCTCTGCTTATTGCGTTAATATCGCTTTCTGCTCAGCATAATTAATTAAAAAAGGTTACAGAAAATATTGTAAAAATAGAAGAATAATTTTCATGTAAATTTGTAACACCTCTGCCTATCCTTGGTTATAAATATAGAAACTATTAAACATGGAGGCGTATATGAAAAGATTGGTGACTTTATTATTGATTACAAGTTTAGCTGCGGGTACGGTTTTTGCTCAAGCTGTCAGGGAACAGCAGGCAGCCAACGTTAATAATCAGGAGAGAAACATTGGCAGAGAAAGACCTAATCGCACGGAGGAAACAAATCGTCAGGAAAGGCAGAATCGTTCTGAACAGAATAATCGCCAGAATGAAAGAGGCCGTCAGCGTGAAGCAAACGCCGTAACAGTGGAAGGCACTTTGCAGCTTCAAAGAGGAATGGTAGCTGTTGCAAGCGGCGATACTATTTATACAGTTCCTATGCTGACTCGTTATATAGGTTTTATCAGCGAATTAAATGAAGGCGCCAGAGTGACTGTTGAAGGAACAAGGATACGTAATAATATTCAGCCAACAAGAGTTACAATTGCCGGAAAGTCTTACGAATTTGATGCGCCGCAGCAAAACATGGACCGCCGTCAGAACAACGACAGGCAAAGGCCGCCACAACAGAATTCTAGCCGTAACAGAAGGGACACGCCGAACAGAGGCGGCTGTTGCTGCAGATAGTTTTCAGTGTCTGCCGTTAAAAAGGCAAATACTTTTCCATCCAAATTAAAGCGGCTGCCAACGACAGCCGCTTTTTTTTATGCTTATACAGTAAAAAATTGCTCTTTAACTTCGAAAAACACATCTGCAATTAATGGGTCAAACATTTCGCCTGTGCTGTCCATTATTATTTTTACCGCCTCTTCAGGAGTAAACGGCGTTTTGTACGGGCGTTCGGAAACAAGCGCGTTATAAACATCGACAATAGCCATGATGCGTCCCTGAAGTGGAATGTTTAATCTATCCAGTCCGCACGGATATCCTTTGCCGTCCCAGCGTTCATGATGATATCCTGTGAATAATTTTGCATGATGTAAAAATTCAACTTTTGCTTCTGTCATTAACGACATCCTGTCTATAATGCGTTCGCCTTGTATTGCGTGGGTTTTCATAATTTCAAATTCTTCCTGTGATAATTTACCGGGTTTGTTCAGAATGGTTTCAGGAATAAATATTTTACCTACTTCGTACAGGCGCGAAGCGGAATAGAGGGAATTTAAATCAAAACAGTTAAGTTCGTTAACATATACTTTGTGTTCTATCATTGCATCTGTTAATATTTTTAAAAATTTTGTTGTGCGTTCAAGATGCCCTACTATGCCTTTGTCGCGGTTGTCAATTATTTCTGCAAAAACAACAACCATGCTGTTCATTAACTTTTGCAGATGTATTGCCTTTTCTTCATTGTTATCGCTATGTTCTAAAAAATGCAGTTTTTCCATTCTACACTCCTTTATACCGGCGATGAGACTTGAACTCATACATACTTGCGTATGGTAGATTTTGAGTCCTAGCCGACCCGCCTATCTTCATATATATAGATGTATATTAGCATGAAAATATAGAAATATCAAGCTAATTGACTTGTTTTAAGTGATATAAGAATAAAGAAACTTATTGCAATGTGCTAGTTTATGTGCCAGTCTATGTGCCAGTTTATTTTTAAAAAGCTCTCGAATTTTCGAGGGCTTTTTTTTGGGTTTTTTAGGTATTTATTTCTTAACCAGAGAAACTTACTTTGAATTAGAAATTGATAACTGGGGGAAGTTATGAATACTGATTTTGGGACAGTTGATATTTTAAGCCGCAGAGAAGCGGCAAAGTATTTGGGTATTTGCTTAACTACTCTTGAAAGGCTTGATATTCCACGAACAAAAATAAGGCATAGAGTTATGTTCAAGCGTGATGTTCTTGAAAAGTGGGTTGATGATCATACTGAAAATTTTAGTACTGGTAATACGAAAAGAGGTAAAGCATGATCCAGTCAAAAGCAGAAATGATTGTTGCTAAATTGTTGGCTTATGTAGCAGAGGTGCGTTTTGGTCATGTGTCGGTTACTTTGAAAATGCACAGTGGCAGAGTTGTTGAGGTTACTTACTTAACCGCTGAACAGGAAAAAGAACTAAAAGAAAAAATTGATAAAGATACATAGTTTTTTAAAAACGATGTTAAAAAGGCTTCCGAATTGTCGGAAGTCTTTTTTTTTTGCTCTATTCCTTTTCTTGAAAATTGGGCTTTTTAGGTATTTATTTCGCTGTGTGGATAATTGATATTTATTCAAAACAGTGGATTTTGGGGGATTGGTTTGGATGGTTATTTGACGGCTAAAGAGGTGGCGGCATTTGTGCGGTTGTCTTTGCAGACTATCAGGCGGTACACAATGAATAAAAAAATTCCTTTCCACAAGATTGACAGGGCGGTACGTTATAAAAAATCGGAAATTGAGGAATGGGTTGAAAAGAGAAATGGCGGTGTGGATAAACAAAATGAACTAAAAATCGAGGGTGGTTTATGATGGACGATGAAAGAACAATCAATGAAGCAAGAAAAGAAATATTGCCGTTTGAAAGTTGGGAACGTCTGACTGATGAACCTTCTGCGGCGTTTGCGGCTTTTTGCGCTTTTCGGGATTTCGGCATTGAAAGAAATATTCGAAAGGCTATCGAAAGCAAAGTGAAGGACGAAAATGTCCGTGAAAAGCGTTACAGGGTTTGGCGGAACTATGC
>Ga0209755_10003323_pt1 | contig 20347 bp, 20 predicted proteins | sample TergutCo191P1_FD_187301 | JGI IMG/M metagenome (GOLD analysis project Ga0209755, IMG submission 187301) | Cornitermes sp. P1 segment gut microbial communities from Petit-Saut dam, French Guiana - Co191P1 (SPAdes) (version 2) | ecosystem: Host-associated > Arthropoda: Insects > Digestive system...
CATTCCAATTTATCTTTTGTAAAGGAAACTCCGTATCCTTTTATTGTATTAGCAATAATCGCAAGAGGACCATTGCGATCCTGCAATGCAGGAATCAATTGTTCAATATCGTTGCCATTGACTTCTATCACATTAAAGCCGAATGTTCTAAATCGCTCGCCAAGGTTTTGCTGATGAATAATGTCTCTGCCCATTCCCTGCAAATGATTAAAATCCACAATTATTGTATAATTTTTTTGTTTAAGAGTGGAAGCGTACATGATAGCTTCCCATACAGAACCTTCATTACATTCGCCATCTCCAAGAAGAACATATATATGTCCATCATTTTTATTTCTATTTTTAGCAATTGCAAAACCAAGTCCTATACCTGCGCCGTGACCCAATGATCCTGAAGAACATTCAATTCCATTAACTGTTGTCATATCAAGATGTCCTGGAAGGATACCATTATCAATATAATAATGATTTAGATAATCTTTTGGAAAAAAATCAGCATAAGAAAGAGTTGCGTATAAAGCAGCGCTGTTATGACCTTTACTTAGAATAAAAATATCTCTATCAGGTGATTTTACTTTAATTTTTTTACAATCCATTATCTTAAAATATAACGTATATAAAATATCAATACATGAAAGGCATCCGCCAATATGAGACGATTTTGAATAATGCATCATTTTAAATATTTCTTTTCGTAATTCATTAGTAATTAATATATCATTATTTCTTTTCATAAGTACAACATTCTCTATATTAATAATATAGTTAATTAGTTATCCCTTCTTTAACAACCATGATCATCCTATCTATCATCTCATCTGTCATGCCGGGATAAACGCCAATCCAGAACGAATCGTTCATTATGCGATCTGTTTCCTGTAAATTACTAATTACGCGATACCCTTCGCCGGTTTTTCGCAGTTCATCAAAACATGGGTGCTTTACAAGGTTTCCTGCAAAGAGCATTCGCGTCTGAATATTCTTGCTTTCAATATATTGTACTAACTTATTACGATTAACGCCTTCTTTACATGTAATTAAAAAGCCAAACCAGCTTGGATCGGAAGAAGGAGCCGCTTGCGGTAAAATAAGTTTATCCTGTAAATCCTTAAGTCCGTTATATAAACACTGCCAGTTAGATTTACGTTTTTTAACAAATGAAGGAAATTTATCCAATTGTGCGCATCCAATCGCAGCCTGCATATCTGTCGCCTTTAAATTATATCCAAAATGACTGTATACATATTTATGATCATATCCGACAGGAAGTTCACCTAATTGTACATTAAAACGATTACCGCAAAGATTGTCTTTACCGGAAGGACATGCGCAGTCGCGTCCCCAGTCACGCATTGAGCGGATTATTTTATGCAGAAGCGGATCAGAAGTATAAACGGCTCCGCCTTCGCCCATTGTCATGTGATGAGGCGGATAAAAACTTGATGTCCCTATATCGCCGATTGTTCCTGTAAATCTGGCAGCGCCGTCAATTGTATATGTTGAACCGAGCGCGTCGCAATTATCTTCTACAAGCCATAGCTTATGAGCTTTACAAAACGATTTTACGGCGTTTAAATCAAATGGATTTCCAAGAGTGTGCGCAAGCATAACAGCTTTTGTTCTTGATGATAATGCTTTTTCAAGAAGCGTTACGTCAATATTATACTGCGGTATTGTAACATCAACAAAGACAGGTATTGCTCCAAATTGTAAAATTGGCGTAACAGTGGTAGGAAAACCTGCTGCGACAGTTATAATTTCATCGCCTCTTTTTATAGCGCGTTCTTTTAATAACGGGGAAGTAAGAGTCATAAAAGCAATTAAATTAGCGGAAGAGCCTGAATTAATAAGTGAAACGTATGGCGTACTAAGATAATCGCCAAGTTGTTTTTCAAATTTATCAGTATATCTGCCGGATGTGAGCCAGAACTCTAAAGAGCTGTCTACAAGATTAACCATTTCATTTTCATCAAAGACACGTGAAGCGTATGGAATGTGATCACCGTCCTTGTAAGGTTCTTTTTGCATAAATGTTAAATAATATTCCTTTACGCTTTCAAGAATTTGTTTTACTGCCTGTTCTTTATTCATTGAATCAAACATTTATATAAAATATTCCTTAATTTGGTTTTCAATTAAAACTAATTTTTCATCATCTATTTTAATTTTTGCAAATTCAACAGTTTTTTTAACGGCTGTTTTTATATCCCATTTGGGTTTCCAACCCAGAACTGTTTTTGCTTTTGAACAATCCAATTTTAATAAATTAGCTTCATGTAACCTTCCGCATAAAGATAGACCGTCATCTTCATGTGATTTCCATGAAGCGCCGAGCTTCCATTCTTTACAAAAAAGATCTGTAAGTTTTTCTGTAGTAATACAACTTTCATCATCAGGACCAAAATTGTATGAGCCTTCTAATGATTTATCTTCATATTGCTTTTGCGCTAAAAGCAAGTAACCGTAAAGACATTCAAGCACATGCTGATACGGACGGGTAGAAGAGGGGTTTCTAAGAATTATTTCCTTTCCAGCTTCCATTGCGCGAATGCAATCAGGAATGATTCTGTCATCAGAATAATCTCCTCCTCCAATAACATTACCCGAACGCGCTGTTGAGACAGAAGGGGAATCTGTATTTAAAAAAAATGAATTTCGGTAACTATATGTTATAAGCTCACTGCAGGATTTGCTGTTAGAATAAGGATCATAGCCACAAAGATTTTCATTTTCACGGTATCCCCAATGCCATTCTTTATTTTCATATACTTTATCTGTAGTAATATTAACAAATGATTTAACGGAAGTGGCCAAGCGGACGGATTCAAGAATATTTACAGTTCCCATTACGTTTGTTTCGTAAGTAAGAACCGGTTCTTTATATGAATAACGTACAATTGGCTGCGCTGCCATATGAAATATTATATCAGGCTTTGCGTTTTGTACGGATTTAATTAAATTATCGCGGTTTCTGATATCTCTAATTATGGAATTTATATCTTTTTCAAGTTTTGTTTGATTAAACAATGAAGGCGTTGTAGAAGGGGAGAGAGCATAACCTGTTATTTTAGCCCCTGTAAGCAAAAGGATACGGCAAAGCCATGTGCCTTTAAAACCGGTATGTCCTGTTATGAATATATTTTTATTTTTATAAAAATCAAGCATTATTTTAACCAAAGAGCCCAGGGACATGTTCCATTTGTCCACATTTCTGTTAAATCATTTTTATCTTTTAATGTATCCATTGAGTGCCAAAATCCATTATGTTTATACGCGTTTAATTGACCTTCTTCGGCTAATTTTTCAAGAGGTTTTTTTTCTAATATAGTATTTAAACCATCATTTAAATAGTCAAATATATTATTTTCCATTATGAAAAAACCGCCATTAACCCAAGCACCGTCACCTTCAGGTTTTTCTTTAAAAGAAATTATAGATCCATCTTGTTTAATATCCAACGCGCCAAAACGCCCTGATGGTTGAATAGCTGATAGTGTAACATATTTTTTTTCTTCTTCATGAAATTTTATTAAATCAGGGATATTTATATCGCTTACTCCATCTCCATATGTAAGCATAAAACGATTTTTTCCTATAATATCTTTTGCTGATAATAACCGCCCTCCAGTCATAGAATCTTGCCCTGTATAGAGCATTGTGACTCTCCATGGCTCAGTTCTATGGTTATGAAGTTCAACAGAATTGGTTGTCATATCAACAGTAATATCAGAATAACGCGTATAATAATTTAAGAAATATTCTTTAATAACATGCGACTTATACCCTGTAAGTATTATAAATTCATTAAATCCCCAATAGGAATATATTTTCATAATATGCCATAGAATTGGACGTCCGCCAATTTCAACCATTGGTTTTGGGATAAGGCTTGTTTCTTCCGAAAGACGAGTACCATATCCTCCTGCTAAAATAACTACTTTCATAAATTTATATTATAAATCAACGCTATTTATACAATTATTAATGCAATAAAGTATTGTCTTTTCCAAGTTATTTGTTTAATACTATTAATAGTAAAAAACACCTTCTATTTCTTTGTTTTTATCTTCTAACCAAGTCTCTGATTTATTAAAGAATATGTCTATTGAATAATTATTAATTATTTTTTCTGGTAATTTTTTATTTATAATACCAATTTTTAACAGAAATCTTTTTATTAATTTAAAAGGATATTTAATTATATTTTTAAAATTAATAATTTTTCTTTTCTTTGGATATATTCCAAGATAAATAAGTTTAAGTTTTTTTTCTTCTTCAGCAATAATATCTTGATTACAATATGATAAGCTTTTTTTATTTGTCATTCTTACCCAACAATGGCCAGAATACCAAGCCAATTTTACTTTTGGTAATGAAGATACTCTAAGAGTGTATTCAGCATCAAGACAAATATAACTAGGATTAAATAAACCCAAATAAGATAAAGACGATTTTCTAATCATTAATCCTAAATCACAGAATCCAAAAGGAGTCCTATCAAATTTCCATTTTTTATATGCAGATAAATATGTAGGATACGATGAATAAAAATAGTAATCATTCTTTTCATAATTAGCAGCAGCCCCGTCCATACCTATAATATCAATTTCTTTATTCTCAAGCATGAAATTTTTACATTTTCTTATTCCTTCATAATAAAACATATCATCATCATTAATAATTTTTAATAATACTCCATCTGCGATTAACAATGCCTTATTACATCCATGGGCTTGAGCATGATCTTTTTCAGAAAGAAATTTATGAATAAATTTTTTTTTAAATAATTCTGTTAAATATTCCTTAGTACCATCAGTGCTACCAGCATCAACAATAACAATTTCTTCATCTAATTGAATATTTTTAATTAATTTTTCAATCACACGAGGTAAATACTCAATTTTATTTTTAGTTGTTATTATATAGCTTAAATTAATTATTCCCATAATTTGTTATATCCTTTTCCATGTTTTTAAATAAATTGAAAATCCATTAAAAATATTCATTAATTGTTCAAAGTATGAATATTTTCTATATTTCTCGGAAAATATTAATTCGTTTGATATTATTTCTTCTCTTTTTTCTTTATCAATATATAAAGTATAAATAGCTTCGCATATTTCATTTGGATTTGTACCGTTTACTGCCAATCCAGTATTTTCCATTTGTTCAAGATGACCTGGTATATTTGAATAAATTAATGGACAACCAAGAACAGCTGCTTCTATAGGAGGAATATTATTTGGTCCAAGTAGAGAAATATATAACATTGCAAATGCATTTTTATATAAATAAAGTAGAGTACTTATTTCAACAAAACATAACACTTTTATTTGTTTTTCAAGATTATAATACTTTATCTCATCTTTTATATATTTAAGATTTCCAAAATCATTTCCTGTAAAATAACAATTAATAATTATATTTTTTTCCATGCTAAGGATTCGAATTATTTCAAGCAAGCGCAATGTGCCAATACCATCAGTATATTCAGGAACCAAAAACGATACTTGAACATGGCTTTAAGCCTCAAGATTACATGTTTTATCAGGTTGAACAAATTTAATTATCCTGATTAAATCAGATGTATCAGTTAAATCACAATAATGTAAAATAAAGTTTTATTTTCAATATGAGGATCCTGATAAAGATGATCGATTCACTGGGTATTAAACTGGAAGAACGGCACTTAATGCCATGAACTTCGTATCCTTTTCTAAAGAGAAATTCTGATAAGTATGCTTCGTCTTGACCTGCGATGCCTTTTATTAATGCTTTTTTCATGAGTTAGCTTTGCTTTTAATTTTTTTTCATACGATTAATTAATATAAAAAAGATATTCTTTAATAAAAAAAATAATAACATTATTGAATATTTTAAATTTATTTTTTTTATTAAATCTTGAATTTTATAATATAGTTGAGATTTATTTTTTATTATAATTTTGTTAATTTCTGGATTTTTTTTATTTTTATTTATTAAATCTAATAATTGTGGTAAAGCGATTGATAAAGAAAGTTTTTCATTAAAAAGTGTATGACAAGATTCATTAATATTAGGAATATCTAATAAATTATTTAGAATATTTAAATTAGATAATTTTTCTGGATCGATTGCAATACCAGAATTGTATTTCATAACTAAATTTCCTAATAAATTATTATTATTAACTAAAACAGGAATTCCATGCTGTAAAGATAAAGAAAATTTCCCTGAAGAAAGACCTATATATTTGATATTTTTATTAGTATAATGAGATTTGTTATTTGATTTATATAAAGCACAACAACAATGAGCCGATTGTATTAATGGTGTCATTTCTTTTATAGTTTTAAAAGGTTTTTTTGTGAAATAAACGTTATTATTAAAATTTGTACTATATTCATTTGGACCATAACGACCATGTAATACAAGAACCCAGTTATTAGGCATAGTAGATGAATATTTTATAAGCCAATCTGTCATCGACCATTGCTCAAGACTTCCAAAATGTAATAAAATATATTTATCATTAGGAATATCTAATAATGAATATAAGTAATAACTTTTATTATAATTAATAATATTTAAACCTGAAACAGGCATTAAAATTATTTTTTCTTTTGGAACTTGATATTCAATCGAGTATAATTCTGCTCTTTTCTCATCTTGTAAAATTGCAAAACAAATATCTTGCGCGGCAGCACATATTTTTCTTTTGGTATTAAATAAATCATAATATTTATGAATTTCATCATCAAATAATAATTCATAAGAAATATGTGCGTACTTAATACCTAAATATTTTGCTTGATTTTTTGCATATATTAAACCTTCATCAATACCTATTATAAAGACATAGCGTTCTATTAATTCAAAAAAAACATAATGACGCGGTAATAAAAATAATCTTATATATTCAGGTAATTCTTCAGATTGATAAGAAATATCTTCCCTATACCATGAGAATATATCTGTTAAATAGCCACTATTATATAAAAGTTCAACAAGTGATGATAAATGAGGATTATTTAAAAAATTTCCTTCTGGATGAAAAATCGCTATTCGTTCCATAATTTAATTATTTTTTAATATTATGATACCATAATAATAATTCTCTGATAATGAAATAAAATCAAGCCATTTATATGAATCCATTATTTTTAGTTCAGATTTCTTTGCTAAAAATAAAATTTCTGGTAAAAAAAGATAACGCATTTTATGTGTTTCAAAAATTTTATTAGTTATATTTGTCTTCTTATCTTGAATTATAACTTCAAAATTAACATCAACAATATTTTTATTATAATGCATAAAAGGCTCTGTTATTCTTGTAATTGATATATCATCATTTTCAAGACGTTTTACGCGTACAGTTGGTTGATCTGTCAAAACTCCCGGCCCATACCAAAAATCGAAAATAAATAAGCCGCCATTGTTAAGATGTTCCCTAACATTAGAAAATACTTTTTCTATTTCATCATTACTGGTTTGATAGCTCATAACATGAAACAAAGAAATAATAATATCAAACTTTTTATTAAATTTAAATTCAGAAGCTTTTGAACATATCAAATCTTCTTCCTGATTCAAATGTTTCTTTGCTTCAATAATCATATTTTTTGATAAATCTACACCGGCTATATTATAACCGGCATCTTTAAAATATTTTAAATGCTTACCGGTTCCGCAGCCAATATCTAAAATATTTTTTCCGGGTGAACCATGTTTAGATATTATTTTTTGTATATAATCAAATTCTTCCTGATAATTTTTATCTTTGTAAAGTAGATCGTAATATTTTGAATATATTTCGCCGAAAGTACTCATATTATTATATTTTTTTAAACCGAATTATTAATTCACAAATTCTTGAGATATCGCTTTCTGATAATCCACTGCCTGATGGCAGATAAAAAGCGTTTTTTGAAAGCCAATCTGTTACAGGATAATTACCGGAACAATCGCAGCCGTATTTTTTAAGAGAATTTTGTTTATTCATTCCGTTAAAAACAAGACGTGTATCAATATTATTTTCTTTTAAGAAATTAATAAGCGCATCGCGTAATTTGCCGTATTTTTCAGCTTGTACCAAAATGGCATTCATCCAACTGCAGTTAATACTGTTAGGCTCATCTATTTGGAATTGGATACCTTCGCAGTCAGAAAGATATTTTTTATAAAGTTTATTATTTTTAATGCGTAAATCTCTGTAGTAATCGGCTTTTTCAACTTGCGCAAGACCAATAGCGGCATGAAGATTGCTCATTCTGTAATTAAAACCGATATCTTCATGAAGGTAATTTCTTGGACCGTCAAGAGGGAAACAGAGGTTCTTATAATATTTTGCCTGATCATATAATACTTCATTATCTGTAACAAGCATTCCTCCTTCGCCTGTTGTAAGATTTTTATTAGCGTAAAAACTGAAAGCGGCAATGTCAGAAAAACTGCCTGATTTCTTATTTTTATATTCGGCTCCATGCGCTTCTGCGGCATCTTCAATGATGAAAAGATTATTTTTTTTTGATATATTCTTAATCGCGTCCATGTTGCACATATTGCCAAAAATGTGAACAGGCATTATTGCTTTTGTTTTCGATGTTATTTTTTCTTCGGTTTTTGTTATATCAATATTCCATGTATCTTTATCTGCGTCTATAAATACTGGTTTTGCACCTGTATAGCACACTGCAAAAGCTGAAGCAATCATGGTAAAGTTTGGAATAATTACTTCATCATCTTTTCCAATTCCAAGCGCTTTCAATGCAAGATGCAAAGCCACAGTTCCATTGCAGACACCAACTCCGTATTTGACACCGCAATAATCTGAAAAACTGTTTTCAAACTTTTGAAGGTATGAGCCGGAAGATGAAATCCAGCCTGTTGAGACAGCGTCTGTTATATACTTAAGCTCGTTGCCGGAGAGCAGGGGAGAGCAGACAGGGATAAAATTATTAATTTTTGACATAAATAGGGTAAATAATATTGCTATCATATAAATAATATTTTTTATCAGATATATCTGTATATGATATAAAATCTGAATATTTTGTATCAAAAAATACGATTATATCATATAACTTATCAGGTGAATACATTTGATTTTTATACATTAATGACAGACTATCTTTCAAAATGAGACCATATTCTGAGATTTTGTCGTCTTCAGATTCAATAAACAAAAATGAAGGGGTCATGTTAAGATAATGTTGTATATAGTTATCTGTTAAAACACTTGTTTGCCATGATATATCCGGTCTTATAACCACCAGAATATTAGAATTATCATTAACTTGTTTTTCAATTACATTAAAAAAGGATTTAACTTTGTTGCTTTCATTAATATGCTTTATGGTACCGTTACAGGTTATATAAATTAATGGCAATATACTTAAACTAACACTAATTATTAAGAATTTATATAGCCACACATATTTTTTTATATTTTTTATTATGATCATACATGCAAAAGCTGTGGTAAACAAAACAGGTAGTAAATATCTTTCACTTAGATTGGCTTTTGCATGGATTACTATATTTGGGAAAATAGCTAATAATAAAAAAATAAAAATATATTTATTATTTTTTATATATTTGAGAATGTTAATTTCCTCTTTAATTAAAATAGTTAAATAAACTGCGAATGTGATGAATAAACAATATAGAAATTGTGTGCTTCTTAATGGTAATGTTATTGCTTGTTTTAAAAAATTAAAGAAATTACTTTCATTGTAATACATTCCAGATGATTTTCTATAAGCATTAAAAATAAAAAGTATATTAATAAAAAAAACAAATATCGGAATAATAAATAATATATTACGTTTCAGTGTTTCTTTTAGAGTAATATTTAGATATTCTTTATCTATATATAATTTTAGAAATATCATAGAAGGAATCATTACTGTAAAACTCTCCTTACATAATGATGATAATATAAGAAAAAAACTAGAAAATATTAACGATAAATATTTAGATCTAATTGTAATAAAGAAAAATGCAATTGAAAGGAAGAAAACACCAATTGTTTCATTAGGATCATTTCTTTGTATAATAACAATTTGATTACCCAAAAACATTAAACATATAAATAAAAATGATTCATATATAGAACAATTTAATTTTCGCATTCCAATGTAAAAAAAAGTTATGGAGATACAACCTAAAATAGTTGTAAAAAGCAGATTGTAAAATATATTTAAACCAAATAAATGAACTTTAAAGATTAGATATGGATAATAAAGAGGTCTAAACCTGATTATTTCTCCAGTTTTAAAATATTCTAATATTGTTTGTGAAAATGATTTTTCTTGAAGTATATCATATAAACCAAATAATACACCATCATCATTTAATTGATGACCAACTGAAAATATTCCAATAAAATAAAATGAAAAAATAATAATAATAAATATAAGAATAATAAAAATAAGATCACGTTTATCTAACATAATTACCTCATAAATATTTAAGAATTAATTAATATAATAGAACCAATACCAAGAGAAATACCAATAAAATGTTTTAGAGTAAATGATTCATGAAAAAGGAAAATTCCTGCAAATATTACAAAAATTAATGTGCCTAATGTCATAACAGGACTGATTCTTGATAAAGGAAAATATTTCAATATTATGCTGTATAAAAAAAATGAAAAAAGATATGAAAGACCTGCAAGGCAGAAAAACAAATAAAAACTGAATTCTTTATAAGAAAAAGCAGTAGTTTTCTTTAGTAGTATTTGCGCAAAGACTGAAAACATTATTCCAAGTGGAATAAGAAAATATTTAAGCATGTCTGTCTCCTAAATGTTTAATCAATACATTTTTGTTTTATTATATACATTGGTCTGCCTCTTGAAGAAATAAATAATTTTCCTAGATATGTACCTATTATACCTAAAATAATAAGTTGAATACCTCCAATAAAAGTAATTACAGAAATAACAGATGACCATCCGGAAATAGAATAATTTGTAAATAATTTTATTATGATTGAATATATTCCATAACATAATGAAAGAAATGCAAGAATAATACCAATATAGATAGATATCGTAAGAGGTTTAATACTGAAGCTTAGTATACCATTAATTGCAAAATTAAACATTTTTTTAAATGTGTATTTAGTTTTACCCCAAAAACGCTCATGAGGTTCATATTCCAGTGCTATTTGTTTGTAACCAATCCATGGAATAAGTCCTCTGAAAAAAATTGGGTTTTCTGGTAAACATTTTATATAATCTACAACAGATTTATCTAATAACCTGAAATCTGTGCTTCCTGGTTCAATTTTAACATCTGATAAAAAATTCATTATTTTATAAAAAAATCTTGATGAAAATTTTTTAAATAGTGATATTTTTTCATGTTTATCATTTCTTATAGTAAATACTATATCAGCTTTTTCTTGCTGCCATATTTCAATCATCCTCCGAATTAGTTCAGGAGGGTGTTGCATATCTCCATCCATAGAAATAACACAATCTCCATGTGCATGATCTAATCCAGCTTTTAATGCATTTTGATGACCGAAATTTCTTGAAAAAGATATATATTTTATTTTATTATTTTTTATATTCAATTCACTTAATATTGATAATGAATTATCAGTACTTCCATCATCAATAAATATTATCTCATAATCAATATAATGATTTAATACTTCAATAATATTTTGTGATAATAATATTAAATTACCTTCTTCATTCATTATAGGAACTACAACAGATATTTTCATTTTAATCTCCTTCGAAAAAAGTTAGTTAAAACCTTGTTTTATCATTCTCGCCTGCATACGGCCCCTGTTTAATCTCAAACATTTCTGTATCTTCAAGCATTTCAAAACCATGCCCACCTGCCGCGAGTAAAATAATGTCTCCGCTTTCTAATTCTCTTGAACAAACATATTCTTTATCATCTGAATAAAAATCGCATTTTAATTTACCTTTTTTTATAAATAAAACTTCTTTTGTGTATAAGACCTCGCGTTTAACGATGTTATGAACATGAGGCTGAATTGTTTTACCTTTTGGATGATTCATATAGGCAAGCTGCTGTGAAAAATCATTAGGAGTAAAGAAAGTAATGCCGTTATTTGAATAATTATTTTTTATAATTATAGCGAGAATTTGGTTGTTATAGGTTATTTGTTCCTGCATAAAATTTTAAGGTACAAGACCAGATAACAATTTATTAAGCTAAAGTATTATCGGTTTCTGATAATTGAATTTTGTTCTTTAAAAACATATTTTCGGTAAAAGACATTAATATTTCACTAATTTCATTTTTGCTAAATAATAAATAATCTCTATTAAAACTAAAATCCTGACCGAGTCTATCAAAAAAATATAAAAATAATAAAAAGTTTATTGTATTTTTATTCGGTAATAAATAAATTAATTTTTTCATATTATCATCATTATTTAAATATTTATTTAAATACAATAATCCATTTACCCATGATATATCATTTGAAACAGAGATCTCCTGATTTAAAAAATAAATTAAATCAAATTCCTGGATAGATTTTTCTCTGACACAATCCATGTCAATTATATATACATTATTATTTGATTTCATGATATTTTTGCCGTGGAAATCACCGTGGCAAAATCCTATATAAAATTCATTATTATCCATATAAAATTTTAAGTCATTGTACAATAAATCTGACATTTCTACACCATAATGATATTTTATTACATCAATACCTTTGATAATATTTTCCATTTCAAGAATAGAAATTTTATTTCTTTTGCCGTATTTTCTAAACAAATATAATAAATCATATGCATGACTGTATAATTCAGCAGTATTATTAATATCTTTAAGTAAGAATGTTTTTTGAATTATAATTTTTCTTAAAAATAAATATTTATATTTTGGAATAATACAAGCAATTTCTGGATATTTTTTTTTAATCATATTGATATTATTATATTCTATGTAAAAATACACCATATTGTCTATAATAACACTGTAAAAACAGGATCCTAAAATAAAATTATTATGCCCTTTAATCGATGATGATAAATCTTTAAATTCTATTAATAGGCATAAATATTTTTTTAGAATATTAAGAAGAAAATTAAGGTATTTAAAGATTATTTTCTTTGAAGTAATCTTTAACTTGTTTAATAAAATACATTTCATTAGGATTAATTTCTTTTAAACGATCCGCCATTAGATTAAAAGCACCTGGAGTATCCTGAGGAACACTACTTCCCCATATCATATTTTTTATAGTAGTGTCAATTAACAAGAAATCTTTGTTTTGAAGACGATTAAATATATTATATATTCTTAAAGCATCATTTTTTTGTTTCTCATTCAATGGTTTAATTAAACAGATGTTTTTTAATAATTTTTTATATTTTGACACTGTTTTTGGTTCTATCGTAAAGTTATTACCAGAATAAAATGCTTTAGATGTAATTATTACAGGAATACCCATACATGAATATTCAATACCAGCCGTACCCTGTGCGGTAATAATCAAATTTGCAATATTAATCAAACTAGCGGTTGAAAAATCAGAAGGGCATAAATTAACATTTTTTGAATTTGTATTGTCAATTAATTTCTGAACAATCCCTTGTTCGTTATAAGCGTTAACAGATGGGTGCTCTTTAACAATCCAATTTACATTTTGAATATTTTTTATAATTTCAATTGTTTGTTTTAACCATGAATAATAATCTGGAAATACCTGAAAATCGCTTAAACCGCAAGGAGCATCGGAGAAGATATGCGCAAGAATAAATACAATAGGAAAATCATTGTTAATATTCAATTCATTTTTAAAATCCTCAATGGAATATATTTTTTTATCTCCGTATGCCAATTTAACATCGATTTGTTCCAATTTACCACTAAAACGAAACTTCAAATTATCAAGAGTTTTTAATAAGTCTTGTGAATTTACAATATTGTTACTTTTAGATATTTTATAATTAATATAATTATGATATTTTGGTATATTATTATAGTATTTATCATAGATAAAAAGCATGTCGTCAGTAGTTTCGAAAACGATTGCATTTTTTTTATAAAAATATCTTGTTGGTATACCTCCCCAAATATATTGAGAATGCGTTGTAACAAAATATTTAATTTTATAATGTTTCATGATATATTTGTATGAAAAAATATTATAAAATGTATTTTTAAAATAACTCTTATCTTTTTTTTCAAATCTAATTAATGTATAATTCTTGTAAGGATTATTTTTAATATATTCATCATATATTAAATCTCCAAAAACAATGTTTGAATAACTTAAAAGCCTGAATATTTTATATTGCTTCGTTAATAAAAGGAATTTTGAAAAATAAAAATATAAATTGGTTAATATTTTAATGCAAAATGAGTTTATTTTCGGTTTTATTTCATTATTCATACCTATATAATTATTTACGTTAAATGCAGACGAAATGTTAATTTTGTTTATTTCCGTATTTGAATTATCAAAAACAACTAATGGAATTGTGTTAGTAATTTCAGAAATGGTATTTGATATTGAGCCTACCCTTAATGCATAAGTTGGTCCGTATTCAAATAGAGAACCGGATAAAAGAGTGTATCCATTACTTTTATCAGAATTCAATTTATTTGATAGATAATATCTTTTTACAGATTGAATAAAACTATTAATACTTTCATTAAGCAATGTGTCCATTTATTTAATTCCTATAATATATTTTATATAGCTGTCCAACCGCCGTCTACCATTAAATTATGCCCTGTTATGTAAGATGAATCGTCTGATAACAAAAAAGCAACGGATGGAGCAATCTCCTCGGCTTTTCCCATCCGTTTAAGAGGTACCTTGTTTTCATAACGCTCTATAAAAGAAGGATGTTGTAAATCAATAATTCCGCCGGGAGACACACAATTAATTCGAATGCCGAATTTTCCAAAATAAGATGAAAGATACCTGGAAAAATTTACAATCCCACCCTTAATTGCGCTATATGCCGCAGGTGAAGTGCCTCCATATCCTTCATAAATAGTGAAGTCATTGCCAACAACTCCGTAAATGGATGCTATATTAACAATGGAACCATAGCCTTGTTTTTTCATTTGTTCCAAAACTTTTTGGCACAATAAAAAAACACTGTTCATTTGCATATCAACATTCTTTTGCCATGATTCCAATAATACATCCTCAAACCTGTTACCCCAGTCATCCGTGCGCGGGTAGGCATTATTTACTAATCCGTCAATACGACCATATTTTTCAATTACAAGAGAAATCATTTTTTCAACGGATTCCCGAGAAGTAATATCACATTTTATAAGATGTTTATCTAAATCAGTTTCCATTGTTATTTCGGCATTTATTGCAACAGCTTTTTCCCGTTCAAGATATTTTATGATCTCACATCCTATAAGACCTGAACCTCCGGTTACAATAATTATCTTATCCTTAAGCTTCATAAAAAGTCCTGTATAAATCAATTTTTCTGTCTTTTTTTACAGGAAAGGAATCTCTGTAATAATTAACTTTGGATACATCAATTTTAAAAATATCCACCTCTGGAGATATTTCCATTGGTTGTAACTTAGCGCCTTCAGGATCGAAAATAGCGCTTGATTTGTGATACTCTATATTATTGCCGTCAATTCCGGTACGATTAACACCGATAAAAAAAACCTGATTTTCTATTGCACGCGCCTGCAGAAATGTGTTCCAATGCGATTCTCTCCGTGCAGGCCAACTTGCGATGTTAATGATTATTTCATTTGATTTTGATAAAGCCTGAAATATTTCAGGAAACCTCAGATCATAACAAATGCTCATTCCTACAGGAATATCGTTAATTAAAGCTGAAACAAGTTGTGAATCGCCCGTATAATACTTGTCTTCATTGGCATAAGAGAAGGGATGAATCTTCGCATAGTTGGAAATTAAGTCACCGTTTGGTGAAAGAGTTACCAAATTATTAGTAGGTTTGCCGCCTTTTTTCAGCGCAACACCAAAAGAAATATAAATGCCGAACTTTTCAGCACATTCCGAAAAAAATAATATTGACTGTGACCCTTGAAATTCCTCGGCGCATTTTTCTGAATTCATCGTAAATCCGGTTAATGTCATTTCAGGAAATATTACCCAATCAATTTTTAAATTTGAAATGGATACAAGAAGATTTTCAGCTTTTTTCTTGCTGGCATCCTTATCTTCCCATACAGGAAAAAATGAAATCAGGGCAATCTTCATAATATTAATTAAACTTTCTGAAAACCGGTTTAATAACAGAACCTTTTAAATATTTCTCATAACCATCATCAATACCTTTAGAATAAACGGATAATGATTTTTTGACAGCTTCGAGCGTTTGCTGTAATTCTGTATCGCCATGCGCATAAGAAAGAGCTATCCATGGCATTAAAACTCCGTTATTAATCATTTCCTGCGAAAAAAGAGTGCGCAGTCCCAATGATATTTCGCCGTTTTTGTCTTTTGTTGAATAGTTGGGAGAGCAGGGGATTCCAACTGCCTCAATATAATTTTCAACTCCTGCTTCCCTGGCCAAAGAGTTCATACCGTCAATCAGTTTTTTACCGTATGTCCACAAATGTTCGATTACATTATGCGCTTTATAAAAATTTATGGTTTCAATAAACGCTCCAAGTCCGCACATTTCGGCTCCATGAGTTGTTGAGATGAGAAAAACGCGCTCGGAACCCTCTTCTTTAATTCCGCCTACACTCATAATTTCTCGTTTACCGCCTAAAGCGGATACTGAAAAACCGTTTGCCATTCCTTTTCCAAATGTACATAAATCAGGTTCAATGTCATAGTAAACTTGCGCTCCGCTTAAATGCCATCTGAAACCTGTTATCATTTCATCAAGAATAAAAACGGTTCCGTTTTTTTTACAGAGATCTTTTACCTGATGAAGAAATTTGTTTTCCGGGTGCGCTGAAGTAGCAGGTTCAAGAATTACACCGGCAATTTGATTTGGATATTCTTCAAAAAGAGTTTGCAGAGAATGAATATCATTATAATTGAAATTCAGGGTAAAAACCACATGTTCTTTCGGTATGCCTCTGGTCAGTGTCGTATCACCGATAAACCAGTCATCATACGAAAAAAAAGGATGCTGGGTGCAGCGTGCAATATAATTTCTGCCGGTATATGCTCTGGCGACTTTTAAAGCCGCAGTAGTTACGGTTGATCCGTTTTTTGCAAACTTTACCATTTCTACAGACGGAAAAAGTTTCGTCATCAATTCTGCGGCTTCCAGTTCAATTAAGGATGGGCGGGTTAAATTGTTTCCGTTATATATTTGCTTTATTGCAGCATCAGCAACCGAATTTTCAGCGTAACCGAGTGTAACAGCCCGAAGCGCCATTCCATAATCCAAATATTTTTTTCCTTCAGGCGTATATAAATAGGCGCCGCTGCCTTTTTCAAATAAATGAGGGGCGTTTTCAGGATATTGATCGTCTCCTCGGCTGTAAGTATGAGCGCCGCCGGGAATAACATTATTTAAACGTTCACTGTAATTCATTTACTGCTCCAGATCACTTTTTAATAATGAAAATTGAATATTATCACTATATTTGCCGTTATTAAAAATTACCTGCCGGATTCTTCCTTCAATTTGAAAACCGCATTTGGTAAAAATTCTTTGCATAGCTATGTTATTTTCATCCGTTCCGCCCCAAATCCTATTTAATTTTAATTCATCAAAAGCGTATTTAATCAATATTCTACAGGCTTTCTCTCCGATATTCCTACCCCAGAATTCTTTTTCTCCAATCATTATACCAAATTCACCGCTTTTGTTAACATCATTAATTTTATCTATTTTGACCGTACCGACAAAAATTCCATTTGCCGGAGAAGAAAAATACTTAATGAAAAAGCCTTTTGTCTTTTCCTGCATAAATCTATGAAAGGATTTTTCAATATAATCCATATCTTTTTTTTGCATCAGTTCAGGTGAAACAATAGTCTGAACAACATCCACGTCATTCAGCCAATTTAAATATTGCTCCTTCAGCGCATTATTGTTATATTCCTCATCATAACTAAAAAGCGATACATCATTTGTAAATGAATCAAAACCGTTTAAAATCATTTTTTTTGTCTGTTAAAGCCGCCGTCAGAGTTTTCAATTGACGTTAATAATTCCAGTACCATAATGTCTTTTTCTATTGTATTGGGATATTTTGAATTATTGTCAATTCCGTCAATGAAAGCGCTAAGTTCTTCAATGTACATTTTTTCGCCGATGTTTTCATTATACGCGCCTGCACTTTTAAAGGTTGGCTGTTCATGAATTATCCAACGACCTGTTCTGGCTTCGTATATTTCTATTTGTTTTTTATCCCAGCGCCATTGAATTTGCGCTTCTTCAAGATTAATAACCAGATTTCTGACTGCATACCTAGCTGCAACATCAACAATTACAGTTCCGACCATATCACCGTAACTGATGGAACAGCAATAACTGTCTTCAATATCGCATCCCAAATCAATTGTTTTTTTATAATAGCCTTTTACTTCATTCGGGAAACCAAGCAAATCAACAATCCAGGTAAACTCGAAAGGTACAATTTCTCTTGCTCCGCCTGTAATCCTCTGTCCGACATAAAAATCCTTAATATTTTCCCATGGATGCCAATCCGGAAGATATTGCCCGCTATGGTAAGAGAAATTACACACTTTGCCGTATTTACCGCTGTTTATAATATTCTTGATATCTTTAATCATAGGATGATATGTCAAAGTACATGACGGTGCAATAAAAACTTTTCCGTTATTATATCTTTGTATTTCAAGAACATCTTCGATTAAAACGCTTGCCTCAATAAAAACAGGTTTGTTGTTATCTATTGCAATTTTTGCCCCTGTTGAATGTTTATCAGGCGGTAATGATACAATTACAGCTTTAATATCAGAAAATGAAACTGAATTTAAATCATTTTGTATTTTTATGCCATAAAGTGATAACGTTTCCTGTCTTCTGTCTTCCCGAAGATCGAAACCGATTATATCATCTTTATTTATACCAATGGATAAAAGACATCTTATGCGTCTTTTGCCCATAGAACCCAATCCGAGTATTAAATATTTTTTCATAAATTAAAAAATATACTCCTTTGGCATCCACTTACCGTCAATTTTGTTAAGTAATTCCTTATTGGCAAATTTATCAAAAACAGACTGTAATTCGGTTAAAGTGATTTTATAGTATTTGCAGTAATCGTCATAATACGGTTCAGGAGCCCAATGATCATATTTTTTTATAATCTCAATGCCTTCTTCTCTAGTCATTTTTTTTCTTCTTATGTCAATACCTGCATCCTGACAGGCGCGACCAAATCCGAATTTTAAAAACATCAAATAAGTGTGTAAATCATAAAGACAGGTATCATTTTGACCAATATTACTGTAAGAACCTGATTTTTTATTGTCAGGACGTGATTTTAAACCGCAATATTTTGAAGCTATTTCAAAATTTCGCGCAGAATCCCAATCTTCAAAATACGACCAATGTGTCATTATGACATTGTTTTTTGAAATCTCAACATCGGAAGGATATGAAAACATAGAAAGTTCATTTGCGTTAAAATTATTATTTAATAAAGAATCAAATACGCCTGACAAATAGATGCTTTTTGAATACTCTACATTGTACGAAATTTGATTTTTGGTTTTGGATGTTCCTCCGTATTCAACTTCTCCATCTTCACCGTAAAAAATTAAAGGTATACCTAAATTAACAGCTAATTTTGGAATATATGCCTGAATGGCTAATTGCCAACCAAGCAAGGGTATGCCAAAATCAATCAAACCTATTTTATTTATTCTTTGCATTATGTTCGGATCTGGAGTACAGGATAATAAATCATACCCTGAATTGGAAAAATTCTTGATGTTTTCCTCCCCAACTTCAAAGGCCAATGGAGGTTTAACAGTGACACATAATGGATTCATATTATAAACATGTTTTAAATTATAAGAAACATAAGAACTGTCCTTACCGCCGCTTACAGGGACAATGCAATTAAAACCTTTAAAGTGACGATACTTATCCAACAGCTCCTTCAGCTGTTTTTTTCTGTTTTCCCAATTGACGGTAGTTATTTTTTCCTCTGCCCACTGGCAAGCATTACAGCTTCCCTCTTCATTAAACTCAATTCTTGGTCTGGTGGATAAATTCAAACATGTTTTGCATCTGAAAATTTTCATATATTACTCCTGACAGAAGTAATATATGAATTCCTTATATCATAAGATTCAATTAAAAAATGATCATAATATATTTGCCTTTTCTTAATATATTCTTTTAAATTTTGTAAAAAAATATAAAAGAATATATTAAATGGAGTTACCCCCCCCCCCCCCC
>Ga0209755_10003324_pt1 | contig 20342 bp, 19 predicted proteins | sample TergutCo191P1_FD_187301 | JGI IMG/M metagenome (GOLD analysis project Ga0209755, IMG submission 187301) | Cornitermes sp. P1 segment gut microbial communities from Petit-Saut dam, French Guiana - Co191P1 (SPAdes) (version 2) | ecosystem: Host-associated > Arthropoda: Insects > Digestive system...
CAAAACGTAGGGCGCTTTGTTCATCTTCTGCGCGAGTTCAGCGACACAAGCCAGTTTATAATTATTACACATAACAAAAAGACCGTTACAGGAGCGGGGACGCTTCTTGGCGTCACCATGGAAGAATCAGGCGTTACAAAGCTTATCGCGGTGCGTCTTGAAAATGACGAGCTGGCTCTTGCTGAAAGTCCGCCTTTCCAGAGCGAACTTTGGGACGCCGACGGCAAGTTCGAAGAAGAGGACGTTAAACCTGAAGAGGGAAGGCAGCTTCCTGTAGGCGTTAATGACCCGAAAAAAGTTACGGAAGAACAGCTTCGTCCGATTCGCAGGCGAAAATAACGCTAACATGTAAAAAAAGCGGAGCGTATGCCCCGCTTTTCTAATGTTAGATTTACTCGATAACTGTGAACCTCCGGTTCTAAAGTTTCCGAACAAATCTATTTTTTATGATTGCGCTATCTTGTCGCCGCTGCAAACCGCGCCTGCCTTGAAGAACTTGTATCCGCCGCATTGTAGCTTCCGATTGATCTTTGCGCGTTTGTTATTCTCTGAGCGGGGCTCGGATGGGTTTTTCCAAAACCGGATGAGCTTGGAACATACATGCTGTTTAATACATTAAGCATTTCAAGCAGACCCGCGGGATTGTACCCTGCGCCTGCCAATAACGACATTGCCGTCCTGTCGGCGTCGAATTCCTGAGTCTGCGAATATCCGCTGTTAACCATTGTTTGAATAATCTCTCCGATTGATTCGTTGAAAACATCTGTTAATTGGTTAACATCCATTCCTGTTACCGCTCCTGCCGCCGCCGTTCCTGTAACCAGAAGCGCCTGCGTTATACGGCTTGATTTGATTGCCTTAATGCTGTGTTGTAATTGAATATGCGCGATTTCATGCGCGATTACGGCAGCAAGCGCGTCTTCCGTTCTTGCCGCGCCGATTAAACCGCGAGTAACAAAAATATGCCCGCCCGAGGTCGCAAAGGCGTTGATTTCATCATTATTTAGAATCGCTACATGATAGCCGCTATATACATCCGGTTTCGGCGAATTAATTGTTATTGCTGTGCAAATCAGGTTAAGGTATGAAGTCAGCGCGGGATTTCCGTTCCATATGCTATATGTTGATAGAATGTTCGCCGCTACTGCCCTGCCGATATAATATTCCTGTTCGGGCGTGATTTCTTCCGCGGCAGTGCCGATTGCCTTTGCTGACATGCTAATTGCGTTAGCTGTATTTTGATCGATAAAACCCGTCGCGCCCGCTACCTGTGCAAGTATATCAATAGTTTTGCAGCTTGATACGATACAAGTAAAAGCAATCAGAACAATTATAATTATGCTGATTTTTGCTTTCATTGAGAATCTCCCGTTGAAAGCCTGCCTTCCTGCAGAAATCGCAAAAGATCCGCTTCATTTACCGTAATAGCTTCTACTCTGTCAACTTCGTCAAAATTAATATTTTGATGCTGCGTTCTGTACGACTGTTCAACTTCCGCGTTAAACCCTTTTCCGGCAAGCGCTACTTCGCTTGCAGACGCGGTGCTTGTCGCTCCTGCCACTACCTGCCTTGATGTTAAATTGGCCAATGGCGTCCATCCTGTAATATTTGCCGCGCTGCGAACTTCCGCGTTTCTTCCGTTGACCTGTATGATTGTTACGCGATCTCCGTAATTTACCGTTCCCCTGGTTGAGGCAAAAAGCCCTGTGCCGGATTTTAAATTAAGGGTTCTTACCGCCACATACATAGAGCTTCCCGCCGCCTGCGCCGCCGCCATGCCTGCAACGAACAGGACAAGACAAAAAATAATTAAAGCCTTTTTCATTCTACACCTCGCTATACATTTATTTACACAGTTAAATAATCAACTGCAATTTCTTACATATATACAATATAACATGATAAAGTTTATTTTTCTGTCAGATTATCAACTCCGTTATCCCATCCTTTTTCTTCAGGCGGCGATTTAATGAAATTTTCACACCTGTTTAGATACTTTTTCGCGGCCATATCCCTGTTATTTATGGAATATATCGTTTTGAAAATATCCCAGGCATCCTTGAAATTCTTCTGTTCGTAAAAATCAAATCCCTGTTCCCAGTTTTTTACCATTTCCAGAAGTTCCGGGGGAGCCTCGGACGCGATATCAAGCAGTTCATAGAGCCGGATAGGCGTGTTAATGCCGACGACCCTTACCTTGCTCAGACGGCGCAGAATAAACTCATCTCCTATTGTATTACGCGTATATTCGCTGATTAGCATACCGCCTGTGTCGTATTGCTTGTTTACCCCTTCCAGCCTTGCCGCTAGATTTACCGCGTTCCCCATGATCGTGTAGTCCATTTTGTTCGGCGTTCCCATATTGCCTACGACCATATCGCCTGTATTAATGCCGAGTCTTGTGAAAATAGGATAAGGATCTTCAATATTGCTTATTATTCCCTTTTCTGACAGGGCTTTCATTACCTCAGGGGTAATAAGTCCAAGCTCAAGCGCTTCACGGTTTATATAATTCCTTTCCGCTTTTTTCATGTTTATAACAGCGCGGCACGCAAGAGCGGCATGGTTTTTCATATGGATTGGAGCGCCGAAAAACGCAATAATCGCGTCCCCTTCGTATTTATCGATAGTTCCCTGATGATCCATGACAATGTTGCTCAGTTTTGTCAGATAAAAGTTAAGCAGTTCGACCAGTTTTGACGGATCGCCTAGCGCTTCTGAGATTGTAGAAAAGGAGCGGATATCCGAAAAAATTGCGGTCATTTCTCTTTTTTCGCCGCCAAGCTTTAGCTGCGACGGGTCCTGAATGATTTGATCAATGACCTTCGGCGACAGGTACTGTGAGAACGCTGATTTTATAAAGCGTTTCTGGCTGCCCTCTGTCGCGTAATTGTAAAGGGTGACTGTTATGAAACCGGCGAGAGTTCCCGCAAGGTATGTAATCATCGGCAGCCAGAGTCCGCCGAATTGATACGCCGCAAACGCGCCGATTATAATTATCACGATAATAACAACTATACCTGCTACAGAAAAAGTAATGCGGTTTGAAAATGTCGTAAGGTACACGACAAGAATAACGACCGCCAGTAAAATAAACAGATTCATTAATTCGGAACTTTCTCTGATAAAATCATTTTGCAGCATATTGTCCAGCATTGTTATGTGACATCCCATTCCGGGATAAAAAGCCGCTACCGGCGTATTAAAAATATCATACAGCCCTTCCGCGTAAAATCCAAAGAAGATATAAGCGCCGTTAAAAAAATCAGGAGGCAGCATCGGCTCTTCTCCGTTTTTAACAGCTTCAGCGCTTTGCAGAACAGACATCGCGCTGTTAATAATATATTTATCAAGTACGCCGCGGTACCGCAGCAGCGCGTTGCCGTTTTTATCAACCGGGATGGAAATTCCTTCCCATTCGATAGTTTTGTTTCTGCTGTTATAATTTATGCGCTGTTCTTTTCCTGTAACCAGCAGAGACGCTCCTGACAAACCGGGAATTGCTTTTCCATCAAACAAGGTAAAGGGTCTTAAACGCCTGATTATTCCGTCCGAGTCAGGTATTCCTGTAACGCTTCCCAGCGCGCCGGCTGTATTTCTTAAACCTTCAATCGGAAAAATCGCCTTTTCATCTCCGCCGACTCCGAATCGCTCCAGAAAAGAATTAAAATTTTCCGGTATCAACATCGGCGTGTTCAAACCGGCAGGCCATGCGCTGTCTTTTCCTGTTTTACTGCTGAACATTACCGCGTGAACAACATGACCGAAATCTGCGGAAGCGTTTTTAAATGTTTCGTCATCAACCCTGTCTCTTAAACTTCGCACAAAACCAATGGCTTCCATGTATGGCGATCTTCTCTGCTGGCCTTCGTCGCTTTCAAACCTGCCGCTTCTTTGTGTTTCCGTTCTTATAAGCTGCTGCTGCCTTGTTTCCGATTCTCTTTCGGCCAGCTCCATTGCGTTTATTGCCTTAATTATTATTTCATCCTGTTTCGCGTTTCTGTAGACAGAAGGCTCAGAAAAAATTACGTCGAATGCAATCGATTTCGCGCCGCCTAAATTCATATAGTTAACTATTTCCGCGTAAGATTCTCTCGGCCATGGCCAGCCCCATCCTTTTTCTTCCTGAGCCCATGCGATGCTTTGGTTATCAAGAAGGATTACAATGATGTCGTCAGAACGGTGGCTAAAACTTGTATCCGCCCAGAATTTTACCCTCATATCATAGGATTTATATTCCAGAAAATTGAAGACCCCAATTAAATGCAGTCCGGCAATTACTAAAAACACTAAACCTGCTATAATTAAAGCGGCGGATTTTTTCCCGAATTTTTTCTTCTTTGCCATATCACTACCCTTTTTATCTTAAATATATCATACTTATTATAGGAGTTTAACATGGATATTCAATTAAAAAAACAGTCTTTTTCATGGGTTTGGATTACAGTCACCATTATCTTTTGCGTTTTATTTACTTTTGCGTTAATTCCGGGAGCCGCGGCTCAGGGGTCTCCGAATATAAATACCGGTCAGGTTCAAAGGCAGAATTATACAGGTTTAATGCAAAATGTTTTTAATTTTATTCTTCAAAATTATGTTGACGAAATAGACCCTCAGGTTCTTTTTGAAGGCGCGATGAACGGAATGTTCGGAGCTTTGGAAGACCCTTATTCGTCCTTCCTGACAGAATCCGATATGTCTGATATGAACGACACCACCCAGGGAAATTTCGGCGGAGTCGGGCTTAATATCACTAAAGCTGTTGTTCCAAGACCTGACGGAAAACCGATGTGGGTCGAAGTCGCTTCCCCGATCGAAGACACTCCCGGCTGGCGCGCCGGAATTCAACCGGGCGATTTTATCACGGAAATTAACGGCATACCGACAGAAACGCTCACAATGGAAGAGGTTCTTGGCATATTAAGAGGTACGCCCGGTGAAAGTGTTAATATTGTTATAAGAAGGGGCAGCAGGCTGGAATTCCCTTTAACAATTACAAGGGCAATTATCGAAGTGCCGACAGTTAAGCATGCCATGATTGGCGATACGGGCTACCTTAGGCTGCTTACCTTTACTCCCATGACGGCGGAAAGAGCAAGAGACGCGATTAACGAATTCCGCGCGAGCAATTATAAAAGCCTTATTTTAGACTTGCGGAATAATTACGGCGGACTTTTAAACTCCGCGGTCGATATCGCCAATTTGTTTCTTGACGGCGGACAGATTGTCAGCATCAGATCGAGAATTTCGCATGAAAACCGTGTCTTTAACGCAAACAGGTCAACTCTTGTTTCCGCCGATATTCCGGTAATTGTGTTGATAAACAGAGGCTCAGCTTCAGCTTCCGAAATTGTCGCAGGCGCGCTAAAAGATCGAGGCAGGGCGTTTCTTGTCGGTGAAAACACATTCGGCAAGGGTTCTGTGCAGCAGGTTTATCCGCTTAACAGCGCAGGTTTTAAAATAACTACCGCCCGTTATTATACGCCAAGCGACGTAAATATTGATGTTATCGGCATTCCTCCGGATCGTGAAATTAAATTTCCCGCGTATACAGAAGATGACGCTGTTCATTTAAATGAGCTTATTAACGCAAATAGAATTCCTGCGTTTGTCGAACAGAACCCGCAGGCAAGCGCGGCTCAGGTAGAAACATTTGCGCAGACATTGGGACGGGAATACAATCTTAATCTGCCGCTTTTAAGACGCCTTATAAGGGATGAATTAAACCGCACAACTTTTGCCCCTGTTTTTGATTTGGAATATGATGTCCAGCTTTTAGAAGCGGTTAATATTATTAGAAACGGCTCATATAGCAACCTGATGCAGAATACCAAGACTTTAAAGACATTACAGGAAGAAGCGGAAAACAGGACAGCGCAGGCTTCATAAAATCCGGTAATTAAAATGAAGCAATTCATTCTTAGCTGCGAGCCGGATAAAAATGATACTGTCCGGCTTTCAGGCAATGATTATCACTATCTTGTACGCGTCAGGCGTCTGGCTGCCGGAGAATTTTTTCCAGCGCTTCTGCCTAACGGCGAAGAAACATTAGTGCGAATTATTTCGGTTTCAAATAATGTTTTAACCGGTAAATGCCAAGAAATAAAACCGCGTACCGGAGCAGACAAACAACCAGGCGACAATCAACAGGATGAATTGCGCCGGCCATGTTTGCCGCCAATCATTTTATTTCAGGCATTGCCAAAAAGCGATAAGATGGATTTAATTGCGCGTCAGTCGGCGGAAGGCGGAATAATGGAAATTATTCCGTTTACGTCAGATTTTTCGGTAAAAAAAATTTACGATGATAAAAAAAAGTTATTAAGATGGGAACGTATTATCAAAGAGGCGAGACAGCAGAGCGGCTCAAAAACCGCTACCGTCATCCGCCCGCCTGTAACTTTTGATGAACTTTTAAATTACTGGCGGAAATTAAAAACATCAGAAGATCAAAAAGATTCGGCGCTCGGGCTTCTTTTTCATCATTTGGTACTTGAACAGAAAAGCCTTCATGAGTATCTTAATATTATTCCCAATATTGTTGTATTGGCAGTAGGACCTGAAGGAGGTTTTTCGGAAAGAGAGGTTTCCCTGTTTCTGGAAAGCGGGTTTAAGCCATTGACTATTGGGGATACTATTTTACGGACAGAAACAGCCGCCCTTTACTGTTCGGCAGCTATCCGTATTTTATTATTGGAGAGGAATACGTGGGAGTTAAAAAAAGAAGCCAGATCGAAGAAATAGAGCAGCCGCCTGTTATCAGGCAGCGGATTACATTTCTAAAAGTCCCAATTGATATTGTCGCCCCCGATCAGCTTAGTTCAGTTGTGTATGAGCTTCTTAAAGAGAAAAAAGAGCATAACATTGTTCTTCTTTCTTTATGGGATTTACTGCGCGCAAGAAGAAACGGCGAATACCGCAGCTATGTAAAAAACGCCGCTCTTGTAATTCCAATTTCCAAAAGTATAATCGGCGGCATAAAATTCCTGTTAGGTGAAAAGGCGTACCGGTACATGCCTTTTGATTTTATTGTCAGTGTTTTAACCGCGTTAGAAAACCGTGAATTTACATGCTACCTGCTTGGCGGGAAACAAAAAATACTTTTAAAAACCGAGCAGAATATCCGTCAGACATTTCCTAAGCTGCGCGTAGTGGGGCGGTTTCACGGTTACTTTAAGCGTCACGAGGAAAGTAAAATCATACAAGCGATAAAAAAAGCGTCGCCTTCTTTACTGCTTGCGGGCAGGGGTATCCGCGGCAAGGAAAAGTGGATAGGCAGGAACAATACTGTTCTTGCAGAGGGCATGAGACTGTGGTGCAGCGATATATTCGATGTTTTCGCCGAGAAGAAAAAACATCCTTCGCGGGTCGCTTTTAACAATGGGCTTGAGTGGATAGGTTACTGCTTTCAGAGTCCGCATAAATTTTTCAGGATATTTCCCTACATTGGCTATAAATTCATGTTACTGTTTCTTAAATTATTTAAAAAATAAATCACTGGTACTCACAACTTGAAACTCTCTATGTAAAATGATATATTGCCAATGTGAGTTGCAAAACCGCCACAAAACGGAATATTAAAATATGTTAATTCCTTATGCAGTTATGAAAAAGAAATTGATTTTATATATTACATTAATACTGATAGCGGCAGTATCATGCACTAAGAATATCCTAGAAAGCGATTTTTCAGCAGAGCCTATGAATGGAGGCAAATCGGTAATGATTACCGATTATGTTGGAAATAGCTGGAATGTTAGAATTCCGCCGCGAATACGAGGATTGACTGTTACCCATATTGGAGAACTTGCGTTTTTCGAGAAAAATTTAACCAGCATAACAATTCCAGATAGCGTTACTATAATTGGGGATGGTGCATTTTCTGGAAACCGACTGACCAGCATAACAATACCTAACGGCGTTACAGCAATTGGTGGTAGGGCATTTTTTGGGAATAGGCTTACCAGCGTAACAATTCCAAACAGCGTTACAACAATTGGGAATGAGGCATTTTCTGGCAACCAACTGACCAGCATAACAATACCTAACGGCGTTACAGCAATTGGTGGTAGGGCATTTTTTGGGAACAGGCTTACCAGCGTAACAATTCCAAACAGCGTTACTACAATTGGAGATGGGGCATTTCAAGGAAACCGACTAACCAGCGTAACAATTCCAAACAGCATTACAACAATTGATTTTAATGCATTTGCTGGCAACCAACTAACCAGCATATCAATTCCTAACAGTGTTATCAATCTTAGCGGATTTGCTAATAACCGACTGACCAGCGTTACAATTCCAAGCAGCGTTACTACAATTGAGAATTTTGCATTTGCTAACAACCGACTGACCAGCGTTACAATTCCAAGCAGCGTTACTACAATTGAGAATTTTGCATTTGCTAACAACCGACTGACCAGCATAACAATTCCTAACAGCGTTACTAATCTTAGCGGATTTACTGACAACCAACTGACCAGTGTTACAATTCCAAGCTGCGTTACATCAATTGGGAATGAGGCATTTGCTGGCAACCAACTAACCAGTATAACAATTCCTAACAGCGTTACATCAATTGAGGGTCAAGCATTTTATGACAACCAACTGACCAGTGTAACAGTTCCAAACAGCGTTACAACAATTGGATATGAAGCATTTGCTGACAACCAACTGACCAGCGTTACAATTCCAAACAGTGTTACAACAATTGAGTTTAACGCATTTGCCAGCAACCAACTGACCAGCATAACAATTCCTAACAGCGTTATCAATCTTAGTGGATTTGCTAATAACCAGCTTACCAGCGTAACAATCCCAAACAGCGTTACATCAATTGGGGATTGGGCATTTGCTATAAACCAACTGACCAGCATTACAATTCCAGACAGCGTTACAACAATTGGGGATGGGGCCTTTGCTATAAACCAACTGACCAGCATAGCAGTTCCAGACAGCGTTACAACAATTGGGGATGGGGCATTTGATGATAATATTAGAATATTAAGACAGTAATTTCCTGTTTTTTCGAATGGAAGCTTTTCTAATAATAATGGAGACATGCGTATAAATTGATATGTATTTACAGGCGAGAGCAGGGTGCGGGTAAGCAAAACTATCTTTGGCGTTCCCTGTCGGAGAGACCTGACCACTAAAATATCTTACAATACGTTTTTAAATAATTATACTTTGTTTTTTGTGGTCAGGGCTCGTAGACAGGTTCTGCCAAAAGTTTTGCATACACGCAGCCTGTCCCGCCTGTGTATAACTATTTGATTATGCGCTCATACCTTTAATTTAATCACTGGTACATAATTATATAAGGCCGCGGATTTAAATTGTACACTTCCTGCGGTGTCATTAAGGGTCTGTCAACGCCCGCGCCTGGTATTCCAAGGTCATAAAATAATTTAAAAGCCTTTAAAGGCATATTTACCGCCTGCGCGTTAAAGGCATATGTGCTGAGTTTCATTGCTGGAGTGCCGATGCCGTCCATACAGTGTATTAATCTTACCCTGTTAAAGTTTGTTCTTATATTGAATCTGTTGTTTATCATTCCGGCGTTAAACTGATGAATTACCAGAAAGCGTTCGCCGGGAAGATTATGTTCTATTAGATAATTTTCCATGACCTGCTGCGCCCTGTTTATCTCTTCGGCTGAAACAACGCCAAAAACTACCATCGGTCTTTCAGTGCGCCATTCGGGATCGAGAGCCAAATGAACATTTGGGTATCGAAGATATGGAAACATGCTTCTGAGCGAATCAATGGGGTCATAACGTCCAATCTGATGATCGATAAAAACCAATATATCGTTTTGCATTCCATATTCGATGTAGCGCATCAGTGTATTGTGATTGATTAATCCTATTTCGCCCGCAGGCCAGACAGTTCCGTAAATAAGGTAAAAAGCCTTGCGTACTTTCCTGCCGCCGCTTACAGCTTCGTATTCCGCGGCTTTAACAGTCAGCATTTGATCAAGTTCTTCGATTGAATGGCGGCCTAAAATTCCCATGTTTCGCGACGCAGGATGACCGTAATACGCGAGAATATCGTTATTTAATATAAATGAAATTTGGTATGACTCTCTTTGGCGGAGAATATTTATCTCTTCTTCTGTGTTAACCCAGTAAGGCCTGGAGTTTTCTGTTCGTATCAAATTATTAAATGTGTCAGTAAAAAGCATATGCGGAAAAACGGGAGCGCTTTGATTAAAAATATTGATATTCTGCGCTTGAACCGTAAAGCTTAATAAGATTAAAGGTAAAATCATTATTATTCGAATGAAATTATTTTTTTTTGCCATTATTATTTTACTTTCGGCATTAATGCGGTTATTCTTCATTTTTATATATTACAGCCAAAGATGTATTTTATGCAGTTTAGAGCAGAGAAACCATGTCCCGAATGAAAGCAATAAAATACCGGATACAGGGCTTATCCAGTTATCGGCGCTTAAAAGGATGTTTCTGCCAAAAAGGGCAAGAATAATCCCGATTGCGACATAATTATATTCTTTTGAGTCCTTAATTTTCGCGGCGATAAGAAAACTTATCATGGTTATAAGATAGGCAGTTAATTCAATCATTCTAAACAGGGACGAATAGCCGTTTACCATATTTAAACTGGTATCCCAGTTTAATATGTCAACTGGCACGCCGAATACAATCAGCAAAGCCGCTATGAAAATTACAAAAATGACATTGCGGGTTTTTTGAACATCCAGCCCCGCTGCGCATATACTCGCCGCAAACAGCGAAAAAATCCCGAAATACCTTGCGAAAAGCAAAACCTGCGAAGCAGCTTTTACATAAATAATCGGGAAACTAAAGATAAGATACAGCGGCAGAATTAGGCGGATTAACTCAAAAGAGAGAGAAATCGTAAAAAAAGCTATGTATAATATTTCCGGGGCTGATGTTCGTTCGAAGAAGTAAAGAATCAGGATTATTCCGGCCAGCGAAAATAAAACCAGTAATATAAGCGATGAATGAACGGCATAATAATCATTTCCCAGAAAGAGACCTGTTAAAAATTGAAAAATACCCGCCGGGCGGCGCGGATTTTCTTCCATTTTGCTGTATTCGGGAATAGTAAAAAAAGACGCCGCAAGCAATAAAAGGGTACAAACTGAGCAAAATATTATTCCGGCTTTAAAGAATGTGTTTCTCTCAGAAAGCGTCATAATCAAGTTTATCTAATAATTTCGTTATTGTATAGTTTTATAGAAATAGACCCGATAATAGGAAGTAAGGGGAGTTTTTATGTTATTGAAAAAAAACCTGATTTTCATACTAATAATTTTCTTAACATGCATATCTGCTTTATGGGCGGGAGATATTTCTGTTTTTGTCGATTTGGGTTTCTCTCCTGATGGTAGAATTTTTATGTTTGGGCAATACGGAGTAATGTCGCCTTCCCTGCGTCCATGGGCTGAGCTTAATGTTGTTGATGTCGCGGGCAATGTATTTGTTCAAAACGGCAGAGCTTCTCTAACTCAAACTGCATCGATTAGGGCGGGGCAGGACGGATCCGGCGTATTGCATCAGCTTGTCTCGAATAATTCGGCGCTTTCAGCCCGTCATAATATTGATTTCCAGAATCAGGGACTTCCGCTTTATATTTCAAGAGATGAAATTCCGGCTCCAAACGGGGAGCGGATTAATTTCCGCGATTTTCTTTCAGGAAACAGCTATACAGCGCATCTGGTTTCTACTGTAACCGGCAGCGGCCAGAATACCAGTTCTAGGTTTCATATAAATCTTCGTGCCGTGCTTGCCAGCGGACAGGTAAAAAATTACACGGTAGGTACCCCGAATTTAATGCGTCAGCGAATCGTTCAGTATAATATCAAAAGAGTGCTTATTGACGCCGGCGGCAATTCCATCATTTTTGTAATTGAAATGAAGCGAATCGCCGAAAACGGGTATGACATTCGTTATATGGTCGAAGCTGTAAGGCTTTAATTTTTAATTATTGGCCTGAAAACCTGTGTTACATACGAGCTGTCTTCGCATAAAAACCGTATATAGAGTAAATCTTTAAGTTTTTGCCGTTCCCAAAGACCGTCTTTTTGCTGCTCAATAGCAATATCCAGCCATTCGTCCTTATTTAGTGTTTTTTCAGCCCGGCACTGGTTAAAAAGATAATTTCCGGCCGGCAATACTGCCGTTTTTATTATATTTATTTCTTCAGATGTCTCGTCGTCGGCTTTTTTCCCGAAAAACGCCAAAGAACCCAAAAATTGTTCCCGATCCGGCTCAATATTGCCGCTTTGCGCGGGATTTATCTCATAACATAGTAAAATTTCCTCGTTTTCCGGTAAATCCGGGTGTATTTCTGATACGTCACTTTCCCTACAATCTATTTTTTTATATGACAGCGGGGCGCGAAGATCGAGGCATATTAAAGAAGTAATAACCATTAAAATATATTAGCATTTTTGTAAAAATCAACAAAGTACGATAAATTTCTAATTGACAGGCTGCCATTTGTCACCTAAACTTAATATATGGCTGATTCTGATTTTCTTAATGATGCTAATTTTGAACTTTACAGGGCTTTAATTTACGCGGAAAGCGGTATAACGTTTACTCCGACAAATCGTTCAATATTGGAAAGCCGGTTAAAAGAACGACTCCGCGAAAGAAATGTCGCTTCTGTTACGATATATCTTGATAAAATTAAAAGCGATAAAGAAGAACTAAAAGGATTTCTTGATTCCATTACAACAAACCTGACGCGCTTCTTCAGGAATCAGGCGCAGTTTGACGCGCTCGAAAAACATGTTATTCCTGAAATTACCAACAAGATAAAAAAAATACCCAGCACTATAAAAATCTGGAGCGCCGGCTGCTCAACAGGCGAAGAGCCTTATACTATCGCGATGCTGTTAACCGAGATTCTTCCTAAGTCATGGAACTTTGAAATCACAGCCAGCGATATATCATTAAAATGTTTAATGACAGCAAAAGAAGGTTTTTACGCCGAAAGCCGCATTGTTGGAATTCCCGATAATTACCTTGTAAAATATTTTGATAAAGTCGAAGGCGGGTATAAAATTCATTCCGACATTCACGCGAAAATAAAATTCGATTATCACAATTTAAAAAATGATTCCGGTCAAAGAAACTTCGATATTGTTTTCTGCCGGAATGTTATTATTTATTTTGATGAAATTGCCCAGACTGCCGTTATTAACAGGTTTTGGGACGCAATGGCGGCTAGATCATTTTTGTTCATAGGTCATTCGGAATCATTATTTGGCATGAATACAAAATTCGAATTCTTAAAAACAGAATGGGCGACTTTGTATTGTAAAAACACATAGGAGAAAATTTGTGGCAGATGAAATATCGGTATTGATTGTTGATGATTCCGCATTAATGCGTAACCTTATTGGCCGCATGGTTGATGATACGCCTGGTATGGTCATTGCTGATAAAGCGATGAATGGCATTTTCGCTCTGCAGAAGATCCCGCGCTGCAATCCTGACGTAATTGTGCTTGATCTTGAAATGCCTGAGATGAACGGCATAGAATTTTTAAAAGAGCGAAAAAAGAGAAACATCGAAATCCCTGTTGTAATTCTGTCTTCTATTGCCGCAAAAGGCGCGGAGATTACAATGGAAGCGCTTTCTTTAGGCGCAAGCGATTTTGTTCAAAAACCGTCCGGTTCAATTTCTGAAGATATTTATGTAGTAAAAGAAACCTTATTAACAAAACTTCTCGGCTACGGCGGAGCCTTCCGCAAGAAAATGGGTAAAAAGGTTCTTACTCCTTCCGAATATCAACCCAAAACACCTTCCGAAAAAGGTTCCGATATTGCCGTTCATTTTAAACTTGCCGCTGCCGCTCCCAGTACTCCCGGTTCGCCTCCGCAAAGAGCGCGGCAGCCGTCAAACACAGAAATTATCGCTATCGGCATCAGTACAGGCGGTCCTGACGCGCTTCGCGTAGTGTTCGCTCAGTTAGACGCGGACCTCAGAGTGCCGATTGTTGTTGTTCAACATATGCCGGCGGGCTTTACAAATGAATTCGCGAAAAGCCTTGACCGTATCTGCCCGTTAGATGTAAAAGAAGCGGCGGATGGCGATGAAATTAAACCCGGAAGAATTCTTATAGCCCAGGGCAATAAACACCTTGAAGTGGAAAAGAAAGGCATTGGCGCCTGCGTCCGTCTTTCAGACTCCCCGCAGGTTTCAGGACACAGACCTTCCGCCGATGTGCTTTTTGCCTCTGTAGCGATGAACTATTCTAATAAAGCGCTTGGCGTAATCATGACCGGCATGGGACGCGACGGAGCTCAGCATCTTGGCACAATGTACAAAGAAGGCGCGATTACCCTTGGTCAGGATGAAGCAAGCGCAGTTGTATACGGAATGCCCCGCGTCGCTTATGAGCTTGGCCACGTTATGGAACAGGTTTCCCTAAACAACATGGCCCGCCGCATTTGTGATGTAGCTAAAACTAAGCGGTAGCGGGTAAATAAATTATTTTAAAGAACAGCCTCTTTTAATTTCTCGCCAATTACTTCATCTATAAAAGCGTTAATGCTTTTACCGTATAATTTTGCCTGTTTGGCAAGTTTATAGTGACGTTCTTTACTTGTGCGATATGTAATGTTTCCTTTAAAATCATTAATTTTTAAAGGTTCAGGAATTTCCATATTATTTTCCAGACTTGTTGAGACATAAGAAACCAGAGCTTCTTTAAGATTTGATAATACATCTTCACGAGTTTGTCCGTATGTCATATTCCGCTCAAGTTCGACAATACTGCCTAAAAAACAATTATCAATATCTGACCATTCAATAATATAGGTATACGGCAGATTTAAATAATATTCTAAGTTTTTATTACTCATTATGATAACCCTCCTGTTTTAATACATCTTGCAATTTCTCAATTAAATATGGTTTTCATACTTACCCATAAGCATATGATAGCAAAATTGCTATCATATGTCAATTAAATTTAATAATTATTCCCATCTAGTCAAACTGGTACCTGCTACCATTGCGCGACCCGAAGCTGAAAAAGGTGACCGTAAACGGTCGGGATATCATTCGTCCTTTAACTAAAGAACAGCGTGATATTTTTATCGCCTTTGGTATCTCTCGACCTTGTGTAGGTTAAATTCTATTCGGGAATTTAGGATCTGTAGCGTAGGTTCAATTATTTTTGAGTTTTGTGTATTGCGTTTTCTCTGTAATATTCATCAACTATAAACTCCGCGCTTTCCGCCCAGTAAAGGTTATTTGTTCTTTTTAAAATATTGTAAGTGTTAGATGAAACAAATTTTTCATAAGCGTCGTCAAAAGAAATATTTTCTTTTGCTGTTAAAATGCTCGTTACCTGTTCAATTTTAAAAAGCACATCTGTGGTTATATCCTGATCTTTAAAAATATATTTGCCTTTCATTTTTGATATTTCCTGACTATTTTTAGACTTGAAAGCGCGGCAGGAGTATGAAACGACACCTGATTATTTATTTTGTTTGCTTTAAGCCGCTGTATTGCGTCTGCGGCATTTATTATTCCGGCAATATATAATGCGATTGTTCGTGCGGTTTTATCATTAGCGACCGGACCTTGAACAATATCAAAATCATGTTGAATACCGCCTAATGTGCGGTTTTTTTGAACCATTAAAAGCCATTCTTCGCAAAGGTTTTTATAATATTTTATAGAGAGATTTTCTAAAAGTTCAAATTCCATTTCGAAAATAAATACGCCCTCTCCTTTATACCTGTCAAAAAGAGCCTGCGCCCAATCTTCTGCCTGCTCTTTAAGAGTTGTTGTGTAAAATCCTTTCCCAAAATCGCGCCTATCTTTTGATCTTGAAAGATTAATAACATCAAAATTATAATTTGAACCGTGATATAAAATCAGCTTTTTTTCCATGACAAAACATCCTCGGCAAATGATATATTTTCGTCTAAGTCTTGAGTATGGAGAGCGTTGTAGTTCCTGCGGATTAAATCATTAATTCCATGCTTTCGAAAAAGCGTAATAACATCTTTTTCCGGTATATTATGCTGATAAGAATAACCTTCTACAGCATACACCAGCATTAGATTTTGATCCCGTTCGGTATCTGTCATTTTTTAAATATAATGTACAAAATATAAAACATCAATGATACGATTTTTTGATTTTGCTTCATTAAATAAAGCCTCTTGAACCGCGAATAAAGTCAGTTTAAAATGAAACCATGAGAGTAATAGGAACCAAAGCGTTCGGTCTTAGAACGCCGATTATCCGGGAATCCGACGACCTTACCGCTATTGTCTGCCAGTCTGTAAAAGACGCGGTTGAGCATGAAAAAATCCAAATCAATGACGGTGATATTATCGGTGTCACCGAAGCTGTTGTGGCGCGTTCGCAGGGAAATTACGCCGCCCTCGATCAAATTGCGGAAGATGTAAAAATCAAATTCGGCGGAGGGGACATAGGCGTTGTTTTTCCTATCCTGAGCAGGAACCGATTTGCGATGCTCCTAAAGGGGATTGCGCGCGGCGCAAGGAAAGTGACGGTTCAGCTGAGTTATCCCGAAGATGAAGTAGGCAATCAACTGATATCATGGGATGATATTGATGATAAGCGCCTTAATCCGTATTCGGATTGTTTAAGCGAAGAAGAGTACCGCCGTCTTTTCGGCAATGAAATCAAACACAGATTTACAGGCATCGATTATGTCGCGTATTATAAATCGCTTGGCAATAACATCGATATAATTCTCTGCGCCGATCCTAAGCGTATTCTTGATTATACCGATCAGGTTATTGCCGCGGATATTCACACAAGAGAAAGAACAAAACGCGCGCTGTACGCGGCGGGCGTAAAAAAAGTTATCGGGCTTGATGACCTTTTGACAAAACCTGTAAACGGCAGCGGTTACAACGAAGTTTACGGGCTGCTCGGCTCGAATAAAGCGACGGAAGAAAGAGTAAAATTATTTCCGCGCGATTGTGACGCATTTATTCAGAAGATGCAGAATGCGCTGCGAGAGCTTAGCGGTAAAAATATTGAAGTGCTTATCTACGGCGACGGCGGATTCAAGGATCCTGTCGGCGGTATCTGGGAACTTGCCGACCCTGTTGTCGCTCCAGCGTTTACATCAGGCTTAAAGGGCACGCCCAATGAATTAAAATTGAAATATCTTGCGGATAATAAATTCGCGGACCTTTCCAGGGACGATGCGCGCAAGGAAATTGAAAAAGCGATACAGGCAAAAACCGGAATTAATCAAATAGGCAAAATGGAATCAGAAGGAACAACGCCTCGTCAGCTCACGGATCTTCTAGGCAGTCTTTGTGATCTTGTAAGCGGTTCCGGCGATAAAGGCACGCCTGTTGTATTAATTCAAGGTTACTTTGATAATTACGCGTCATAAAATTTCTAATCACTAATGGGGAATAATAAATGAAGAATTTTATTGATGAGCAGACTGCTGCAATCAAAACGCGCGTTGGATCAGCTCCGGTGCTGTTATTAATTTCCGGCGGCGTTGATTCAACCGTGGTTGGCGCACTTTTACTAAAGGTGCTTAAAAGCGATCAGGTTCATCTGATGTATATGGATACCGGTCTTATGCGCAAAAATGAGACAGAAGGAGTGCGCGTAACACTGGAAAAACTGGGCGCTAAAAATGTGCACATAATTATGTGCGAAAATGATTTTTTGACATCATTAAGGGGTGTAACCGATCCTGAGGAAAAACGCAGAATAATCGGCGATATGTATATATCAATACAGGAAAGAGAAGTCGCCCGGTTAAAACTGCCTGATGATTATTTTCTTGCGCAGGGAAGCATTCGCCCTGATTTTCTTGAAAGCGGGCAGACTATAAACGGCGTGAAAAATTCCGGCTCCGTAAAAAGCCACCACAATGTCGCAAGCCCGCTTGTAATCGCAAAACGCGAAGCGGGGAAAATCATTGAGCCTTTGGCGGCTCTTTATAAAAACGAAGTCCGAGAGCTTGGCCGCTTTCTTGGCGTTGATGAATCCGTTGTCAGCCGCCATCCGTTTCCGGGCCCGGGAATCGCTGTGCGCATCCTCGGCGAAGTAACCAAAGAAAAATGCGATATCCTTCGCGAGGCGGACGCGATTTTTATCGAAGAATTAAAAAACCGCCGCAGCTCCGCTGGAAAAAGCCTTTACGATGAAATCTGGCAGGCGTTCGCGGTTCTTCTTCCCATACGCTCGGTCGGTGTCGCGGGCGACGCGCGGAAATACGGATATGTTCTTGCGTTACGCGCCATTATCAGCACGAACGCGATGACCGCGGACGTCTATCCGTTTGAGACAAAAGATCTGCTGGAAATATCTGCGCGAATTACAAACTCTGTAAAAGAAATAGGCCGCGTAACTTACGATATTTCAAACAAGCCGCCAGCGACAATTGAGTGGGAATAATCCGCCATGAATTACGATAAGTTCACAATAAAAGCGCAAGAGGCGTTAAACGAAGCTACTGCTATCGCACAGAAAAACGATCATTCACAAATCGAAAACGAGCATCTTCTGCTTGCGCTGCTTCAGCAGGAAAACGGAATTGTTACGCCGGTTATTGAGCGGATTGGAGGGGACGCGGCAAAACTTACATCCGGCGTTGAAGCGCTTGTCAAAGGAACGCCGAAAATTTTCGGAGAGGCGGTGCAGATTTTTTACTCGCCCGCGGTATCAAGAGTGCTGGCAAAGGCGGAAGTTGAGGCATCATCACTTAAAGACGAATTTGTATCAACAGAACATATTTTAATCGCAATGTCCGCTGGTGAAGGCAAAGCCGCGGATATTCTTAAAAAAAACGGCGTTAATAAAAACGCGATTCTTGACGCGCTTAAACAGGTACGGGGCAATTCGCGCGTAACTGATCAAAGCCCCGAGGAAAAGTATCAGGTGCTTGAAAAGTACTGCCGTGATTTAACAGCATTGGCGCGGCAGGAAAAACTCGATCCTGTAATCGGGCGCGATGAAGAAATCCGCAGGTGTATGCAGGTGCTTTCGCGCCGCACAAAAAACAACCCGGTGCTTATCGGAGAGCCGGGTGTTGGAAAGACCGCGATTGTCGAAGGGCTTGCGCGGCGGATTATCGCGGGTGATGTTCCCGAAGGCTTGAAAGGTAAAAAACTTCTTGCTCTCGATCTTGGCGCGCTTGTCGCCGGCGCGAAATTCCGCGGCGAATTTGAAGAGCGCCTAAAAGCCGTCATTCATGAAGTGCAGGCGAATGACGGTAAAATAATTTTATTTATTGATGAGCTTCACACGCTTGTCGGAGCCGGAGCTGCCGAGGGAGCGACCGACGCTTCCAATTTGCTTAAACCCGCGCTGGCTCGCGGAGAGCTTCGCTGTATCGGCGCGACAACGTTAGACGAATACCGCAAGCATATCGAAAAAGACGCAGCCTTGGAACGCCGCTTCCAGCAGGTTTACACAGCGGAGCCTTCGGTCGAAGATACGATAGCGATTTTGCGTGGGCTTAAAGAGCGGTACGAAGTTCATCACGGCGTGCGCATTAAAGATGAGGCGCTTGTCGCGGCGGCGGGTTTATCCAGCCGTTATATCACAAGCCGATTTCTTCCTGATAAGGCGATCGATCTAGTTGATGAAGCTGCAAGCCGCCTTAAAATGGAACTGGACAGCCGCCCTACAGAGCTTGATAAAATCGAACGAAAACTTTTACAGCTCTCGATTGAAAGGCAGGCGCTTTCACGCGAGGAAGATACAGCGTCCAAAGACCGCCTTGTAAAACTGGAAAAAGAAATCGCCGACCTTACAGCTGAGCGTGACGCGATGAAAGCACGCTGGGAAAGCGAAAAACTTGATATCGAAAAAATTCGCGGAATTAAACAATTAATTGAAGAGCTTAAAATTGAAGAAACGCGTTATGAGCGCGAAGGCGATCTTTCAAAAGCTGCCGAAGTGAAACATGGAAAAATTCCCGAAGCGCAGAAACAGCTTTCCGCGCTTACGGATCAAATGGAGAAAAAGCGGCTCACCGCAGGCGAAAATTCAAGCGGCGGAGCATTGTTACGCGAAGAGGTTAGCGAAGAAGATATTGCCGGAGTTGTGTCGGCATGGACTGGCATTCCTGTTTCAAAAATGCTCTCCGGCGAATTGCAAAAATATCTTGACCTTGAAAAAGTTTTGGAAAAACGCGTTGTCGGTCAGGACGAAGCGCTCGCCGCTGTCGCTGACGCGATAAGACGTAATAAAGCGGGACTCTCTGACGCGGCGCGCCCGCTTGGTTCTTTTCTGTTTCTTGGACCGACAGGAGTCGGCAAAACGGAGCTTGCGAAAACGTTAGCTGATTTTCTTTTTAATGACGAAAAAGCCCTG
>Ga0209755_10003325_pt1 | contig 20337 bp, 12 predicted proteins | sample TergutCo191P1_FD_187301 | JGI IMG/M metagenome (GOLD analysis project Ga0209755, IMG submission 187301) | Cornitermes sp. P1 segment gut microbial communities from Petit-Saut dam, French Guiana - Co191P1 (SPAdes) (version 2) | ecosystem: Host-associated > Arthropoda: Insects > Digestive system...
TATATATATATATATATATATATATATATATATATTCAAACTAATTGATTTATTTTCTTTTCAGATTGAATTAGAGAAACTGAACAGTGCAACTAACGAAATCAACAAATTGGAAATAGAATTAGATGTAAGTATTTCAGTTAACTGAATTTTAGGACTCTGATGTGTGTCACAATATTGAGGAAACTTGTTGTATTAAATTAAATACTGCCCAGAAATTTAGTTGTCAGGCAGTAAGACTTTATTATACTGTGCATTCTGACTTCTTTCCTCGGTAAGATTTTGCTTTCTGAAGCTGATAATGGAGAGGAGGTAGACTTGTGCCAGGTATTGCATAATATTCTTATGAATTGTTTGCCAAGAAATAACATAGGAAATGTATGCATACTGTGACACTTTGCCACGTTTACTCTGTTACTACCTGTAGATTTTGGGTTAATGAATGCTGTCACCAATGCAGCAGTCTTATGAATAGCATGAAACAGAGAGAGCAGACAAGTGGACAGGCACAAGGATGAAGGAGCATAATGTCTTCTTGTACAGTCTGTGAAACAAAACTTAAGAACCTGAAGTTTTCTAAGTTCCAAACTATAAGTGATGTACCTATACACTGGCTGTCATAATTCCGGTCATTCGTAATCTCCCTGTACTATTCTGTGTTTGGCTGTTCTTAACCTTCCATTCCATAAGTTATTCATGCCAGATTTTCTTTAATGAAAGACACCAACAAGTATGCTTAATTTGAGGACTGACATAAATTTATTCATTTTGTTGTCTGTCTTATGACGGGTCTGTAGTCTCTTCCAAAGCGAGTTCTCCACAGTGTGTGATCTAGTGTTACCTCTTTCAATTTCCAGTATCTTCTCCTTTCCTTGAGGTCATACAGCAGCTCCTTATGTCTTCTTCCTCAGCCTCCCCTCATGTCTATCATTACCTCTATCTTTCCTCCAGTAACATGTTTTAGAAAGCAGTTCCCATGTAAGATGTGACCAATCCAATTAGCCTTCCTTCTTTTTATTCTTTGTATGATATTTATCTCCTCCATGACTCTGTGTAATACTTCTTCATTGCTCGCATGATAGTTTTAACTGATCTCCATCCTTCTCCAGCACCACATCTCAAAACTTTCCAAGTATTTCTGATTACTGTCCAAAGTGCCCATGTTTCAGCAACATTCAAAGCTGTACTCCAAGTGTAGCTTTTTACTAGTTTCATCCTTAAATTTAAGTCCAATTTGCTGATGAAAAGAACCTACATCTTGTTGAATGTTGCTTTTGCCAAGGCAATCCTGGATTTAATTTCAGTTGTACATCTTGCATCATTTGTTATCATGTTACCCAGGCAGCTGAAATATTCCACATTCTCTGGCTGTTTTTCATATAATCTGTATTAGGTGTGGTTACCTTGAGATTCTCATTGCCTTAGTTGTTTCAACATTCATGGATTAATGTTCATTAATTTTCTGTGATATGTGAATGGGCTCCAAGTCCAAACACTGATGAAGACTACACTGCTGTTGAACATCAGTATTCCCTTGTAGTGGAATAGACAAGGCTGGAAGCTGTTATTCAGAGTTCTCTTTCCAACTGTAGAGTTCACAGAAATACCAATTTAAACGTTTCACTTATATTATTGAACTGTATGTTTCAAAAGTTATTTGTGCTGGAATGCTGAGGCTAGAGTTGTGAGTGAAGTATATATATGTGTTATTTTTTTGTGATTTGTTTATTCCCAGCATTCTTATTGAAAGGGTTCATGTTCAAATGTGATCATAGACAAACAGCTTTATTTGCAAAACATTACACAATTTACAAGCTTTTTATTTCTTAAAGTAACACACTTATACAGAAGTGGATCAGTATGTTGGCACATAGTAAGATCTTTTGTGAATGTCTGGAGACTTTAATATGATGTCTGGAATTTGTATGTTTTAACTAGAGATTGAATTTGTCTTGGCATGGGCTTAGGGATCCATTGTAATGCTGAAGTACTTAATTAAGCACAGTGCCATGAAGATGTGTGGGTGAGTGCAGCTATCACACTGTGTGTTCTTACGCTGGGCACTAGATGCCTCAGGCATTTTACCTCCAAGAAAAGAGACCCCAGTACTCATTGGGCTCACAGTGGGCTCTAGAGCCATTCCAGATGCTATGGAGAAATAAAAAATCTGTGGGGAATTTATGCCCATAAGAAAAGTATGTCCTTTCCAGCACTTATTTCCAAGCAACTCAGAAGAAATGCGTAAGTGCATGATGTGCAGCTCTCTCACGCTGAATCTTACCCAGTTTGGACAATAAATATGGAAAGTGCACATAGAAATTTATTTATTGCCCTAAGTAATGTGCCGCTGTGTACCTCACCCATAGTTACAGACTTATAGTTGCCCAACAGACATGTAGAAAATAGGGCAAACTGTTATATATGCCTATAAGTGATGTATGACTTCCACTGCACAGATCTTGTGAAACTCACAGTTATGTACTGGCTTTACTTGGAAATATTCTGTGCTGAATTTCACCCAAACAAGTCAAAAGTTTTGGAAATTATGGGTTGAAATTAATTTATGCCTTTATGTAAAGTACAACTGTTACCATGCCAATCCTCATGACACTTGTGCTTCCTCCACAACTTTTTGTGAAGGAATTGCTATACCAAATTCTATGAAAATCTGACAGGTGGTTTGGCCACTGATATTGTGTCATGGACCAAATGTTGTCTCCAGAAAGGGCATCTTTTTTACTTTGTAAAGAACACCCAATATTCTAGGAACATATAATGTTTACTATGTACAGTTTAACCCCTTTAGTTATGGTCAACATTAGCTTCATTCTTTAACATGCAGGAAGCAAACACAACATTCAGACTGCTTTTAAATGAATCAACACGTCGTCTAAAGCTGCTGAGTAAGAAGTTAGGAAGGTGTATTGAATGTGCTCGACCATACTATGACTCTGTTGAAGTGGCAAAGAAGGCTCAGCTGGAGTGCCAGAGAGCAGCTGTTCAGTTTCAGAGGGCCAACGGTATGTATCCTTCAAACCGTGTTTTTTGGATGTTGTTGCAGCTGCAGGTAACAGTAAATTGGCTGTAAAAAAGAGTGACATGGAAGGGCTGTTTGAGTGTCCATAAAATTTGCGAGGAGGCGCTAAGCCACAGACATCAACCAAATTAAAGTAAATGAGAATATTATCAGAACAGATTGTTTATTTTTTGCCATAATCCCCCACCCTATTAATACACTTGTCCAGTCATTATACCACATTCTGAAAATAGACTGTGCAAAAATATGTCAGTTACTGTTGTAACCTCATACAGGGGAATTATTGATATCACACAGATTCCTGTATATGTTTTTTACAGTAGCCTGATGATGGCTTAACAGAAAGTCACAATATGTAGCTACATTTACAAATCAAGTCAGTTTCGTGTATTAATAAATAGTTGTGTTTGCTATCAGCTATGTATGTGCATATATTAAACATGTTAGGGTGTCTCACATTAAGAAGTGACACACATTGAAGTCTGAAATGGTAACTTGTAAAAGCTATTTTATTTTGCAGAGATTCATCAGGCAGCTAAGGAGACAGTAGCTTTGGCAGAGCAGCGATTTCTCAGCAAGCAACATGAATGGCAGTTCGATAATGCGTGGCAGGAAATGCTTAATCATGCCACCATCAAGGTGTGGAACTTGTGACAACTTATTGAAAGATTTGGGAAAAGGAAATAGAGAAAGCATAGATATTAAATGTAATCACTGGGAGAGTTGGCTCTGTAACGTGGAAATGTCATGTGGTGTTAGTGGATTAAGTGTAATAATCTTATATGACAGTGTAAACAAAATAATGTAGTTCAGAAGAATGTATTTTTAATATTTGGTTCTTTGTAAACATCTTATTTGTCACTATGTCAACTGTTTGGTCTGTCAAAATGAAATATTTTTTCTTTATACAGGGTGGTGCAAAAAGAACACATGTTTTTTAAATGGGTAGTAGTCAGGAGAGTGAAGGTCGGTGACCTCCCCACTCTGCCTGAGAATAGTTCCGACAGGATCAGTTCAGTAGCCAGTAGCAAGGGCTTTGATGACAGTTGACAAATGTTGCTGCAACACGTTGTCTCGCATTTTGGCGATGTCCCTTGGCCCCCATGCTCGCCGGATTTATCTGCCTGCGATTTTTTTCTTTGGGGTTACCTCAAATCAAAAGTCTGTGTTCAAAAACCTCGTACAGTCAACAATCTGAAAATTTCCATTCGCGAAGAAATTGCAATTCTGCCACAAGAAATGTTAGTACATGTGATGCAGAACTTTGAGGAGATGCTCCGGACGTGTGTACAGCAAGAAGGACGCCATCTTTCCGATATAATTTTCCATAATTGAGTAATCAGTGTAAGTAATCAAAACTGCATTTATTACAGGTTGTTTTGGTGTTAACATAATTTTTTTATATTGAAAATAAACAAAGTTACAATTATTTGAAAAACATGCGTTCTTTTTGCACCACCCTGTACATACCTCTACTGACTAACGGTCCAACCAACCAACCAGCAAACTCTGTGGAACAGGGTCCTTCTTGAGAAGTTAATAGTTTCTCTGCTAGTCAAGGAATTCCCCATATTTCATAGCATCAGCAGGTTAATTACATTGTTAAGAAGAGCTCACTACTTGTCCCCGTCCTGAGCCAGATGAATAGAATGCGTTCCCTCCAATTTCTTTTAAGATCCATTTTATTTAACTGTGTAACATTTCATGGCATGTTGGTTTTAACAGTGAGGATTTTTTAGCCTCTCACCCAACCTCCAAGCTTTAGGACCACCCCTTGACAGCTGTTCCTTACTGTTGAATCAGTATGTTGTTTATGTTCTCTGCTTACAGAGAGTGACAGTATATTAAACTTTTAAAGCCTGGCAGTTACCTTATTAACACCATGTTTAACGTTCAGAAATTGTGCATGATGCTCACAATGCGTTTGTGTGTCTTGTGTGGATCTCAGAACAAACTTTGCCATATACAACATTGATTGGTTTTTTTATAACCAAGATGGAGAGTGTTTATTGAATGGTAGGCACTGAATCTTTATTTAAAACAGATTACATTTCCTGTTTAGATGGTTACAACAATTCCAGATTTACAATACACACACCTTCATTTCCTAATTATCACTGTATATTAAATACATGGGAATTGATTTCTTTATTGCTTAATTTTATGAATTTCCCTCTCATCCTTTTGTTCAGATTTATAATAGAAATAACCTCTTTATTAAGGTTTCACTTTGTTTGATATTTTATAGATAAAATAAGGTATGTGTAGGGACAAATATCTGGCAGTCATGGGTTAATCGCTTTCATTTGGCCCTGACTCATTGATTACAAACTGATCGCTTTTCTTGTTGCTTACTGCAAAGTCTGTGAGTCTGCTAGATGCTGTACCCAGTTTGTGTGTTATATGTGCAGAGTAAAGTTGCTACAGAAAGTGCCGTATGAATTGAGACAACAGTTTTCAAGTGCATGAAAAGTTTTCGAGCAACTGATTTACATTCTACACAGTAAAAAAACATATAGAAGACAAGTGTATACTGCATCCGTTTAAAATTACTGTTCTTCACACAGTATGTGATACAGATAGTGAAGCAGGACTTAGTGTTATGAGCTGGTACCTTCTTGTTGTGCATGACAGAAGTAGACCCCCCCCCACCCATTCTGCTCAGTGATGATGGTTATTTACCACTCATTAGATATGTGAATGCAGACTAGCAGATATTGGTCTGCAGAAAATCCCATGTCAATCCATGAAGTGCCGTGGCATAGTGTGTGGTATGCTGTGAATCAACTGGTATTATCAGGCCCATTTTTGTTTCCAAAACCGTAAATTCACACCAGTGTCTGACATTTTTTTGAACACCTCCTCAATGTGAAATAACCATGCCATTTTTCATCAAAATATCACAAGAGCCGTTGTGTAGAATGTGTTGTTTGTGACAGAAAAATACACAGGGGATTTTGATGTGTATATTTGCCCAGACTAAACCCATACAATTTTTACTTGTGGAGCATATTAAAGGATAAAGTGTATAGTAGTCATGAAACTGAAGACAGTCTGAAAAGAAGCATTCGAAGTATGGTGTCTTCAGTTTCACCAGCAGAACTTTGACATGCAAAGAACTATGTGTTTATATGTGTAACACATTTGGAAGCGGAAGTAAATCATTTCTAGCATCTTCGTTGAATGTGATTAGAACTAACATAAACTGACACACAGCAAATTGATAGATTGGCTAGTGCTGTGTCCCATGCCGTCACACAAAATGGTCGGTGTGAAGAGTGATGCAGGTTGCCAGATATAATGTCCCTGTATTACTTCATGTACATTGCTGCATGTGGATGGTGAAATTTTGAGTTTCTAGATGCTATAGTAGTTTGGTACAATGTGTTATTAAGTTACACCTGCTGATCTTTCAGAAGTAATATTAATACTAATTTTTAATAATGCAATACTTGTGAAGCAGAAATAGATGTTTCTGCTTTAAAGGATAACTGTGCAACAATCATAGTTCATTCTGTTGCTAATCAGGTCATGGATGCAGAGAACCAAAAAGCTGAAAGTGGAAGAGAGCACCAGAAAAGGGCCACCCTCTTCCATGCAGCAGAACAGAAAGTAAGTTTATGGTTACTAGTAACTGCAAAATGTTGGCACGCATGCTGCAGTTGACATGTTCAAAAAATTCCTATTCATGCAACACACTGTTCATCAGTAATTTAATTACTATTCTTGCGTTAATTTAGGTGGGTTGGAATTAAATTATCTGTACATGCAGAAATTTTCCTACAGAAGTTTTATTAACATAGCCATAAAAAGGCCTGCCGTCGCTGGACTTGAGGAATTCCCTTGTTTTAAGTTATGATTGTCTTCCTAGACCAATCCAATTACATTATTCTGAGTGTGCTAAGTTATCATCATATTCTGAATCAAAGGTTGTGTACAGAATTTACCTGTCTGTCTGTAGCATTGGTGTCTTTTCTTTCCACTGCACTTATTGATAAAATATCATAGGTGTACTTATTTCCTCTCACTCTGTCTGGAATTGAGAATCAGTGTATTTCATATCAGATAGCTGATTATAATTAGCTACTTTGCTTCAGAGTAAAATACATTAATTTTTGTCTGATTGTTTGATAGTTAATCGTACTTAATCTTTAAACAGAATCAGCCCATCTGTGTTTTTCTTCCACAGTTCCTAGTGTCACTGGGGGGGGGAGCTGGTACAAATTACTGGGCCTCAACTATGTTGCATATGTTTTTGTCTTTCCCAGTAGTGTCATTATTTGTCGATTTTACAGATTAACCCTTTTAGACCAAGCCAGTCTCTTTGCAACTGAGAGTTAGTCTTTGTGATTTAGTGTACAAAGATTTTTATCCAGTCTAATCTTGCTGGGAGGCCTCCCCCCCCCATCCCAGGGCCCAAAATTGTTCTTGGCGACTGACAATTCCTCAAGTTTTTCCCTTTGTGTCAGACCTGTAACCTGAGTTTATCAAAGTTGTACTGTCTGCACTTTACTTGCTACACTATTAGTGAGGGAAACATTTACAGTTGCAAAAATTTGTATTATATCTCTGGCATTTGAAAGTACAAAGATGATTTTATAGAGTCGCATAAATTTTCAAGTTGCCCAATGGGAAGGCTTGGATGCTTTTGCCACCACATGTGGCTACAGACTATTAGATCGTGTTACTTAATTTGCTGCTGCTTGCAGGAGCAACAGGTGTCAGTCAAACACATTACAAATAAAACTTATCCAGATAAATGAAACCAGACCTTGTGAGGAAAGAAGATCAGATTGAGGGTTGATTTAAGTGTTGAGTGGATTGAAGAGTCCAGTTACAAAATCTCACTCAGTGGGATTACACTGTTGCAATTGATGTACTGCTATAGTCATGTGTTGCTTAATGACGGGGATACAGTTTCAAAAACGCGTCATTAGGCAATTTCATCGTCATGTGAATGTCATAGAGTTTACTTACACAAACAACCCAGAGAGTGTAGCCTACTACACACCTAGGCTATATGGTATAGCCTATTGCTCCTAGGCTACAAACCTGTACAGCATGTTACTGTACTGAATTCTGTAAACAGTTGTAACACTAATATATTATAATCGTATGGGACCACCGTCATATATGTGGTCTGTCGTTGACCGAAATGTCATTATGCGCTGCATGACTGTATTGTCTGGACTGGTTTCCATGTCAGAATTTAATTGGCAGTTTGTGTTGATGTTTCAAGTTGAACACCAATTTCCTGTATTTTCTTTTCAATTATGTTCAGTAACAACTCTGTCCGTCTACATTTTTTTACTCTACTATACATTGTCCTTTCATTTAGTGATGTTTCACAGAGATTAAACTTGCCATAGTCATTGGAATGGGCAAATGATCTGCTCACATGAACTTAACACCGGTGGCTAATGTGCACATTATGCATTGTGAAATGTGTTTGTCATTCACAGGTACAACAACTGGAGCAGCGCCTTCACCGTAACATAACTAAATCACGCCCTTACTTTGAGGAGAAGGCATTGTGTCAGGGTCAACTTGCAGCACAAAAGGAGAGGGTAGAAGCCTTGCAGCATGCTGTGGCTAAGGTTAAGAGTCAATATGCAGAATCACTCAGGGAGTTGGAGAGAATCTCAGAAGAAATCCATTACAAGCGTGGTAGTGGTTGTTCACAGAAGGTCGCTGATGATCTTGTACCACCACATGGACCAAGGGAACCTGGTGTAGGAGCAGAGCTGAATGTGTATGACGTTTCTGAGTTTGGATGTACTCACTATGGTGATGGTACAGTGATGGAAAGGAAGGACTTACAGTTTGGCGGAAGTGATGTAACAGATAAATTGTCGGTGTTGACCGACTATGAGTTGGAATTGGACCGCTGTGATCTGCGATCTGTTGGAAGTCTCTCTGTTGGTACTGGTTCTGCTGCAGTGAGTGAAAAAGATGATAGTGAAGTGGATGATGATGCTTATGAACAGGAAGAGGTAAGAGTTGTACTCAGTTTACAAATGTTCCTAGTAATCCATCTGTATGCTCTGGTTTGTACACAGTTTGGTTGAACAAATCTGTTCCAATGTTTAACGGGATAAAACGAGGATTTGTATATTGTTCGTAAATTGCTAATTAACTACTGACACACTAAATACACTCTTAACAATAATTCAATTAATATATATGACCCTTTGTGAAATTTGACTTCTTGTTATTTAATGTTTATTGTGAAGTCGCTTCTACTGTTCATAACATGTTTCACGCCCTTTGTTTGAAATACTCTCCATCAAAGTTAATTGTTCTCCTTTACTCAGTTGTTATGGTGCCCAATGCAAATACATCTGTAGTTATGTTAAACACTAATCGCACAGTGAGTCTGTAAGAAAAGCTATTCCTCATGAACTAACAACGATACCCCTTCTGGGCAAAACACAACTCGAATTCTTGTTTTAAACACCACTATTGATGACACGTGCCGCTGGCCTTAATTCCCCCACGGAACAAATATATGTGTGTGTGGTCGAGCGCAGAGCAGGAAGGCCATGTGTGTATCAGCGGTAAGCACGCAACAGACTGAAGCCGAGCTCACAACGGAGGGACGCCAGTGACGTCAGATTCCGGCCTTTAATCTTGAGCCCTTATATTGTGCAACCTTATGGCGCACATGAATTTAGAATATAAAAAAAATAGTTAATAAACAAGTTATTACAACAAATTTGTCCTTAGCGTAAACACCATCTCATCCTCATAAGCCATAAGTATGATTCATAATTCCATCCTGTTAAATCTAGGTCATTATTTTATCTGACAACCTTTATTTGGTACATCCCATTAGTTTGTGTGTCCTATTAACATAACCCACTCATCTGTCTGCCCATGCACATGGCAGAGTATTGGTAGGAGGTGACAAATGATAGTTTTCAGGTAAAATAACAACCAACTTCACATTCAAGACAAATTGTGTGTAATCATGTACCCCAATTTTAACATGTTGCATTTGAAAGTTGCAAAATTGCACTTACTACATAGGGTGCCATGCATCGTATTTTCCCCGGACATGCACCTTTTTTTTTGGGGGGGGGACCCCAAAATTTCCATCTGGGTAGGTTTTTTTAAGTTTCTAAAAATGTCCAGGTTTTTTTTACTCAAAGTTTTGCATGGGTTAATGGTACTGTGCTGCCAAATTAGAATGATGCAGAACCTTCTGTCCAGTTCCTGATAAATAAAGGCATGCCAGTTGGTGACCTGATGTGTTCTGACCACTTCATCTGAAAAAATTCATGGAAAGTCACCTCACTGATGAGGAATTCACCAGTTTGTTCGGACACCAGACATAGATCAAATATTTTGAGAACTTGAAAAATTGTGCGTGCTACTGGGATTGTTGAGGATTACACATTCCTCTGCCATTGCCCCTCAGAGTGCAATTATAGATTGAGTTTTATCACTGATGCCAGCTGAGTGTAGATAGGAGAGGAATATGTTGAATTTTGAGCTCCTCAGAGGGCTTGTATTCCTACAGCACAGTTTCAGACGAGTTTCTTGTGCAGTTCTCTGTGCCTCCCTGAAAAGTTACATACAGCCGTGAAGAATGTAAAATAATGAGGTCAGTCTCAGCTTGGAAGGTAGGTATCATGACAGTGCTTTTGTATTTTTGCTCCAACCCTTTGAGAAAATAATTCGCGCCTTCAAATAGTGCCCAACTTATATCACCATTTTCCTCAATTTTATGTCCTACCATTCTGCTATCAGTGCCACACAACTTGTACATTTGATATAATATTGTTAAATGTATTAAGTAACTTGACTAGTGTAGACATGTGAGAGTACATATAACACTTCAAAGACAGTATTGTCTTCAGATATTGCAAGTAAATTCAACATATTGAACAGGATCACTGTCATATTATTCTCTCCACACATTGGGAATGATTACAGTTACCTAGTACCAACAAATGCACATATTTTACTAATATATGTTTCACTTTATCTGGCTCCTGCACGTTTTGGCTGGTTGCTGTCCTCCGGGAGCGTGATTCTGAGTGTTGCACAACACACACACAACCATGCGCAGTTTCCCAGTGCCCTGCAAATTAGCAAATAGTAACCCACGGGTATAGGATCTTATTAGGATTGTAACATAATATCTGTTTTTTTCACAAGCAACATCTGAAGGGAGAATGCTATAATTCATGAAGAATATGTTTTATAACATAAGATAATCAAAACATAAATTGTCATATATCATACTCTATATATTGCAAATGTTAATATTTGCATAATGTAGATTTTAATGTACTCTGTACATTCACATGCATAGCATTGTAAAGACAAATTTATTGCTCCATGTTTTAAGCTATTTAGTTGTGAGCTCCCTGAGGATGGCAACCGGCCGAAACATGTAGCAGCCAGATAAGATGAAATATATATTACTGTAATACATGCATTTGTTGGTACTAAGTGATTGTAATTGAACAGGATGTTTATATATGTCGAAGACACCAATTGCTGCATTGCAGGATGTAGAGACCCTGAAACAGCAGCTGCGAGAGCTGGCAGTACGACCTGTGGATGGAGGAGAGGGGCAGAGCAGTGACAGCCTGTGGGAGGCAGAACTTACTGCTGCTGTACACAGACTGGATGAAAGGTTAATGCGAAATGAATCAGCAGTTGCAGCAAAGATAGATGAGCCCCTCAAAACAAGCATTGTGGAGTAGCCAGTTGTCAGTATAGACTGTGACATGTGCATGGTCATGGAATAAACTTTCAGTTGTTACTTCAGTATTAAATATGTTGTCATGTAATTCTACAGTTACATTGTGGTTTAATTATTTTCACTGATTGATGTTGATGTAATACAAGGTTACAATTAAAATTAAAAAAGTTTGAAGGATAGATGTACATCAACAAAAAATGGAAACTATGATTTGTATGTGTATCATGTGAAAATATGTTGGAGTGAATGTTAGTTGACTTGTTGTTATATACAATGAATACTTTTCAGTTACTTCAGTTGAATGAAGTACTTGTATGTATTAGTATACAAAAAAGTTTAGTGTTTTCAATTCATAGCTTTCAGCAGTGCATGACAAAACTAATTAAAGAACTTGGCTCTGAGTACACAGTATTACTTTGTATGTTTGAATGTGGTTTCAAGATACATATTTGACACACGTAAGCTAAAGAATAGATAGGGGATGTGAGAACATTTTCTTAATTCCCTCACCCCCTCCACAAAGCATTCATAAACAAACACAAAATATAGTTCTAATTTGGACTGTGAATAAGGTAATTCATAACACTTCTTTTCTTAATTAAAATATAACTTCACTCTCATTAAGTTGTGTAGTATGACAGGAATGAATACTTACTAGACAAAGATAGTAACCAGATATTTCATTCTATACAGTATACTCCTACCCAAATCCATGCGTTAAATACTGCTGAGGCTACTGTATTATATTTGGATAAAGAGGTTACATTAACTAAACCTAGTATGGGGATGACATGCCTTGGTTCCAGTTTGGAACAACTTCATATCATGGTGGCAGCTACCAATGTTAATTTTTGGATGGCCTGAGGCAAGACCTGAAGACCTGAGTGCTAATAAGGGAAGGCAGCAGAAGGTGTGCTGTGTGACTGGAGAGTGTCAGTGGTATTAAACAATGCTGTTTCCAGATCTTAAGCATGCATGTTGTATACCAGAGTATCTGGCTGAAGTTCACAATACTCCAGAGTGGTGTTCCTTTGGTGGGAAAAAGTGAAGTCATTCTCCCCCCCGTCATATTATGTGTTCTATTTATATGAGATCTGAGATTCTTGTAGCAGTGACTGAAAGGAATACTATCTTCTGGAGTGTTACACACTGTGTAATGTGGAAGAAATTTACCAGCCTTTTAAAGAGGAACTGTATTGTTCAGCTATGAAGATGGCAGCAATAGGCTGCATCAAAATGATAGTAAATTTCTACCAGACTGTACAGTGTCACATTCCAGAGCCATTTTTTTTTTCACTTCCGTGTAGCATATGGAGCAATAACGTTCAGCTCATCCTAGTCCACTTGAATAGTATGATTGTTGGTTATAATTTATTTTTATTACTCTTATATTATTGTTTATTACTTTGGTAATATAATTGTCCACTGCAGAGTTGTCTAGTGGGACCATCTTTCATGCCACATTACCTGAGTCTTCTGATTCAGGAATAATAATGGAAATATTTAGTTATCATCATCATCATCATCTTCAAAGCTTGTGGGCCTTAAATTATAGTTTCAGAAGCAGAAATTTACATTCGGCATTGAATGGTTGTCTCACACATTCCCATGAAGATTCATGTAAGTTTCTGTGATACCTGAACAAAATTTCCTCTTACCTGGATGCTTTCATTTTTTGTACACTCACACATGCACAAATACAGTGCATTCTTATGTTATGAAATTGCAGAAATATCAACCATGACCATTTAAGTCAGAGTATTAACCACCAGGCTGCCTTCATGGAAATTTGGATAAACATGGGAAAAGATATTTAAGCACAAAATGCAAAACAGCAGCAAATCAGCCAAAAATTAAATTACAGAATGATTTCTTAGGAAGTTCAGATTGTAAATGCATGTTGGCAAGTAATATGGGGGTTGGCTGGTAGTTTGGTTGCTATTTTAATATTACTTTATGTTGCACACTTATTAGCTTCATGTCAGGTATATACCGACAGTTGCTTCTGACATGTAAGAAGTGTTTGCACTGATGTAGGAGACAGTGGAAATGTAGTGTTCATGTTACAGAATTTCATGATGCAAAAAAAGTTTCAACAATATTTCCCTTGCTTAATGTTGGGGACATACTGGATGTATGTTTGTCTGTATGTACGCATGTGCATGCACATAATTTACAGTGAACTGGTATGGTGCAAATGCTGTTACATTTACCTGACAGTAAATTGGGATGATTGCACTGTGTACAAGAGAATTTTTGTTCATAACAATGAATTTACTCAGAATGGTCATAAAATTCAAAATGACATCCTTATATCCATACCAATTATTTTATGTTACATTTTTATCCATTTATCTCATTTTTGCATAGAGGATTTTCATCTTTGTTGTTTCCACCAGCATACGGTGTAATCACTTGAAGAAGTAATGTCTTATTTAATAAAATTACATGTGTTTATGTCAATTCTGGATTGAATACTTGCTGCTACTGGTACTGCATTACTAGTTAGACTTCTCCAGAACATGTGTAACTCAGTTTGCATGGTTGTGTGCTTTGCATGCAAGAAGGAAGAGAGACTGTAACAGGTCTCTGCAGATTGAATATTACCCATTCTGACTGGAGAAATTTCCTTCTGCCCCCACCCCATGTGTAGCCCGAATGTAAACATGTAGATTTTTAATGATAAGCTCTGTTTAGGGGACATGCACAGTGTATGATAAATTGCTCATGCTGTACAGTGCTGCATTCTGACAGAACAGCTGTCTGTACTAAACTTTACATTAATTCTTTTACGCTAACAGAAATAGATTAAAAAATGCAAATGCAGAGAAGTTTCTTTCATGTTCTAATGGTTGATACTAGATGACACATGCTTTTCATTATTTCATGTAGATTAGGTATTAAAATGTTTTTCAACGCCTTTGTATATTTATTCTAAAGATCTCGTGGTGACTGAATTTGGTAAAACTTTTTGGCCTAGCAGACACGTAGGTGGTTCTTGAAACATTCGTTCACCTGCTATTCAGCCACCTGATATGGCTGCTACCCTGAGGAAGTTTTACTGGACCTGTATACATGCATGGGATGACACAGTGTGTATGGCCCTAAAAATCTGCAGTTCACATGGAGAGGGTTGAAGTTGATGTGTTCTGCCATAATTCTGCTAGGATCATACACACTGAAAGCATATTCCTGTGGTGTAAATATGCTATAATTATACACAGTAAAAACTTAAATGAGTGTTCCTCAGGAATAAGCACCTGTAGTTTTCAAGCCGTTAATCACTCCACACATGTTGAAAGTGTTACAATGTTGTGTGAGATTATTGTAAGACAGGGCTGTGCACATATTGGTTCTAATCTGCCAAAACTTTTTTGTTATTTTTTGTCCCAAATCACAACATAAGAAGAAGGAAAGGGAAGTGTAGGTGGGAGTTTTCAGAGCATAACCCTCCCCAGCAAGTGGAGCAGACCCCCTGGTATGGTAATAAAATCGGCAGGTTAAACTTAAAATGACCAGATGGGTCTTTAAATTTTAGCGCATTAATTTATAAAAAACATATTATTTGAAAAGAAAAAGGTAAAATTATGAAATGAATGACATTTTGTGGAAAATTAACAGCAAATATGTAGCGTGTCTTAAAAATGCAGCAAATTTACTTGTTGCCTAAATGTATAAAGGACAGCGGTGGCACAGTGGTTAAGGTGCTGTGCTACAAATTGGAAGGTCGCTGGTTTGATCCCAGCTGGTGTCATTGGAATTTTTCATTGACATAAAATCCTTCCGATTACACTATGACCTTGGGGATAACGGCAGCTGATGCGTAAGGCTGACAACCTTACCACTATCATGTGCCATTGTCATGAAATCTGGGAACCTTAACTTCTTGGAACCCTATGGGCAACTCCAGGCCTGTAATGGGCCTGCTAAATGTATAAAATTTATTTCTGTGGGTGTTTTTTTTATGTGTGTGTGTGTGTGTGTGTGTGAATGTAAGTAGTATAAAGATTAATATACAAATTGAACAGTACTGTGTATTTTACACATGTTTATTACTGTCTGATGAACTGATGCATGTGGTGGCATTCAGAACTTCTCATTTGTTGATGGGTGATGTAAGCTGATAACGTGTATCAGAGTACATACAAGCCCCTGTTGCTTTCACCACCTATCAAGGGCCCAAGTATATGAGAAAAAATCGCATTCTTTTCAAACAGGTTATACTTTTTTTGACATGGGTGGAGGACCTGTGCCACTTTCCACTGTTACTGGCTATTTGGAGTAGTGAATTTGAGGTTCTGGATTTTTGATTAATGAAACGGCTTCAGCCGTTGATGATTTTCCATGCCATTTAAATTTATTGTATCTGGGGACTGTTAAACCATGCTCTTTACAGCACATGTCAATACATTCAGCACAGTAGGGAGAATTTATATGAAATATAGTTTGCTGTATTACTTGCAGCTGATAACCAGTTGCGCTACTCATGCCAGTGTCAAGGAAACTTAGCCCTTTTGAGGTCTTTATTTTGATACAACTCGTCACAGAGTGACGTTAATTGTGCTTGAAGTTCAGAGCTTGCATTGAACCTAACATTGGAACATGCATTGCTGAACACCAGTCTGAGTCCAACACATGAGGATCATTTTTCTGGATACAAATTTGAATGTGAAGATTACAGGGTATGAGCACAACGTTGAATTTTTATTTGATTTTTGTGATGGTTGGACTGAGTTTGACTGGTATGAATGTCACAAACTTCTGCACTGTTAATTGTGCAGAAGTTTGTGTCATTCATGACAGTTAAAATGATATGTTACTGGGAATAATTGTCATTAAATTTTGTGTTGATTGAATTTCTCAAAATGTAAGTGCTCACTGTGTGGTGTCCAGTAAAGTCCAGCAGACCTTACAAATCACAGAGTTAAAGTCTGGTGTGTGTGGCTGTTGGAAGACATTCAAAAGGAACATCCACAAAATTTTAAATGCAGTTCTTGTTTAATGTGTAGATTATGTTAGCTATGTAGAGTTTATTAACCTTGAATTTCATTCACAGTTTGCTATCATACATTATTGCTTTTGTTTTTCAAGTGTAGACATATTATTTAATTTTAGGCATGTATTATGTGTATGAGGCATGTTGGACAGTGAAAAAGTTGCAAGACTGCAACATCACATGTCTTGCTGCTTGTAACAACACTGGATTTCCTGAATGGTTTTGCATGAAATTTCATATTACAGTGTTCTACTGCAATTTGCCAACACATTCCAGTAGTGTTTAAAGTTGAACAAGAACAACATATACTATTTTTGAAGACCTATGTACATTTTTATGTACATCTGGAATGTAACTCATTACATATGTATCAAAACATAACATGTTTCAAACACAGTATGTGGAAGAATGAACACACACATTCTGTGCCCATTACACTTATTCTGTAAGCCTTACAGTTTTTGATATAATGAAATGAGGATTTTCATGCCATCTAGGGGTTAACAGCAGTACTAATGTGCCAGAATTGTTATGTGTGTAGATATTCTAACTTGTTGGAGATTATACTCATTGCTTTATGACAACTGCTTAGTTGATAGAGTACTAGGGTTACATAAAAAGTTATGAATACCTTTAAGAAGTATCTAATTTAATATCAATTAAAGAATGGTACATATTTTTGTATTGTCTGTAATGTTACAGAATTTAACTATTGTATTTCTGTGGTATTTTTTATGTCACAATACTTGTTTTATTGTCCTCTTTAAAATAAAAATATTACTGAAATTAGTTTAGCTCTTTATTATTTTAGAACTCTACAAAATACCCATGTTGGCTACTGTCAGTTCTTAACTAAAGAAAATTCATTTCTGCAATAAAATTCTGCTGCTTTAGTTTGATTAAGTACAGGGACATGCTTTTATGTCACAACAGTGCTTTCTGTTAGCTTCCTTAAACTTATGAAACTCTGATGTGCAGTGAGCAACATATTGGTTAGATCTGGTGTGTGTGATGTCCGCAAGCCAAAGGAAAGCATTTCCGTTGCTTTCTTTAAATATGGTGAGTGAAAACCTAATATTAACTGCTCTACATTAACCTAAAATGTGTGGACCCTGACAGCACACTGAAGTAACAGTGAGTACTGCATTGCTTGACATCATGCAAAACAGTCTGAAGTAGTGATGTGAGTTGTCAGATAAAATGTCCCCATATTTCACATACTGATTTGCTGTTTTGAACTGTTTGATCCACTGATCTGCAGAATGTTTGCCTGTTCCTGTGGCATTGGCCAATGTTATGGCTGGAGGAGTTGCTGGATGAAAGTCTTCGTTGAATAACATTTCACGGATTTACCTCAAGATGTAGGATTGTGGTCTAGCATCATTATGGATGTGTTTATAAATGGATATTTCAAAAAGGACCTGATACTTTTGTAACAGAGATCCATGAAACTAATCTGTTTGTAAGACATTTTCTGGAAAGCCACATGGTAACTTTTTGATAATATGTTTGGAAAAAACGTAATGACTGAGAAGATATGTCACTGACTTATCTTGTGAGTAAGAACCAGAAGGCTTTCCTGTTTTGCCAGTCTTTGTCACCCTTCATTTAACTTCACTTTTCTGACTAAAAGGAACTGAAGATGATTGTTTGTGGATGTGAAAATAATGTTCAGAATTGGAAATACACAAATTTTTTTTGCCTGTAAAACAGTGCAGTGTTGTGCCAAAAGATTCAACTTTGAATTTTTACAGGCACTATATATGTTGCTCGTGGGGTATTTTACATTGCAAAATATCCGAAAATTGCAAAGAACACTTCTTAAATTGTAATATTCTCAGGTTGACTTTGTGTGCATGTGTTGTTTGCGTGACTCCTGCTCAGAGAAACAAGTGTATAGTCCAAGATCTGAATGATACTATTAAAGGTGATATATAGAAAGTGGTGAAACACCAAGGGATTACAGTTCTCTTATCAAGGAAATAAGAAAACATGAAACTGTTTTGATGTGTTTGATTTGGAACAAAGTTCTTGAAAGATTTGCTGCAACAAACAACTACAAGTCATTGAAAATTCATTCATTAGTTAAGAACAGACTTTGCCATGATCGAAACTGAAGTTTACCAGTATGAAGATGGCAAAAATTTTGTAACTAGTTGGATTTATCTACAAACAATTGACACAATCTGTTTTCTATGACTTTTGAAGGTAGAAGTTTCAGACTGAGACTTATTATGTGATATTTGATAAACTGACAATGAAGATGTATAAAATTATTTCACATTATTGATGCAACAAACTTGTTTTCCTGCAAGAACAGGTGCAAGTTACCATGTACATTAGAAGAAAGAAACTATAAATATTTTAAAAATACACCACCATAATATGTAACCGTCAGGGAAAGTGTTGCTGTTCGCTTCATAGATCTTTCAGAAAACGAAGTGTCATTTAAGGGATCCATTGTTGGTGTGTAGGTACTTAAAAATATCTTAGTGGGTGTTTTCTAAATTGTGGGTAGCATTTATACAATGAATTGTTCAGCAGAGCAAACTTTTCCAAAAGCTGAATGTTGTAAAAAAAAAACACACACACACACTTTGCTGTGTCTTAGGTGAATGAAGTATTGTATTTATTGAGCATTCATCAGATCCATACAAGGCAGACACCCATAGGATATTGAGCTTGTCATATACAAGGATAATGCAGAGCAAGAGATAACGTAACAAAATAAAAAAATACAATTGAAAAAAGAAATACATGGTTAGAACCACATGATATAGAATGTGTCAATAAAAATTAGATTAAATAGAGCAACAAAACCACGATGCGTACATATATTGTTCCAAGCTCCTAAAATACATTAAACCAAATTGTACATAGTTATATATAGAAACATGAACCACAAATGTGAATATTATAACAAAAAAATACCTTATATTATAACTGTTACTCCCAGAATTCATTTGAGTACACCCTATTCATACAGCCAGTACTTTTGCAGAGTTCCTACTATATACATACTTGGTCTGAAGTGCGAAACAATATGTGTATTTAAGTTGTTAAGTCATTTACAGGATATACTACATGTGATAGGTAAAATAAATTTGTGAATAAAACACGTAAAGTAAGTAAAGTATGGTACTCAATTTAACCAGTCACCATAATCAACACTAGTACTTAATTATATATATTAGCATATACACAAGTGTGATATAAATTATAATACCGATTAAAACAGGAATATCTTTCCAAATCTGTTACTTTAAAGGTTCACTTTTGAGTAATAGATAAAGTAAAATACAATAAGTAAAGTAAGTAAACTATGGTACTCGAACCACCCAGTTACACCACCATCACAAGTACAAGGCCTTTAAGTCACCTAGGGTAGTCCATTCAAAAAATTCTTCCATGGAATAGAAAGAACCAACTAAAAGAAATCTTTTCAATGCTAATTTAAATTTATTCACATCCCCTGAGAGCTGTTGTATTCGTGTGGGTAAACGGTTGTAGATCTTGATGCCTGAAAAATAGGTGCCTTTTTGATATTTAGTCGACCTTGCTAGAGAAGAGTGTAGGTTAGTATTAGTT
>Ga0209755_10003326_pt1 | contig 20330 bp, 31 predicted proteins | sample TergutCo191P1_FD_187301 | JGI IMG/M metagenome (GOLD analysis project Ga0209755, IMG submission 187301) | Cornitermes sp. P1 segment gut microbial communities from Petit-Saut dam, French Guiana - Co191P1 (SPAdes) (version 2) | ecosystem: Host-associated > Arthropoda: Insects > Digestive system...
ATAGTAATACTATTGGGGAGCACAATCTAACTTAAAGAAAAAGGGAATTAAATGAAATTCAGGATATACAAATTACAACAATTTACTTCAATACAAAGTGATGACTATCACCAAAAACCCACTCCCTACCATCATCATAAACCTTTCTTCCAAAAACGACTGCGATTTTCTACTACAAAAAAGCTAGATGCAGAAGCAGTCTACTATCATGAAGCCCGCTATCTAGACCCCAGAACATCACGCTGGTTAGGGGTAGACCCAGCTATGCACCAGGGAGACTACATCCCTAGCGCCCCTATAGACGATGAAGCCAGGAAAAGGAACGGAAACTTACCTGGACAAGGTGGAATTTACAACTATGTGAATCTGCATGTTTATCATTACGCAGGGAATAATCCTATTAAGTATGTTGACACAGATGGGGAAGAAACAACAGTCATATACATTTCGAATAAGAGTGATTCTTGGAACAAAATTGCAGGTGGATCGCATGTGGCTTTATATGTTAGTAATCCAGGATTATCATCTAATGGAATGGTATGGGTTGATCCAGCTATTTATGATCCTTCTGGTAGTTTTTCTCTTTCAGAAACTGGAGCAAGACCAGGCGATGCTATTTTTTCAGAAGATGTCAATTCTGGTAGCATATTGAAAGATTTCTTAGATTATCACTTAGGTCTAGGTGCGGAGATTACTTTGTATAAAATAGATACTAACAGCAAACAAGAAGCTAATATACTAGAAACAGCTAGTGACAATGGAGAACGATATCTATTATTTCCTATGTCATGTGCAAAAGATGTTTCTGCTGCTCTAAAAGGTATTGGTATAAATGAAACAAGTACACCAGGAGGAATAAAAAAACAAATGGAAACAATGGTAGAAAATGGCAAAGCACAAAAGGTTTTTATAGAAAACTAGCCGAAAATGGCATAGCTTATATAATAAAAGGGTGTTTTTAATGAAGAATGAATCAATTAATAAATTTTTTTTAATTTTATGTATAATATTGGTGATTATTTATTTATCATTAACTTATTTTATAATTAATCTTATTATAAATAAAAAAGTTATAGAAGGATTATTATTTTGGATTACAACATTTCTTTTTAATATTTTGGTTGCTTTTATGTTTATAAAAATAAAAAATGAAAAATATTTAATTCTGAAATCAATAGCAACCTCAATAATAACCAACTTTATATTAATTGGATTTACTTCATTCCTTATCCTCAAACCATTTAGAACATCAACGAATTTTGATCCATATATTATTTTATCAAAATTATTATATTGTTTTTTCGAAATATTAATAGTTGGAAACTGGCTCTTACCACTAATTGCAACTTTGGCGAAAAAAGTAAAAACTTTTATAAAGAAAGAAGATATGGATCAAGCAATATGAAAATAAAAAATAAAATAACTTCATCATACTCATCAACTGTAGAAAATAACTATAAACCTATTACATACCACCGCTATAAAACAATCTTCCAAAAACGGTTGCGATTATCTACTACAAAAAAGCTAGACGCAGAAACAGTTTATTATTATGAAGCCCGCTATCTAGACCCGAAAACTTCAAGGTGGTTAGGGGTTGATCCGGCTATGGGCGAGTATGTGCCGAGTGCTGGGCAGGATCCAGGTAAATTAAGCGGTTTGGGTGGTGTTTACAACACGGTAAATTTACACACTTATCATTATGGTGCTAACAATCCGATTAAGTATGTTGACCCTAATGGAGAAAGTCCTAGAGCTTTAAGTACAGATGAATGGAGTGAAGTTAGTGAAGTTAGAGATGAAACAGTTAAATATATTGATAATATGATAGGGGAAATAAAGAATTATGCTAATGGATACAGTGATAGTATTTCGCCAGAAATCCAAAAAAATGCAAATGATTTTTTAGGCTATGATATTAATGATAGAGGCACAGCATTTGAACTAGCTGGCAGTTTAGGTAAAATAAGGAATAAGCTAGCTTCTATGGGAGAAAATGATTTTCAAGTTGATGAAAATTTTAAAAAAACATTAGGTCTTGTTGTTCCTTATTTATCAAAGAAAATGTATTTAAGCTCTGATTTTTTTAATCGGTTACCTGAAGTGTCTGGCAGTGTTGGAGATGCTACTACTCAACACGGTCTTTTGGTTCATGAAGCAACACATTTTCCTTCTGTTTTAGGTGCTAATAACTTTAATAAACCGCCTGAAAAGCAATTTTCAAGTGCAGCAAAAGACCTTGTTGTGACTAATCCAAACTTAGCACGAAGAAACGCAACTAATTGGGAATTATTTTTTCAGAAATACGCTCAAAGGAGATAAAGTGTTAATAAGAATAATTGTATCTCCTGTTTTATTCTGTGTATTGTTTGTTGGCTGTTTTGATGACGAAAATAAAGTAATGATCGTTAAAACAGCCGGAGAAATGATTTCGGAATTTGAAAACGACTGGAAGAGTGCACATAGATATTACAGGAGAAAGCATGTTGAGATTTCAGGTGTTTTTATAAATGGAGGAGGCTATATAGGGATTGAAATGGGAGAATATCCTATCGATAATGACAGTTATATGGATTATTATAATAAACATAAATTATTAATTGGTCTTGAATTAAATGAAATTAATTATTTTAAACCAAATGAGAAATTAATAATAAGAGGCAAATATAATGGTTTTTTTAACGGGAAGATTTATAAAGAGATAAGAATAACAAATTGTGATATTATTTCCAGAGAGGTAAATTTTGATAAAGCAAGGATGAAAGATTTTTTTAAGATTATTAAAGAATAAAAAGTTATGGGAAATATAATAAAGTAATAGAGATAATAATTAAAGGAGTGAATAAAATGTTAAAATCCAAAACAAGCAGGAAATTTAGTAATCTTCCAAAACAAGAAAAAGAATTAAAGAAAATATTTCAAAAGTATCATCCAATGGAGGCTAATAAATCATTGAAAGTAGACGATGAATACATGAAGAGATTTGAAATGATTTTTGGAGCGGAGGTGGAATGAACTGTACTCTAACTTTAAAAAATAAACAAACTCAAAAAAGCATGACTTATTATAACAACGAATCCTGTAAACCTACTAAATATCATGCTAATAAAACAATCTTCCAAAGACGACAACGGTTTTATAATATAAAAGAACAAGATGTGAAAATTAGTCTTTACTATTATGAAGCCCGCTATCTAGACCCCCGCACATCACGCTGGTTAGGGGTAGACCCGGCTATGCACCAGGGAGACTACATCCCTAGCGCCCCTATAGACGATGAGGCGAGAAAAAGGAACGGGAATCTCCCCGGACAGGGTGGAATTTATAATGTGAATAATTTACACACATATGCTTATACTCATAATAATCCGGTTAAATATACCGATCCTGATGGAAAAATGCCAAGAAGAGGACCAACTAATGCTATGCAGCTAACACCTGATAATATAATGGTTGGAATTGGTAGCGGTGGTCGCAGTGGTGGCGGCGGCGGTTATTCTTTTGGAGTTGGAAAAGTAGCATCTCCAAAAGCTACCACAGCACCAAATGCTCCTAATATAAAGCCTAGTTCTCCTGGAAAAATGCAAAGGGAAGTTGAAAGGGGACAATCCCCAAGAAATATAGATAGAGTTGACAAAGGGCATATACCAAATCAAGAACCACATGTACATTATAGTGATGGTGGTTCATCAACACAAAGTGGTAAGGTTCATGATAGACATAAAGGAATCCTGATAACCACTAATGAAGTAAAGATGTGGTTAGAAAAACATGGGTGGAAAACACCAAAAACACCAAATGAATAAAAAGGAGAAGGTATTATGAAAATATTTGGATATGAGAGCAGAAATAACCCTAGTTTACTTGAACTTTCAGAAGTGACTTTTCAAATAAAAGCTGATGAGTTAAAAAATGTAATTAGATTTTTCCAACATATTGAAGAAAAAATACAAAATTATGGAAAGGATTTTAATCATGAGCATTATAAAGATTATATTAAAAATATGTCTAATGATGCTGACATTATTATTTCAGCTAATTAATTATAAATAAAATGCAAACAAAGAGGTATAAATTATACAATATGAAAACAGAAAATAATTTTAAATTATCAACTTCATCATATTCATCAACTGTAGAAAGTAACTATAAACCTATTACATACTATTGCTATAAACCTCTTTTCCAAAAACATCTACGCCGTCTCACTAGGAAAAGGCTAGACGCTGAAACAGGTCTTTATTATTTCGGAGCCCGCTATCTAGACCCCAGAACATCACGCTGGTTAGGGGTAGACCCGGCTATGCACCAGGGAGACTACATCCCAAGCGCCCCTATAGACGATGAGGCTAGGAAAAGGAATGGGAATCTCCCCGGACAGGGTGGAATTTACAACTATGTGAACATGCATGTGTACCATTACGCAGGGAATAACCCGGTGAAGTATGTTGACCCGGATGGGGAGAAGGTTTTCCTTGCTTATAATAAAATACATGGGTATAATACACATGGAAAGAAAGTCCCATTTCAATCAACATTCTATCATACTACAATAATTATAACTGATAAAAATGACAATGTAACTCATTATATTGAATCAGGTCCCGATAAAGGAAAAAATATTCGGATAAAAGATGATTCGTATTCAAATGATAGATTCGCAAGTAAAGGACTAACGCCATCAACAAGTAATGGAGAATGGCAAAATCAATTTGATGGACCTGTTATTGAAATTAGTCCATCTTCGCTTAGCGTTGAAGAATTTGAATCAAATATACTCTCTATTGCAGAAAATTATAATAATAATTCAAATTATGCTGCTATACCTAATAAAAGGAAAGGAACAACTAATTCAAATTCTTTTGCTTTTTCAACACTCAGAAAAGCACTAGCACACCCCGTTGGACCGATATTTACAACACCGGAAGAAAATAGAAAAATGGCAGAAGATAAAGCAAAGGTTAAACCATCGGTAAATGAATTTCAGGTTCCTGGATGGGATTCAGATATCAAATGAAGAAATTATTAATATTATTAATATTTTTGATAAGCTGTAATATAAATTCTGAAATGAAAAACATCTTTGGTTTTTCAAGTATTATTTACATATCACAAATATCAGATATCTTTCCAAGTAATAGAAATTTTTTAATCCTTGACGATAATAGATGTAAAGTTCAGTATCGATTTCAAATTGACAAGCAAAATTGGGATATAGGAGAAAGGATAAATAATACATATGTAACTATAAATTCAATAAAGTATAAACTTTCGGATATATTAATCGATACGAAAATTGTATTAAAAAAAACAAGAGATAATGAAATTAAAATAGATAATAAAGATATTGAAAAATATAATACAGGGGTTGGTAATTTATATGGGAAAATTATTATTTCTGAAACCGAAGGTTCTATTTATATCACAATAGGATGGATTGATTTGAAATTTGGAAAATATTCATTTATTAATATAGTAAATAATGATAATTTAATATATTTAAATCCTGAATTAATAATTGGTATTTCTAATATGCAATGAAGAAAGGAGGAACCCATGGAATCAATTAACAACAACCAAACTGCTTCCCCGCTATCCAACACAAGTAAAGAACTGGGAAGAATTCACCGTAAGTATCATCCACTGGAAAATGACTTGTTTGACATGGTAGACGACAAATACAAAAATAGGTTATGCTTATTATTAGGAGTTGAAGTAGTATGACCTGTACTCTTCCTTTAAAATATAATCAGACTCAGAAATCCACCACATACCACACCCACAAAACCTTCTTCCAAAGACGACAACAAACTTTCACAGAGAAGGAGTTTTACGCGAAAACTGATCGCTATTATTATGAAGCCCGCTATCTAGACCCCAGAACATCACGCTGGTTAGGGGTAGACCCGGCTATGCACCAGGGAGACTACATCCCTAGCGCCCCTATAGACGATGAAGCCAGGAAAAGGAACGGAAACCTGCCGGGACAGGGCGGAATTTACAACTATGTGAACATGCATGTTTACCATTATGCGGGGAATAACCCGGTGAAGTACACAGACCCGGATGGGGAGGTAATAGAAACTGTTTGGGATGTTGCATCGCTAGTAATGGGTGTTGAATCAATAATTAGTAATATAAAGGACGGGAATGTTGGTGCTGCCATAGTTGATGGTGTGGGGATAATCGCTGATGCGGCAGCAATTGCGATACCTGTGGTTCCTGGTGGTGTGGGTGCCGGTATAAAAGCTGCAAGAGCAGCTAATAAAGCTGTTGATGCAGCAAAGGGAGCGAAAAGTGTTAATCACTCTTCAGATACAAAGAAAGTATCTTCTAAACAATTAAGGACAGAATGGGAAAAAGCAAATAATAAACCTTGGCCAAAAGATCCTGAAACAGGAAGAAATCAGGATGTTTCTCATAAAAAAGCAAAAGCTGATGGTGGAACTGATACCCTTAACAATATTGAGCCTCGTAAACATAGCGAGCATATTCAGGAACATAAAGATAAAGGTGATTTTTCTCGTTGGGGAAGCAGAAGGAATTATTCAACCAATACTATGGGGGAATGATGGAGAAAATAACAGATATAAATTTTTCTGAAGAAGCAGGTTCGTTATACGCATTTTATCAAGAAGCAAAGTGTTTTATAGAGAATAAAAGATGGTGTAAAGAAATAGAAGATGGGTTTGTAGGTTTATTTATAGAGGGAATTCTGGCTGTTTTTAAATTTATATTAGTTCCTATTGCGAAAAATATTGATAAAGAACTGTGGGTTATAGTTGGTGATATACCTCCTGCTTATTTAGTTGTAGATAATGCACCAGATGCAATATCTGCTTTAAAAGTATATGTCGAAGAAATGAATTTATGGGTTGAAGCAGTTTTTAAAAACAAAGAAATTGAGGATTTAATACCTGTAAATATAGAAACTACTAATGAAAATGCAATGAATTTAAAAAATAGACTTGATTTTATTATGAATAGGATTATACCACAATTTTCTATTGAAAATTAAAAAGTACAAAGTATTAACATACTAGGAGGAATAAAAATGAAATCTAACGACCAAACCATTACCTCGCAATCTAACACAGGCGAGGAATCTTGCGAACTTTTAATCAAAGAGCTTGGAAGAATCCACCGTAATTACCATCCAATGGAGATAAATAAATCATTGAAAGTAGACGATGAATACATGAAGAGATTTGAAATGCTTTTTGGAGTTGAAGTAGTATGACCTGTACTCTTCCTTTAAAATATAATCAGACTCAAAAACCCACATCCTACCATGCCCATAAAACTCTCTTCCAAAAACGACTGCGATTTTCTACTACAAAAAAGCTAGATGCAGAAGCAGTCTATTATTTCGGAGCCCGCTACCTAGACCCCCGCACATCACGCTGGTTAGGCGTAGACCCGGCTATGGGCGAGTATGTGCCGAGTGCTGGACAGGAAAATAAGGATTTACCTAACGGCGGTGTATATAATTACACAAATTTACACACTTTCCATTATTCGAATAATAATCCTGTAAAGTACAAAGACCCTGATGGAGAAACTCCGCGCTATGCACCAGTAGAAAATGCAGTAAATTTAGATTTTGGAAAAGATTATATGGCTTTGGCAGAGGCAAATTTTAAAGAAGGACATTATGGGTTAGCTGCAATAATGACATTAGATGCTGTATGCGAAGCTGGATACAACACATTAGCTGCATATGGTGGAGCAAGTGTTATTGGTGCTGTAAGTTCATTAATTGGTAGCTTATCTATTAAAAAAAACCAAGAAATAATTTCTAAAGCTACAGATATTGTTGGTGATTTAACTGGTGCTGCTCAAAAAGCTGTTCAAAAACTAGGTGCTGGTAAAGGACCTGTTTATGGTACAAAAGCATATAAATTATTTGAGTTTGAGGTTAAAGCACTAGGTAATTCAAAATTAAAAACTGAGATATCTTTTTCCGGTGGAGAACAGGTGAAAAGAGGATTTTCTGGTTCTGTACGTTTAGATGTCGTGGAGCAAACAGGAGGGAAAATAAACAGGGTTTTTGATCTTAAGACAGGCAGTGCTAAGTTAACCAGTGATAGAATAAAAGATATACAAAACGCTGTTGGTGCTAATGTCCCAGTTATAGAGATAAAACCATGAAAAAAAAGGAAAAAATAATAATATTAAAAGAAATTCTAATTGCCTTAGGTGATGATGGGACAAAATTTGAAATAAATAATGATATTGCATTTGTTAAACCAATTGGTAATTGTTATCGTGGTATTTGTATTGACGATTCACGATTTAGTAAGGAGGAGTTTTATATAGAAATATTTTTTGTTCCTTTATATATTCCTACAGATCATGTTTATTTTAATAATGGTTTGAGACTTACAAGAAATAAAAATGAAGATACGTGGAAAAAAGGGTTGCTCAAAGATATTGTATTTTTAATTAAGCAAAATGTTCTGGAAAAATTACTATATTCTAATACTGATGAAAAACTACTAAATATAATTAATGAATTAAATGAGTTTTCAAATAATTTAAAAACTCTTGAGACAAGATTAATTTTAGCGGCAAGAATGGGTAATGAAAAAATAATTTATAGTACATATACAGAAATAAAACTGCAAATAAATCAAGATTCTTTTCCATGGCAAAAAAATATTTTAGAGCGCATTGAATTAATTATTCATAATTATAAAAATAGAAATTTAATATTAGATATTACTGATAAATGGAAAGAAGAAAGTATACAAAAGTTGAAACTTTTGTATGAAAAGGATATATAATGATTTTAAAATACTTCTTTATACTTTTATTTTTTTCTAACCTAAAGAAGAAGTTCTATAAAAATTACATAGATAATAAAGAAAAGGAGAAGTAAACATGAAATCCAACCACAAAACCGCTACCCCGCTATCCAACGTAGGCGAAGAATCGTGCGAACTTTACAGCAAAGAGCTCGCAAAAATCCACCGAAAATACCATCCACAAGAAAATGACTTATTTGACATGGTAGACGATGAGTACATGAAGAGATTTGAAATGCTTTTTGGAGCGGAGGTGGAATGAACTGTGTTCTAACTTATAAAAATAATCAGACCCAGAAACCCACTCCCTACCATCATCATAAACCTCTCTTCCAAAAACGACAACGAACTTTCACAGGGAAGGGGTTTTACGCAGAAGCAGCCTACTATTATAAAGCCCGCTATCTAGACCCCAGAACATCACGCTGGTTAGGGGTAGACCCGGCTATGGGCGAGTATGTGCCCTCCGCTCCCATAAATGAAGAGGCGAAAAAGCGTAACGGGAACCTCCCCGGCATGGGTGGTGTGTTTAACTACGTTAATTTTCATGTGTACCATTACGCGGGGAATAACCCGGTGAAATACACAGACCCGGATGGGAGAGAGAGTGGATTATTAACAGATTCTGATGCTGTACTTGGTGCTGGACATTCTGCAATGTATGTAGAAGTCTATAATAAGAACGGAACCACTAAAGGATATGAACTATATGAAGTTGGACCAACCAAATTTAATGGTACTGATATAACAGGTGGAAAAGATGTATTATCATCTAATAAACTGGATTCTTCTTCTCCGTATCCTATTAATTTGACAAATATTGGCTTAGCATGGAGTGTTTTGTCATCCGCTGCAAATTCAGCTGGTTTAGAAGCAGGTGTTACAGTTGAATTTTTTAAAAATGATGAACATGGCTTAGCGCAATTTGAAAATCGTATTTCTAAATATGATAATAAAATAATATTTAATACAACGCCAAAACAAGATCTTGCTATAAGAAGCACAGCAAATGCCACAGGAAAGTCATTTGGTAAATACAATCTATTTAGTAATAATTGTATACAGTATGCTTCAAACGCACTTAGCAAAGGAGGCATAAATACATCCAATTTTTTTGTGCCTAATATTGCACACGATTTTTCTAGGAGAAATAACGGTGGTAAAATTATCAGTAAATAGAAGTATGAAATGTTTAATTTTGTTTTTTTTACTTTTATTATTTATATTTTACATCTCATGTAATGCAGAAAATATGGATTATTATAAAGGAAATTGCGAAATATTATTATCATCCGGCGATCTTTATTCCTATGATAATAATGTATTAAATTTGAAATTTAATATAAAGAGTATCATTGATAAAGATATACCTAATGTTAATCGGGTTCTTTTTTCTAATTTTTATAAAAATGGAATTCTAACTGTAATATCAGAAACTGACAATGATACAATTTATTCGGAAAAACTAGCTATTTATTATATCGATAATAATAAAAAAAAGCCTGAAGAAATTATGAATTTTCACGGAGATGCATGGGGTTATTTTTTCTTACACGGTAATATTTTATTTTATTTTTTTGATGAACTAATAGCAATTAACCTAGATGAATGTACAATATTTTATAAAAACAAATTAGGAAAAAATAATATCTATATCAGAAATATATTTGTAGATATAGATTTAAATATATGTATATTCTCATCAAATGATTATTATTTAAAAGATTATAATAAAAATTTTATTATTACAACACTTGATAATTCAAAAGAGTCAAAATTATTTAGTGGAATATTGCTTTCAGTTGATATAGTTAATAAATGTATATATTATATAATTCAAGAAAATGATTTATATTTATATAATTATGAAATTGATTGTGTTGAAAAAATTATATTTTCAAATACTTTAATAGATAATGATTTCATACTGAACCGTATTTATACAACAGAGCATGAAAAAAACATTTTTTGTTATACTAAGAAAAGATCGATATTCATTTCAAAAATTATATTTCCTAGAAATGAAGCATTCCTTTATGATTACAGCTATTTTTTAACTGATTTGGATGACAATCATTTAAATATCTTAGAAGAAATTAAATTTAATTTTATTAAACTTACTCATGAACAAATAAGAAATATTCGTATAGTTAATTAAAAAGTTTGCAATGATGACAGGTAGCGCTTTGGTGACAGGTATCACTTTTGCCTAGTGTCGTTTAGCTGTTAACCTACGCTATATGTAGCGTACTTAGCCTTGAGTAATGTTTGATAAAAGTTTTATAGATAACAAAGAAAGGAGACAAATATGAAAACTAACAAAAACATATCCTTACAAATTAACAAGGATAAAAACACTTCCGAAATTTCAAGTGAAGAACTTGGGGAAATCTTCCGCAAGTACCATCCAATGGAGGCTAATAAATCATTGAAAGTAGACGATGAATACATGAAAAGGTTTGAAAAACTTTTTGGACCGGAGGAATAATTAACAGCGAGCACAACTAACTACGAACTAACAAGTAAACTCGGCATTGCTGATGATCTTCGATTTATATAATATTTACAATGAACATATCAGCAAAGCAGAGTTTGCTTGTTATATTAAATATTTGGTGCGCATGCGATTTAGAAAAGGTTTCCAAATAAATATATTTCATTAATATAATAGAAAGTAAAATATTATAAATATTATTTGAATATAAAAATTAAACATTCTGCATATTTGCAAGAGTCTCTTCTGTTAAGACTGCTGCTGAAGGTATAAACAGCCTTGCATGATTGGAAGATAGCAAGGAAGAGGCTGTTTTACTAAAAAAAATGGTAAAGTACATATAAAATTAATGTTATTAATTGACAAATGATATAAACTATTATATTATTAAAAAATGCCAGAATTAAGTCGTTTTTTAGGTATGTCTATAGCTATGTACTTTAAAGATCATAATCCTCCTCATTTTCATGTTTTATACAATGAATATGATGCTGAAATAGAAATTAAAACATTAGCTATTTTAGACGGGAAATTACCTCCACGTATATTAGGGCTTGCATTAGAATGGGCTGAAATGCATAAAGAAGAATTATTAGATGATTGGAATTTAATACAAAAAACTGGTAAATTTAATAAAATACAACCATTGGTTTAAGGAAGAAGAAATGATTCATGTAGTAAAAGCAGAATTAAAAAATGATTATAAAATAAATATTGAATTCAATAATGGCATAATAGGAATAATAGATTTTAAAGAAATATTAGAAAAAGATCATAGAGAAATAATAAAAGAATTATTAGATAAAAATTTATTTAAAACAGTAAAAGTAAAATTGAATACTTTATGTTGGGATAATGAAGTTGATTTTGCGCCGGATTATTTATATGAACAAATAGAATTAACTAAAGAAAAAGTGGCATAAAAGCGCGCAACTTTGTATAATAAGCAGCTAACGCTAAGCCGCAATGCAACTTAGGCTGCACGAAGCAATTATAAGAGCTGTTCGCGCCTTAGGGGTTCGAAAAACCGCAGTCGGCAACTTAGAACAATAATTGAGAATTGTATTTAAATATGTGTATAGAGGAAGAACTTAAACAAGAGCGGGAAAAATAAAGTACCTATAAAAGTCATGATTAGCTGAGAGATTGTATTAGCAGTAAGCCAGAGAAAAATTTAACAAAACTAACAATGAATTAAATACTGAAAAGACATCCTCCGTGCCTTTGTGTGAAATTCTTCTGTTAAATATTTAACGAGTTCGAAGCTGTAAACCAAATACTAGATTTAGAGATTTATACCTCAAAGTATAAGTTCGAGTGGTTCGTGGTAATTTCTTCTTTTTGCTGTGAAAAAACGCTTGACTTATGCAATAGCAGTAATTTACACTATTTCAAAAGGTGGTACGGCGCTAGAATGTCTGATGTTTTAACTAAAAAAAGCAGAAATACCTGTAAAAACAAACTCTTTAACCACACAACAAGCCAAACCTACACAAATAAAGATTCATACCAACTAAAGACCGTAACAGGAAATAGCTATTTATATTTGCACTGTTCAAATAACGGAGTACACCAGAAAAATTCCAGTGACCATTTGGGAAGCTCTCAATTAATAACGAACTACAAGGGCGAGGAGTACGAGAGACTTGAGTACACGCCTTACGGCGAGTTGTGGATAGAGAGGGCGCCTGCGGTAAGCATTATAGAGATACCTTACAGATTCACAGGCAAAGAACAGGACGCTGAAACAGGTCTTTATTATTTCGGAGCCCGCTATCTAGACCCCCGCACATCACGCTGGTTAGGGGTAGACCCTGCTATGGGTGAGTATGTGCCTGCTGCTCCCATAAATGATGAGGCGAAAAAGCGTAACGGCAACCTCCCCGGCATGGGTGGCGTGTTTAACTACGTTAATTTTCATGTTTACCATTACGCGGGGAATAACCCTATTAAATACACAGACCCGGATGGGAGAGTACCAACTCATTATGATAGAGTCGATGGTTCTGGTGGTGGAAGATCAGTAGAGAACGTTCGAGTAAATATTGCGTCGTTAGCAAAAGATCACATCGGATCAGTTTCATGGAATTACAATGAAGTAAAGGGTAATCTTGGAGCAGGAACAAATAAATGTAATTTATTTGTTTATGATGTAGCAATAGCTGCTGGGGCAGATCTTGGGCTACCTAATAGAGGTGGTATTAGACAAAGGGTAAATAATATACAAACACCACCAACTGCCGAACAATGGGCTGATAAGAATTTTAAAATTCCTGGATGGCGGGTTCTTTCACCTAATGAAACATCTATGCCTGGTGATGTTGTAGCTGAAAAGATTAATTATAGTGATGCTTCTGGACATGTAGCTATCGTTTCAGGTAATGGAAAGACTATTGGAACATCTTCTGTTGGAGTTGAGGAGATTAAAGAAACCACATGGGGGTTTAGAGATAATCAAGAAGGGAAAGTCGTTTTTAGAAGGTGGGAAGGTCTTGAATAAAAAAAAATCGTTGTTATTTATGGTTATTTTAATAATCATAATTATTTCAATTCTTACTACTTTAGTGATTTATAGAAAAAAGATAAATCATAAGGATGAATTTATACAGGATTATTTTTATAATATGGAAAATAATGAAGTTATTTTAGAATTAATAAAAAATGTACCCAATGAAATAAGCATAACTATTGTCTGGGATTATAAATATTCAAATTCGTTTATTAAATTAGAAGAGTATTCCTATAAATTATTAGGATTCGCTATTAATTTATTTGAAAACGATGAATTAAATCTTAATGAAAAACAAATAATTGCATACGCAATACAAAATGTAGAAATTGGCATATACAAATATTTTTTAAAAGATCTAGCTATAAGTTTCAATAACGGAAATATTGAAGAATATCTTGTAGATCATTGCTTATTTCCAAGAGATAATTGGGGACATATGGTAATTAAATATTATAGAGATCCAATAATTAGAGAAGCTCTAAATATAATTTTGGAAAGTAATGAAAGTAGTCCTCAATTAAAGAATCTTGTTCAATTAACTTTAAAAGGAACACTATGGCAAAATATGAGAGCGAATATTTAAAAAAAGGAGACGAAAATGGAATATAAATATCAACAAACCGCTTCACGACAGGCTAACACAAACATGTATTTTCATACCCTCACAAAGTATAAAGAAGAACTAAATGAAATTCATCGAAATTATCATCCAATGGAGGCTAATAAATTATTGAAAGTAGACGATGAATACATGAAGAGATTTGAAAAACTTTTTGGAGTTGAAGTAGTATGACCTGTACTCTTCCTTTAAAATATAATCAGACTCAGAAACCCACCATCTACTACACCCACAAAACAATCTTCCAAAAACGACAACGAACTTTCACAGGGAAGGGGTTTTACGCGAAAACAGATCGCTATTATTATGAAGCCCGCTATCTAGACCCCCGCACATCACGCTGGTTAGGGGTAGACCCTGCTATGGGCGAGTATGTGCCGAGTGCTGGAAAAGAAAATAAGGATTTACCGAATGGTGGTGTATATAATTATACAAATCTTCATACATTTCATTATTCAAATAATAATCCTGTAAAGTACAAAGACCCTGACGGAAAAGTACCATATTCTAGTATAGAATTATATTATCCACCTACTTTACCAAGTGTAAAAGATGTAAGACAACGCATTGCAGATTATGCGAAAGATAATATTGGTTCAACATTATGGAATTATAACGCAAGTAGAGGAAGAGCTAAAGAAGGTACATGGAAGTGTAACTTATTTGTATATGAAATGGCAACAAGTGCTGGTGCAAGTCCTGGTACTCCGAATGGTGGAAAAGGAAAGTCCTTATTAAGAGCACTTGGATTAGGTTCTCCTCCAACAGCTGAACAATGGGCTGATCCTAATTATACAATACCAGGATGGAGAGTGCTACCTCATGGTGAAGCAAAATTACCTGGTGATGTTGCAGCTGAAAAATATAGTGGTGGTACAGATTATACAGGACATGTTTCTATAGTAACAAGTGAAGGTAAAACTACAGGGGTTTCTAACATTGTTCCCAAAGAGGTGAAAGAAACCGATTGGGGTTTTAGAGAAAATCAAAAGGACCTTGTTATATTTAGAAGATGGGAAGGAAATGAATAGATATAAAATCTATTACATTATATTTATTTTTTCTTTGATTAATATAACATCTTGCTTGGATAAAAATGTAACTTCGATTAAAGAAAAAAAAGAGCAGCACGGTATGGAAATGAATAATGTTTTACATATTGATACTTCAATGGAAAAGAATTTGTTTCTGATAAAAAATGTTTCTAAAGAAGTAAGTTTAACAACAACATGGGAATTAAAATATTCTAAATCTTTTTTAGAATTGGAAGAAAATTCTAATGAATTATTTATCAAATCTTTAAGGTTACTAGAGGGTGATAAATTATCTCTTGTTGAAAAACAAATAATAATATTTGCAATTCAAAATATTGACTTCTCTGAATACAAGTATTTTTTACGAGATTTAGCAAAAAGTTATAAAAATGGTAAAATTGATGAGTGTATAGTAGAGTGTAGTTTTTATCCAGATGGATGGAATAATAGGATAATAAAAAACTATAAAGATCCAATAATTAAAGAAGCCTTAAGTATATGTTTAAATAATAATCAAATAAGTAATAACTTTAAAAAAATGATAAAAAAAACTTTAAATGGTAATCTATGGAAGAACTATCAAAAAAGAATTAATATAGAAATTAAAGGAGATGAAAAATGAAATCAAATAACAGTTATAAAAACACAACACTACAATTAAAAACGAGCAGATATTTTCGCAGTCTTAATCTAAAAGGACAAGAAAAAGAACTAAAGAAAATCCACCGCAAGTATCATCCAATGGAGGTTAATAAATCATTGAAAGTAGATGGTGAGTACATGAAGAGGTTTGAAATGCTTTTTGGACCGGAGGTGGAATGAACTGTACTCTAATATTAAAAAATAATCAATCTCAAGAAAGCGCAGCTTATTTTAAAAAAGAATCTAGCAAACCTACTAAATACCACACCCACAAAACTCCCTTCCAAAGACGACAACGATTTTATACTACAAAAGAGTTAGACCAGGAAACAGGTCTTTATTATTTCGGAGCCCGCTATCTAGACCCAAAAACTTCAAGGTGGTTAGGGGTAGACCCGGCTATGGGCGAGTATGTGCCTTCTCCGGGTGCTAATTCCGGCGATCTTCCGGGAATGGGCGGGGTTTATAACACTGTTAATTTTCATACTTATCATTATGGTGCTAATAATCCGATTAAGTATGTTGATCCTGATGGGAGAAAAAGTGGATTTGTTACAAATGAAAGTGCTGTTGGAGTTGGTCCCGTAAGTGCAGGTCATTCTGGAATGTGGGTTGAAAGATATGATAAAAATGGGAGTTCTGTTGGTTTTTCTTTTTTTGAAGTAGGTCCTATTAAAAAGAATGCTAGCGCTACATATGGTGGTGAACCATTAACATTAAGGATGGCTATACTTGGAGGATCAAGCGGAGGATCAAGCATTGGTAGTTTAATTAGTGGAATTGGTGGATCAAGCACTGGAGCAAGTGTTGGATCTGTATCTGGTGCCCTTTTAAACGAAGCAGCTATTAGTGTTGGTGTAAATGAATATCGATTTGATACAAGAGAGAACATGGAAAAAGGTATTGCAAAGCTGTGGTTTGATAACGAATCAGCAACAGGTGAAATTAGACAGACGGTTTTTAATACATCAAAAGCACAAGATAGAACAATTTTAAATACAGCTGAGGCAAAAGGAAGAACATACGGACGATATGATGTTTTATCTAATAACTGCGCCCAATATGCATCAAGTGTTCTATCATCAGGTGGTGTAAATACAACATCGCAACCAGTTCCTAGATGGTCTCATGATTATATTGATAAGAATAATCAAGACTTAATAGGTCGATAACTATGAAAAATATAGATTTTATTATTATATTGGTTCAAGTATGTTTTATATTTTTATCTTGTGATAAAAAAAACAATATTATTGGAATAGATGAAGTGCATTTAATTATTAGTAATTATTATCAAAATAAATTGTCGCTAATGAATAAAAACGAAGATAATATTTTAGAAGAGCGGACAATACTCAATTTAACTGAATTGCGTGGAAAAAGAATAATCCAAGCTAGGTTTATAACACCAGATGAATTGTATGTTGTATTCGAAGGAACTGAAGAATATATAGAAGAAGATATAACAGAAGAAACAGTTTATATACGAATGTATGATATTGCTAGTTATAACTACAAGGATATTTTTATTTATAATGTTATATTTGATAATATTAGAATAATAGATGTTGAAAAATATAAAGGGTATTTTTCTGGTTATGTAAACAAAAATTATTTAATGTGTATTGATTTTCAAGATAGAGAGTGTAGTACAATATTTAAATTTCCAGATGGAGAAGAAATTATAACTATTGATTGTAACTATAGTGAAGAATTTATTATTATTAATACCTATGAGAAACTTAATAATTTATTCCGGTATTATTTTATTGATAGAATTTCATATAAGAAAATAAATGAGGATGATGGTCAAATATATTTAAGCAAACGTAGTGATTTTATAATTTATGAAAAAGATTCAAAAATATATATTCTTAATAATATAATTAATCCAATTAATAAAATAGAAATTCCTTTTGAGAAAAATGAAATATTTGCAAGAATAATTTTTGTTAATAGAAATAGTTTTATAATTTGTTCTTTTTCAACCAGTTCAAATATTATTGGGAATTTTCTATTCGGAGGGAATCATTTAATTGAACATTATAACTATCAGTTTGTTAAAATACTTAATAATGATGGAAATATATTTATAGTTGAAACTTATAAAATAGAAAATATTTCTCAAAATAAAGTGATCTTTGATGTAATAACAAAACAGGATAACAAATTATAATATATTTAAAATGTTAATAAATATTATTAAGTAAAATACAAAATAATATTTTTAAAAGGAGAAAAAATGAAATCCAACAACCAAACCGTTGCCTCGCAATCCAATACAAGCGAGGAACCTTGCGAATTATACAACAAAGAGCTCGTAAAAATCCATCGCAAATACCATCCAATGAAGGTTAATAAATCATTGAAAGTAGATGATAATTACATGAATAATTAAAGTACGTTTAAAAGACAATGCGAATACCTTGACAAATCACTTTTGGAGCATATACTTAAAGTAGGGAAGGGGATTTAGCTAATTTTAAGGAGAATTTTATGAAAAAAATGGGCAAAATTCTAATATTCGCCGTAATTTTTGGGGTATTTTTGGTTTTCCCTGCCTTAGCGCAAAGCGCGACGCAGTTACCCACGCGGGAAGATTGGCCAAAATCCAGACTCCAGGACACATACATGGAACACCTTCGCGATGAAGGCTATGTGCCTGTAATTGATGATGACGGAGATGTACGGTTTAAGGTATCAGGGGACACTTATTTTATAATTATCGATGAAAATGACGTTAGCTTTTTTCAGATTTATATGGGATTTAGCCTTGGCAGCATAAACGCCGAGGACGCGTTTACAGCCGCAAACATTTCTAACAGACGTTCAAAAGTAGCGAAGGTATCTATTTCTCCTGACGGCAATATCGCTTCTATCACTATAGAAATGATTTTAAATGACCCGGAAGGTTTTAAATTTATTTTTGCCAGAGCGCTTTCGCTGATACGAAACGCGGAAGGTATTTTTAGGACACAACTTAAAGATCTTTCTGTGGCGAGTAAATCAGGCGGTTATTCTGATTACGATTCAGACGCGATGTAAGTTACTCTAAAACTTTTTCTATTTCTTTAACACTGAAGTTTTTTACTTCTTCTATTATCTCGTGGAATTTTAACGTTGCGTTTCTCTTTTTTATTGCCGCCGCCAAAGGCAGTAAGGTTGTAAAAACCTGCCGCTCTTTTTCATTTAATTTATTTAAATAATTAGCGCCATCCGCTGCCGGCAAAGCAGCAATGTCTTCTTTGTACTGTATTAAAAATTCCTCAGAACTTTGTTGGTTGCGTTTTTCTTTGATCTCTTCTCTTTTTATTTGTGTTGGTTCGTGTGGTTGGTGTGGTTCGTGGTTAAAATTTTGCAGACTAATTTGAGCACCGGAGCCAGGCGCGCGAATTATCTCCGCTTCCATTCCACGCGCTTTCTCTTCCAGTTTTTTTCTGTAAAACCTGAGAGAAGAAGTTTCGTAATAATTTTTTTTATTTCCGTCTTCCGCTGGAATAAATGGCGCGCGGTATAAAAACGCGGAGGACTGCGCTTCCACAGGCGTAAATCTTGATTGTCTTTTATAAAAATAAGGATATAAATATGTTCCTCTCGCGTAAGACTGGCTGCCAACATAAGAAAAATCAGCTCCAAATAAAGTTACGCGCTTAAATCCGATAAATTCCGCTAAAGATAGACAAGCATAAGTAACATTTCCGCCTGATGTGTCCAATAGGGGAAAATTTCTCCAGTGTTTGCTTATATAAAGCGCAAGCGGGTGTCCGCTGGAAAAAAACAAGGGAGAAGCGGAAAAACCACTTAACAGCGGCGGGCTCGCGATGTCCAGAACGAGCGGGATGTTTTGCGGTTTATTTCCAATAAAATGATAATAGCTGATATGCTGACAATCAATAGAGACAACAACGTCAGGCGCGATTCCATTTTGTAAAAGGACGCCGCAGGCAGTGTCCGTGCTTATAATAAAAACTTTACGCGTCTTTGCTTTTTGTAATAATTCTATTTGACTGTCTAAAGATGGGCCTGCGGCGACGATGGCGGCTTCTGTAAAACCTTCGCCAAGTACATTGTATTTTTGCGCGTCAAAAATTCGCGCGTTTTTAACATTGCGTAAAATATTTATAAACCATTTTACTCCAAAGTGAGCCTGAACAGAATAATCACCGGAAACCGCGTCAATTGCTTCTTGTAAACCAGAAGCCGCGTTTTCAAATTTTTCTTT
>Ga0209755_10003327_pt1 | contig 20330 bp, 17 predicted proteins | sample TergutCo191P1_FD_187301 | JGI IMG/M metagenome (GOLD analysis project Ga0209755, IMG submission 187301) | Cornitermes sp. P1 segment gut microbial communities from Petit-Saut dam, French Guiana - Co191P1 (SPAdes) (version 2) | ecosystem: Host-associated > Arthropoda: Insects > Digestive system...
CGTTGTTTCTATATTTACGGTGGAAGGGAGGGAAGTGGCGTGCAGCTTGGAATTCAACATCTCACCCAGCAATCCAAGAGATATAAATTGAACGCCGGAAACAAATGCAAAACCTGCCAAAACCAGCAATGGGCGAACTCTTAACACGCCGGTAGTAACCCATTCATAACCGAAATAGCCGAAAATAACAGTTGCCGCCGTGCATGCGAACAAACCCAGCGTTCCAAAGAAATGCAATGGCTTAATCGCAAATTTATTCAAAAACATCAAGGTTACCAAATCCAAAAAACCCGACACCAATCTGGAAACGCCGTATTTTGAAGAACCATACCGCCTTGCCCTGTGCTCAACAACCTTTTCGGAAATTTTAAAACCGTTCCAACTCGCCATAAGAGGGATAAACCTGTGAAAATCGCCGTAAAGCTTAACGCTTTTTGCAACCTCTGCCTTATACACCTTCAATCCGCAGTTAAAATCGTGCAAACGCTGGCCGCAAACAATGGAAACTGCCAAATTGAAAAATACGCTGGGAATGGTTTTGTGCCAAGGATCATGGCGTTTCTTTTTCCAGCCGCTCACCAAATCGCAGTTCTCAAGCATCTTAAGCATTTCCGGTATTTCCGCCGGATTGTCTTGCAAATCACCATCCATAGTTGCTATATACTTGCCTTTTGCCACGCTGAATCCATAAGAAAGCGCAGTAGCCTTGCCGCAGTTGTATTGAAGCTTTACCGTTTTCAGAAAATCATATTCCTTGGATAAATTTTGCAATACTTCCCATGTGTTGTCTCTGGAGCCATCGTCTATTGCTATTATTTCAAAGTCAATCCCCGTGATGGCTGCCCGTATTTCAGAAAACAATTCTGGTAAACTTTCGGCCTCATCTTTTACGGGAATTATTATGCTTAAATTCATGTTTCCTTGCTCTCATCTCTAACCCATTTTTTCAGAATCGCGTCTAATTTCATGATATCTATGGGTTTGAATAAAGTATCGTTAAAACCATTCTCAGAAAATATTTTTTCATTGATGGCATCTGCGGTTAAGGCTATAATCGGAACATTTTTGGCATAATCGTTGTTAAGTTCTCTTATTTTGCGCACAGCTTCTATGCCATCCATTTCCGGCATCATGTGATCCATAAAAATCGCAGAATACTTTGTGCTCTGATTCATCACTTTTGCCAAGGCTATTTTTCCGCTTGGCGCAGCATCTATACGCATTCCGTACGGGCGCATTAAACTCTGCGCGACTTCCAAATTCAAAATCATATCATCAACAACCAAAACACAGGCATACGGCATTTGATTATAAACCGGCTTTACGTTTTTTTCCTCTTTATTGATAAGTCTATCGTTAATTGGCGTTTCGTCTTTAATCTGCTGTTTTATTTTAACGGTAAAAGCAGAGCCCTTTCCATATTCGCTTTCAACTTCTATGGTGCCATCCATCATATCCACTATTTCTTTTGTAATTACAAGCCCTAGCCCCATGCCATCTATTCCCGAGCCAACTTCACCGATACCCGAAAATAATTTCTCAACAAACTCCTTTTTCATGCCCATGCCGGAATCTTTCACTTTTGAAATCAGCCAAAAATCCTTATCCTTGCGCTCAAAGCCGATGTGCCATTCTACCGTTCCGCTTCTGGTATATTTAAAGGCGTTGGAAAGTATTTTGTTAAAAACCTGTTTTACCCTAATATCATCTCCAATCAAACGGCTCGGCAAATTCGCATCCAAGCTGAAATCAAATCTCACGGGTTTGAACTCCATATTAATTTTATTTGAAAAAATCACGCTGTTTATAATGCTTGCCAGCTCATAATCAACAGGAACCAGTTCAAACTTTCCGCATTCTATTTTTGCGAAATCCAAAATATCGTCAACCAAACTTATAAGAGCGGTTCCGGAATCATGCATTTTAGAAACATTTTCCAATACTTCCTGATCCAAATCATTTTTACTGAGAATCAAATCATTAAAACCCATGATTGTATTTAAAGGAAAGCGTATTTCCTGGCCGATTTTTTTCAAAAAATCCGTTTTAGCCCTGGTAATTATGCCTTCCACCTCAGCCTGATGCTGCAAATCTCTCTCTTTGAGAGCTTGCTTGATTTTTTCTTCTTGATTGTTCTTGCTCTTCCTGTAGCACAACCAAAAATATATCACGGCAGCCAAGTTAATAACAGCGAATGCGCTTATAATAATCTTTTCCATGCTTTTACTCCGTCCTCTTTAAATTGCTCAGTTGCTGCGACAGATATTTGTTACCGGAACCACCTGAAACATTTTTCAATCCTTTTTCCAAATACTCTATGGCCCTTTCCGTTTCGCCGGCTGTTAACAGCAATTCGGCTGCTATGGCATAATTGCGCCATTCTTCCGGAAACTGCCTTATGCCAATATCCGCATAGTGAACCCCTCTTTCAGCATCTTTCATAGACATGGCAAGGCGTATATATATGGAATTGTAATTGAAAAGGAGCTGCTTTGTTTCACCGTCCACATAAGCGGTGCCGTCGCCCAAGCCTCTGAATTTGAATACGCTGTCAACAAGGTAAGCCGTTCTTTCCAAATCCATGCTGTCTTTGGTGGAAACAAGAGTTCCCTTTACCAAATCCCAAACCATGCCCTTCTGAACCATATATTTATCCAAGCCAATGGCATTGGAAAGCCCAACGGTAGTCGAAACATGAATCGGTTTATCCAAATTGTTCATTGTCAAATCAACAACCAGTTTATGCTGAGTTTGCATAAGGCCGCCTCTGCGAGGTTCGCCCCATTCCTTTAACGCCGTATAAGTTTGAAGCCACAGCTTGCGTTTATCCAAATCCTCATTTATTTTTGCAGAATCCGCAGCGGTAACAGCAGAATCCAAACGCTCGCTTAGAATTTCAATCTGCCGGGCTAAGGTCGGCATTCGCTGCTCCGCGACATTAACCCAGTGCTCTATTCTCTGTGTGGGGCTGCTGTAATTTCTTTCGGAAAGCACAAGCTCCCTGTCTATGCCGGCTTTATCGTAACTCAGCTTTAGAACAGGTGGGTTATCCAGTATTTGCTTTATATACCAATCGGTATTGCCAAGGCTTAAATTAACAACCCTTACATCTTTGCGAATGCCAGCAACTTCCTGGGCAAACCAAAGCGGAAAAGTATCGTTATCACCATTGGTGAAGAGTATGGCATCCGGTTCGCAGCTCATCAGCAAATTATAGGCATAATCCCAAGGCACCCATAAATTTGCCCTGTTATGCTCCTTGTAGTTTGCGAACAGGGGAATTGCGCCGCAGAGCACGGTAATCGCGATTCCGCTTGGCTTTAACAAACCCACGTCTTTTTGCCCAATGCGCAAAAGCAAAAAACCTATGCCCAATCCGTAAAGCAAAGACATGAATATGTATGCTGGAGCATAAAAATAATCCCTTTCCCTAACTTCCAAATGCACCGGTTCCGGCAAAGGCGGGGGCTGCAGGCCTGCGCTTTGGAATGCCGCCTGTATTCTTTTCCAGCTCTGCCAAGCCGAGCTTTGCTCGTGCGAGCTTTGTTTTTCGCCTTTGGCGTAATCGGTATAAATTTTGCGTTGAATATTCAAAAGCTCATTGGGATCCGGAATGCGAGGCACAGCCGCCGCCATTCCTCTGCTGGAAAGCTCTCCCGTGACATACTCCATCTCCTTTACCCACGCATCATAATCACGCTTCTCCGGTTTGGTGCCATCTGAAAAATTGATATACCATATAAGGCCGGCGGAGCAAATGCCATATAGCAAAGCCAGATAAATGCCAACGGTTATGTTTCTTTTCCATGCCAAAACTATAATCCAAATCAGAAGCCCGTTAAAGAGCAAAAATATAGTAGCCTGAGCAGGTTCGTTTTCGCCTATGCTAGCCATAAGGGTTGGGAACCTTAAAGAGCCACGTTCAAGAGGCTCATTTCCATCTGCGTCTATGGCATAAATGCCTTTTTGGTAATAGCTAACCTTGCCAACTTTATATGGAGTGTACTGAGCGATTTGATAACCGCCATAGCTCATATGCGGGAATACCAGAATTTGGTTGTCTAGCTGAGAGCGGCGGTAAAAAGCCCTGTTAATCATGCTTTCGGAGCCATATTGCTTGCGCTCCAGATAATCGTGGAAAGCTTGCCAGTTTTCTCCTCTCGGGTTAAAATTTTTCAAAATCAATTTGCCGTTTTCGTCTCTAAAATTTATCTCCGGGTCATTTTCGTCTATAATCGGATTCAATTCCGAGCGAATGGGAATGTAGAGATGCGTGCTGAAACCTATAAGAGCCACGACCGTAAACGCCAGAGCAAGGCATACGTTTTTATTCTTTGTCGCAAACCAAGCTGCAAGCAAGATTACCATAAGAATTACGGACAAGGTTATAAAACTTGATATCGCATAAACCGCCGAAAACAGAATAACTCCGGTAACCCACAAAGGCCATTTTTCTCTAAGTGCTTTGAACGGCGTTCCGTCCGCAAACAGGAGCAGAATAAATATGGCAGGAATTGTAATCATTGTATAAAGATGGACGCCAATGCCAAGAAATGCCAAATAGCATATCAGAACAAGATACTTGTCTTCTTTGTTATCCAGATAGAGCAAAGCCAAGTAAGAAATGAGCATCACTAAAAACATCGCAAAGCCATATACCTCAGCTTCCACCGCATTAAACCAGAACGTATCGGAAAACATCAGCAAAAACCCTGCGCAAAGAGAGGCTGCCGCTAAAATAAACCTTGACGTGTCTTTAGCCAGCTTTGCCAGCAAATCCCAAGTGAAAAGCACAATTACATAAACCGTGGCCGCAGATGTAAAAACAGATATATAATTGACTCTTTTTGCGATTTCGTCAACCATAGGCAAAAGTATTATTGCCACGCGCGCAAAAAACACAAAAAACGGAGTCCCGGGGGGATGCGGTATGCCAAGGGTATAAGCACTGGCTATAAATTCTCCGCAATCCCAAAAGCTAAGCGTTGGAGCCATGGTTATAGCGTAAGTTATAAAAGCAATCAATCCGGCAAAACCGGCGATTAAATGCTTGCAAAGTCTATCAGTCATCATTGGGAGAATATAGAAATTTCTATCTTCCATTAGTGCCTTTCATATTTATCCTAATTCTTTTTACGTCTGCAAACGCATATAGAGTTGTTGGAGCTAATAGCTCTTTGGAAACCGCTCAAGGGGCGAAATCTGCGGCAGTGGGCATGGCGGCGCTGCCGGTATTGGACGATTTGCCTTCGCTTGTGAAAAATCCTTTGCAACTTTGCGAACTGGATAGATTATCGCTTGCGCTTACACACGTCGCTTATTTTGAAGAAACCACCTATAACGGGGTTGTTATGGCTGTACCGCTCAGAGAGTCCGGCACTCTCAGCTTTGCAGCATCTCGCTTTGCCGCAGGAGATATTCCTTATATAAAAGAAGGCGACCCTTTGCCCGAAGGTGACAATTATAATACGCTGAACATATCCGATTGGATTTTCACAAGCGCGTGGGGCAGAAGCTTTGGCAAATGGAATCTGGCCTTTTCTCTGCACTTGCTGAAAAGAGAGCTGGACCAAAGCGGCTGGGGGTTTCGCTCAGATGTTGCGGCAGGCTATGAATTTTCAAAGAGATTCATGTTAGCCGGTATTGTTGAAGGCTGGACTTCGTCTGCGGCAAGATGGGAAAGCGGGCACTTTGAATATTCTTCGCCTGAGGCTTATGCGGCATTTAGATTCTCCGAGCCTTTTCCGTATTTTTACGGCAAATTGAATTTATACTGGCAAAGCGCAGGCATTTTGCATTCCGAATCGGAGAAAGACACGAGAGCCTGGAGAAATCCTATAGACTGGTTTTTAACCAGCAATGCTGGCTTGGAATTTGAGACGAATTTTTCCCTTTCATTGAGGGTTGGCTTGGTGAAAATAGATGATGCAAGCAGCTTGGTTTTAGGTGCCGGGCTAAGGCCGGTTTCCTGGCTTGGCGCAGACTATGCGTTTCAAATGCACAACGAACTGTCTAATACGCATAGAATTTCCATTATAGCGTATTTTTAATTTTTTCTATATTTACCTTGGTCCTAGACCCTTTGCAATGATTGTTTGCGGGCAAATCGCCAGGGCGAAAGCAGCAACGGACTTGTGGGCTTTTATGTGCAGAGTGTGTCTAGGGCTCTTGATTATACCACCCCAATCACATTCAGCTGAACGTTCTCAACGCCCTGATAAACATTTGAACGCACCTCAAAGATCAGATTAACGTTGCCTTTTTGAAGCGAATCCGCTAAATTGGTTTTGTTAAACGCAATGGCCGGAATGGAAGTTCTGCCCTGAACCGCATAAAAACGCGCATGGCCGCCATTCAAATGCTTCAGGCCTCTAACTGCAACCTGACGGGCTAAAAATGCCGGGTATGGATTTTCATTGCCAAAAGGCTCCAAGCGCTTCAGCTCATTCAAAAACTTCAGGCTAAGCTCAGAAAGCGAAACATCCAAATCAAAATGAACGCTCTCTTCCATCACAGGAACAAAACCCTGAATTTCAGCTTGCTCTTCCATGCGAATCCTTAGCTCCCCTATTTTTTCCGCAGCCATGTTAAAACCGGCCGCCTTTACATGACCGCCCCAACGGATAAAAATATCCCTGCACGGAAAAAGCGCTCCGTGCCAATTAAAAGAACCTGCCGAGCGAGCACTCGCCGCCGCAATGCCATCGCTCTGAACGGAGATAATCGCCGTGGGCCGCTTATATTCCTGAGCAACTCGCGCCGCAACAATTCCAATTACCCCGATGTTCCACTCCAAAGCGTCTATTATCAAAACCTTGGGCAAATCATTCCCGTAAATCTCCTCAAGCCTTTTAAGCACCTGAACATGAATATCATGCTCTATTTTTCTGCGCTCAGTATTGCATTCGTACAATTTTTCATACAAATTATTTATTTCCTCTTTCTCTTTGCACAAAAGAAATTTAAGAGAAGCGTCCGGGCTTTCCATTCTGCCGGGCGCATTCAATAACGGAGCCATGCGATAGTGAATATCATTGCTGTTCACAAATTTCCTGTCCGTCGCGAATCTCTCGTATAGAACCCTTATAGGAAGGCAGTCGGAATCTAAAAATTTACCCATTCCCTTTCTAATCAAGCAAACATTTTCTGCGCTCAATGGAACTATGTCTGCCAATGTGCCAAGCGAAACCATAGGCAAATATTTTTCCAAATCGCTATGAGGCTTGCCCGTTTTTTGGAAAAGAGCATGCAAAAATTTATAGGCAACGCCCGCTGCGCACAAAGATTTATTCGGATACTCGCAATCTTCTAAAAAAGGGTCTAGAATCGCATCTGCGGAAGGAAGACCTTCTCCGGAAGGCTTGTGGTGGTCTAAAACCAGAACCTGCATTCCGAATTCCTTTGCCGCCTTTATCTCTTCTTTTGCAGTCACTCCTGTATCAATTAAAATCAAGCATTCTGCGCCGGAATTTTTCATTTTTTGCAAAGTTGCAGCAGAAAGCCCATAACCTCCGTCAAAGCGATTAGGCAGCATCCAGCTCACAGGGAGCCCCCAGTCGTCTAATGCCGCAGCCAAAACAGCCACGCCGGAAATTCCATCCAAATCATAATCGCCGTAAATCCATACCTTCTTTTTATTTTCACGAGCAGCGACAACCAAATCTATTGCTTTGTCCATGTTTTTCATCAAAAAGGGGTCATGCTCGCAAGAAAGATTCCAATCCAGCCAACGATCCGATTCTTCAGGCGTTTTAACGCCTCGCAAAACCAAAATCCTAGCCAAAAGAACAGAAACCTTATGTCTTTTAGCTATTTCCAGTGATAATTGTGCATTTGTCATATTGCCTTTTGCGCCAACCTTAGCGCCATATTTTGAATGGCATGCTCTGCGGTAAATTTTTTCGAAAGCACTGCCTGCAAAAGAAAATTAATACTATGTATATGAGCCGGGCATTGCAAAGCCAGCCCTTCTAAAAAAAATGCGACAGTATTTATGTCTTTTTCCACTTCCTGCGCATATAAAATGGCCTCAGAAGCATCGCCTTTAAGAGCGTAATCCGCATAAACCCGTATTTTTTCCCTAAGCACCGAATAATTCGAATCAATAGCAAGCATTGCTTTTCCGGCAGAACCTGAGGCGAATTCCAAAACATCTTCCGCCGGAGTGCCGTAGCCATAAGACTTTAGAATTTCGGTGATTTCGCTCTTCTTCAAAAAAGGAATTGAAAAGCTTGTTGAACGCGAGCGTATAGTAGGCAAAAGAGAATATCTGGAGTTCGCGGTTAATATAAAATATGTATTGGGCGGAACTTCTTCAAAAGTTTTCAAAAGCTTATTCGCCGATATTTCATTCATTGAATCCACATTTGTTATTATAACGGCGCGATTTCCGCCGGCCTTTAATTCAAAATTCTTCAGCAAATGCTCCACCATTCCCACAGATATAATCGCAGATTCGGTTATGTACCCTATGTGGTATGGATTCTGCATGAATTTTTGCGAAAGCTCCGCCACTTTGAAGTCTATTTTTGTGGGGGTATCTCTGTCTTCCGCTTTGCCGTCTATGGGAGTTAGCCAAATAACCGGTTCGCTGCTATGTTCACAAAGCATTTTTGCAAGCTCTATGGCAACGAATTTTTTACCTGTGCCTGCCTGCCCGTCTAAAAGCAGCATTTGCGGAAAGCGCTCTTGTTCATAAGCAGCCTTTAGCGCATCCAAAACTGGGTACTGCATTACACCACCCCTTTAAGCACGTCCATAACGGCTTGAACTTTTGCCGGCAAGCGATGTATAGCATTTGCGTATTTCGGCGAAATGCCGGAAAGTTTCCGTTCGTGATAGGCAGATTTGAATTCCGAGAATTTCAAGCCGTGCGCTGTGCTTATAACAACAACGCTTTCTTCATTTGAAATTAAGCCTTTTTCTTTTAATTTGAACAAGGCTCCAAGCGCAACGCCTGTATGCGGGCAGCAGTAAAGTCCTATTTTATCTGCCCTGTGAGCTGCATCCGAGAGTTCCTGCTCGGAAACCTGCTCTACAATTCCGTTATAATCCTTTATGGCCTGCTGCGCTTTTGGGTAGCTAACCGGGTTCCCTATTTGAATCGCGCTTGCAAGAGTTTTCCGGGCCTGAACAGGCTCCAGTTTATCAAAATCTCTTTTGTATGCATTGTAAAACGGGCTGGCGTTTTCTGCCTGCGCAACTATTATGCGAGGCTTTCTGGTTATTAACCCTATTGCCAGCAAATCGTCTATGCCTTTCGCAAGCGCGCTAACATTGCCCAGATTTCCGCCCGGTATTATCAAAGTATCCGGAAGCTGCCAACCGAGTTCCTGGCAAAGCTCGTAGCTAATCGTTTTTTGGCCTTCAATTCTGAGCGAGTTCATGGAGTTCGCCAGATAAATGCTTTTATCTGCAGTCACTTCCTGCACAATTTTCATGCATCCGTCAAAATCGGTATCCAGCGCTAAAACAATGCTGCCGTTTGAAATCGGCTGCACAAGCTGCGCTACGGAAATTTTGCCTGCGGGCAAAAATACTATGCTCGGAATGCCGGCAGTTGCGCAGTATGCGGAAAGCGCAGCGGATGTATCGCCGGTGCTTGCGCAAGCAACGGCTTTTATGGGAGAGCCGTTCTTCACCAGATGATTTACCTGGCTAACCAAAACGGTCATGCCTAAATCTTTAAAGCTGCCCGTGTGCGAATTTCCGCACAATTTTACATGCAGGCTTTTTATTTTAATTTCTTTTGCCAGCTTTTGCGCATCGAAAAGAGGAGTCCAGCCCTCTTGAAGCGTTACAATATCTTCCACCGGAAGTTCCGGCAGCACAAACTCTCGCTTGCTCCACACTCCGCTCAAATCAACGGGCATAAAACTTGAACGCCGAGCCCTGAATAAAACTTTCCATTCATCCGGCGAACGGGATTTCCATGCAAAGCGGTTATGGCTAACCTCTAAAAGCGAACCATCTTTGCCTCTATAAACGACTTCCGATAAAGGGTATGCATCGCCATCGCTTATGCTTTTAAATTCTGCATGAAACACTTTTAATCCTTTATCACAAGCTCAACCCTGCGGTTTTTGGCTTTGCCTTCATCGGTGCTGTTGTCTGCTATTGGTCTGGTTAGGCCATGGCCAACAGATTCCAAACGCTTTGTTTCAATGCCTCTCCCAACAAGATACTGCTTAACGGCAAGGGCTCTCTGCTCGCTGAGTTTCTGGTTAAAATCAGCAGAGCCCACATTATCGGTATGCCCTTCAACCGTAACTTTGGAATCGGTTAGCAAGCTCTGGAGTATGGCGCCGATTGCCGAGAGGTTTTCTCTTAATTCATGCGTCAGTTCGGCCTTTCCCGTTTCAAACAGAATATCGCTCATGGAAAGGATTGTGCCTCTGGCATCTTTGAAAACGCTTATCGTTTTGCTCTGCAAAGCGTTCAGCCTTTTCTCAGCTTCTGCCTTTTGCGCAACGAGCAGAGAATCTTTTTCGGCAAGCTCTCTTTGCTTCTTGGCAAGTTCTTCTGCCATGCGTGCCTGTTCTTCTGCCTTTTCCTTGTTCAATTTCTCCAGGCGGCGGCGCTCGGCATCCAAAGTAGCATTCAAAGACTTTGCTCCCTTGGCATCGCTAGACCACAAATTTATAAGGGAATCCTTTACCGCAGAAATCCGGCTTTGCGTCGCAAGGAGATTATGAGTCAAGGAATCCTGGCTTTTGCGAAGCGCGGCATTGGACTGCTGAACCTTGAATAGTTCAACCGAAAGCTCGCAGGCTTTTAGCTCTGCTTCGTAAATTGCGCCGTTGCGCTTGTCGTTTCCAACGCTTTTCAATGTCTTTATTCTCGCTTCTACCATAGCATAGGCACGATTTGCGGCAGCATCTTTTGGATATGCGGCTTTAACGGCATTGAATGATATTTCGCAGGAAATAGGCTCTTCCTGAGCCGGTGTGTGTGGCGCGCTTGCTTCCTGAGCAAACAGGGTTGCAGCGCATGCTAAAGTTGCCAGTGCTTGAATTTTCATAAAACCTCCTAGTGCATAACCTGTTCTTTGGGCGCGTCTTTACGTTCCTGCAGAACGCTATGGTAAAGGCTCAAGGTTTCACCTGCCACAGCAAGGCTGTCTGCTGTCTTTTTGTTCTCTGCGGCAAGAGCCTCCTGCTCCTGTTTCAGCATGGAAAGCTGGAGCTTTAAAACGGCTTCATCAGCCAAAACGAATGCCATTTCCGTTTGCTTTTCATCGTTTTGTTTTTCGGCAGTAGCGATTAGAGAATCCGCTTCCGGTGGAATCGGCAAATTATTGACTTTTGCCAGCTCCCTAAGAGTTTTGGCTTCTATTATAGTATAATCAACCATAGCAGCTCTTTTGGATGCGCACGAAGCCAATAAAGCCGCGCACATCGCAATGAATAGCATTTTTTTCACGAAAACCTCCACGAGTTTATTGAAATAATATAGAAAATTCTACCTTTCATTCATGCCGAAAATCCAGTTTGTTAGCGATTTGCACATTGATTTTTACAGCCACGGCGCAAAACCGCTGAAAACATTGGAGCATTATCTTAATTTGAAGGCGGATTATTTGGCAATAGCCGGCGATATCAGCAATTCAAGAAACTCTACTGTTAATATATTCAAGGAATTATCCAAGATATACAAGAAAGTATTCTGGGTCCCCGGCAACCACGATTTGGTGATTCCGTATTATTGCGTGCCATCCATGCATGGCAGCTGGGCTTATATAGCAAGCATCTGCGAGGAATTACCGGATAACGTGCATAAATTAAGCGGCAATGCATTGCCGGTAACCGAAAAGACTACTATAGGCGGCAGCATGGGTTATTGCGATTTTAGCTACGCCAAGCGGGCGCTCAAAATTAAAGACCGGGAAATGTGGGCAATATGGAGCCGCTGGTATGATTCCGTGTATATCGGCCTTGACCGTGCCGCCGGCAAAAAACTGTGGGAAAGCGAGCGGAAGAATATGCTTTCTTCATTAGAGCTTAAGCCAGATATTATGATTACGCATTTTATGCCTTCGCATTCTTTGGTAGAAAAGCGCTGGGCATCTGATGCATGTACCACGTTTTTCGTTTTTGACGGAGATGAATTTATAAAAAAGCTCGGCGAGCAGGGCGGCAAGATATGGGCATACGGGCATACCCACGGAAAGACCTTTACCGAAAAATACGGCGTATCTATTGTATGCAATCCGTTTGGCTATCCCGATGAATGCAAAGCCGACTGCATAAAGGAATCTACTTTTGAAATTGAGTAAACCCCTCAATGCGTATATCGCAAATTATTCCCGTTATTTCAAATACGGATAACCGCTGTTTATATTGTTATCAATTCCCCAAACATTATCAAAATCCCAGCCGGAGAAGTTTGCTTTTTGCTTCATTTCCACAGTCGCTTTTGGCAGGCCTTTGCCTTCATCGCTTTGTCCGCTCGCTTCCTTGTCGTAGTAGCTGTTTTCTATTTTATTCCCAAATCCTAGTAAACCCACCAACCCACCGATACGCTTTCCTGATCCTGTCACTCTGCTGATAGAATAACTATTGCTTATTTTACCATTTCGTTGTCCTTCTATACGCTCGACAATGCTGCTATCGCCGTGATCCCCAATAATGATCCCTTCTATAAATATTAGGGAACCCACCAACCCACCGATCTCCCATGTTCCTGTCACTCTGCCGGCAGAATAACTATTGCTTATACTGCTTATTTCACCTTCACCGTATTGTACTCCTATAAGCCCACCAACATCCCGATCCCCAATAACAGTGCTTATAGAATAACATTTATCTGTGGCACCGAAGCTTGCTCCTGCTAAACTACCAACGCTGGATTTGCCTTTAATGTGAGAAGCAATTATGCCCAGATTCTTTATCTCAGCGTATATAGCTGAAAAAAAACCTTGATTATAATTTGCGTTGTTTATATAAACGCCTATGATTTTATGTCCGTTTCCATCAAAAGTTCCATGAAACTTTCTTACTGGCTCCCATTTGTTAGCAGGAGGATTGACTTCCCAGTCTATCCAGTTTGCCGTGTCGTTAAGAACAATATTATTTTCAAGTTTGATATATTGACCTTTAAAGTTTATTCCAAGATTTGAAAGCCAGGAAAATTTTTTCAAATGTTCTTGCGTTTTTATTATATATGGCTTAGATTCAGTTCCATCTCCGCTTGCGAAAAAATCGGCTATCTTAGCTTTGGTAGCTATTTGATTGCCTAATACAGGGTATTTGCCATTTGAATGCACCCAATTTTTCATTTGTAAAATACTTGCCACAAGATTTAGATTATCCGCAAATGCTTGGCTTTGCATTTCTTTTGTGGTTTTGCCTTCGCCTTTGTCCAAGTCGTTTTGTCCGCTTGTTTCTTTGTCGTAATAGCTGTTGATTATGTCGCCGATTTGATTATCTCCTACAAGTCCACCAGTGTGTTCTTTTCCATATACCGCCCCAGTGGAATAACAATTCCTTATATCTTTTAGATCATTATGTCCTACCAGCCCGCCTACAGCTTCTTCTCCTGTCACAATTCCAGTGAAATAGCTACTATTTATTTTGCCCTTATTTTTGCCAACCAGCCCGCCAACACGGTCTTTTCCTTTAATATACGAGGCAACTACTCCAAGATTTTTTATTTCCGGTGGATTTTTCCAATAGTCTAAGTCTAGAACATATTCGGCCGAATCGGCTAAACGTCCGAACAAACCCACGTCATTACTATTGGAATTTATATAAACACCGCTGATTTCATATCCGTTTCCATCAAAAATTCCACGAAATACTTTTATCGGAGTCCATTTGTTAGCAGGTGGCGTGGTTTCCCAGTTTTGCCAGTTTGCCGTATCGTTGAGCATAATGTTTGTGCCGAGATTAATTGTTTTGCCTACGAAAAGGTTGCCGGAGTTTGCCTGTTCCGCAAGTCCTGCCAATTGTTCCGCCGTAGTTATAGTGAATATGGTTTGCGAGGAATCATACCAAGCTGTATCTGCCATGCCGTTCCAGATTGGTTTTGCTTCTGTGCTCGCTGAAGTTGCAATAGTGGTTGGGCGTATGCAAGCTGTGATTAAGGCGATTGCAGTTAAGGTTAAAAAATTCATTAATATCATTTCGCTTCTCCAGACCGCTCGCGTACCGTGCGTATATCCTTTATTCGGCTACAGGCAATTTTTTTGCCTTTGGGAAAACCCAGAATGACATTGTATTGCGGAACGCCTTCGTATTCTGTCTTAAGCGAATCGCAATAAGCGACTTCTTGTTCGTTCTTAAAGCTATCCGGGATTCCGCCGCATTCATCTTTGAATTGTCCGAATAGCGTGATGAAATTCTTGAACGCAACACGGTTTAGTTCTGCGGCATCTCGAAAAGCCCGGTACACATTATCGCCCAAGTTTCTTTCATGAGTGGAATTTTTGTTGCATACGAAAGATTTTTCTTCGCCTGATTCGCCCTCAATGTCTATTAGCATACCTTCTTTCTTATCCCATACACTTATAACCTCTATAGATGTTTTCGCATCTTCTCGCCCACAGCTTGTCAATATCGCCGTTGCAAGGATTGTAGTTATGATTGTTCGTTTCACATTAATCCCAAATGCAGCGAACTGATAAGAAAATCTCCTTAACGATGCTATTCCAGCCGACATTTTCGTAATTGTAGTCCATGCGCCGATAGTAAGCGCCGCCGTTTCCATAGTCCTCCGTGGAACTCCACCAGGCACCGAATTGACCAGCGCCTGAATAGCCATTCGAGCCGCCTTCGCCGCCCGGCAGGGCAGAAAAGCCGTAATCATCGTTACCGGGAATATAATTATAATCTTCATCATACCAATTGTCAGACGACTTCAACATCGTTCCGGCAGTTTCTTCTCCGCCAACTGCCGTAGTCAATATGTCCCATTCGTCATTGCTTGGCAAATGCCAACCCTCCGGACAGGCTGTTTCTGCTGCACTCCAGTCATATAATCTGCCGTATTTTTCACAGTTATAATTATCGTTGTCATAGCATACGCTATTATAATAATTATAATAAACCTCGTAGTTTAAATTCTCTGCCATCCAGATTTGAGAATCTATTTCAATCCATTTGTATTCCTGCCCATCACGGTTATCCGTGAAAGAGCCGCTATTGCTCCCGAAACTGTTGCTAGGAATAGCAAGGACAAGGAGGAGGAAGAGTGGGATTCGGAGCATGTTAATTCTTGACACAGCGGATTCCAGCAATTGATGTATAGTAGGAGGAGGACTCTAACCGATTATAATCACCGTAATAATCCTGCCGCAGATTCCAATAATAATAATAATGATTTGATGTCATAGTAGCGCTCCAGTATGAGTATTCTGAACCTCCTCTTCCTATTATGGTTAGCGTAAAATCAGTCTTATTTTCTTCCCAAACATTTTTTAATCCTTGCCAATCAGGATTCCCAGGTAAACGCCAACCTGTTGGGCATGCAGATGTGATTTCATCCATTGTATATTGGGTTTTCCCGCCATAAGCTAAATCTTCCATAAACCAAATCACGCTACTGCCAATATCTTTTATTTTATATGTCCGGCCATCTCTGTCATCAATAAAAATATTTGTTTCAAATATCGATGTATTGCTATATCGTATTCCATAGCTATTTTCTATATATGCTCTAACATAATAAATTTTCATAAGTTGCAAGGAAGTTAACTCAAATTCAAAATGCCTTTCTTCTCCGCTTACCACTTCACAAACCGTAGTAGCAGTTCCTTTTATCGGTGAACTGTCTGTACTGGAATAACAAAATCCTTTTTCCGTGTAATCAGAATTTACCGTATTCAATATTGAACCTCGAAGCAAAGCTGAATTTCCCGTAATATTCACAATGCCATTTATAGCGATGTTAGGCATACCGCTAAGAGTAGTAAAACTAACCGTATCACTATACTGAATTCCATGCTTGCCGTTGTCAATATAAGAACGGGCGTAATATCTTGTACTGTCTGCTAAGCTTGGCAACACAAGCTGAAAATTTGAAGTTGTTCCAGCTATAGCTTCGCAAATTGTGTTTGTTCCGCCCTTTTCCGGATTTGAATTTATTCCATAGCAAAAGCCTCTTTCTCCATCGTTTGCATAACTGGGAATACCGGCGAATACAACGCTTGCCTGTATGGTTGCCGTTTCATAGCCAACAGACAAAGCCGATGGAATGCCGGTTTTAGGCTTTTCGCTAAGTGTAGTGAAACTTTCTGCTTCGCTAAATTGCTTGCCATGCTTGTCGTCGCCATTGCTAATATATGCCTTCACATAATATTTTGTATCATCCGTTAATGATTCTACAGTCATAATAAAATCGCCTTCTACTTTATGGCAGTTGAAATCAACATCATTAAGCTCTCTTGAATAGCAAAAACCTCTATCCGTAAATCTCGGATTGCCAATGTTACCCACAGTTGAGTTAAATTTAACAGAAGTATATGATATATCCGTTATATTAACTTTTCCGGTCTTTGGAGCTTGGGCTTTTTCTATGCTTATCAAAGTACCCGTATTTATAAAGTTTATGTTGCTATTTTTTTCTTCTGCAATCGTAGTATTTATAAAGTAAAAATTGGCATTAGAATTCTCTTCCACAACAAACATCTCATTTGTCCTTGCGCTTAATGCCTTGCTCGGTACATAAAAATGTATGTATCCGTTACCAGCCTCAACCGCCCTTTTTTGCGAGCCGCCGCTTGCTATTGAACCAAATGAAATACCATTCCACACCACGCTGTTCAAAGCCACAGAGCTTTCGTTGCTTATGGTCAGATAAGCGTTAGAAGAAGACTGCGTACTTGGATTGCCGTTATCATCTCCGCTACTGTCTGAACAGGCAAAGAAAGTGAGCGCAAAAAGGACGAAAAGAAGGAGTTTTTTCATGGCTTACCTCATTTCCATTGGGTTTATTGACGAAATATTCGGGCCGGTTACTGTGGTATTGTCCACATTAAAACTGTATAATTTTCCACGCTCCATTACAAAACTCGGAAAATCTATATAATAACTGCTAAAAGCTCTTAATTTATCTACGGTTAGCGATGCATCAAGATAATGAATCGGCATTTCATAATAGCCTAAATGTTGGCCTGGTAAAATCTGGATTCTTTTGTCATCCATTTTTTCCAGCACTGTTGTCCCTCGTTCTATTCGAACCAGCGTACTTCCTGTATTTTGCACCTCTATATATCCATTCACGAATCTCAATTCAGAGGCGTTGTTAGGTTGAGGAATAGTCTTTGTGTAGGATTTGCCGCTTTCCACGACAAAATTTAAATTTGACAAAGTTCGCTCTGCTTCAACACGAATGTCATCGGTGCCTGTTTTAAACGCATCTGCCAAAAGAACTTTGTAGCGCATATAAAAAGTATCACCTACTTTATCGTCAAAACTTGCGTAAAGCTCTACTTTTTTAGTTTCTCCGGGGCTAACAACGCAAATCAGAGCTGTTGGGTCAAAATGTTCGGGGTTTAGATTTTTATATACATTTACTACAAAAGATGATTCGTTATAAAAATATACAGTAGCAGGTGGGTTGGAATTAAAAGATGAACCGGAAGACAAACTTAATTCTACATCCAATTCATTGGCAGCGTGTTTTCCGCAAGCCATTAAGCCAATCAGGAAAACACAACTTGCCAGCATATTATAAATTTTCATTGCAAACCACCTGCAAAATCTCTATTTTAAACCGAATTTAGCTTCCAGATCCATAGGTTCAGCTGATTCTTGAACTTCGCCTATTACCAGCTCCGCCGCTGTTGCGCCGGTTACACGAATAGTGTAGATATAATCCGTCTTATATGCGCGTTCAGGGAGAGGAAACGGCAATTGTGATGTCCCAATGCTATATCCGGCAGAAACTACAGTCTCCTCAGGATATGTGCCATCGGGATTTCTTGCTACCTTTACCGAATAAAGCTGCGTAGTTGCTTGCGGAATATAACTCATGCCCACAGAAGTTTCCACCGGTACTCCTCCTCTGTAAAAACGTATATCTGTGCCAGCATCGTTTTGTATCCTCAAGTAAAAACCGCCGGAAGATATAGAAAAATTCTGCAACGCAGCAAGTTCGGCAAAATTCCAAGTTCTCGGTTCATCTCCCAAACCAAAACTTTGCATAAATGGCTTTCCTATAAGCAGTTCATTACCGGTTCTATATTTTGGCACAACTTCGTATATCTCTTTATCATTTGGATTATATCTTTTAAAAACAGGGAATAAATCGTAATCGGCCGGAGCTTCTAAACGTAAAGTTGTATTCATTATATTAGCAGCTACATAACCTAAAACTTCACCAGTTGGCCCGTCTTTTCTGATTTCAATATTCCACGGGGTTGGATTGTTTAAAATAATACGGCCATTGCCGCCGGCTTTGGAACTGATTTTGAATACATTGTTGTTATCCGCTTCATGATTGTAAAAAGCATAGAGCTCGGCAAAAATAGGTGCCGCAGGCAGATTATTCTTATGTTCATTATACGCCTCTTCTGTAATAATGATAAGCGCAAAGTCTCCAGTACTGGTGAATATACCTTCTTTTTTCAAGCCGTGATTGGTAGCGTATTCAGGAATGCCACTTATAAGATTATTGGGGGTTATAGAACCTTTGAAAGCAACAAGCCTTTTGTTAGTTCCGTTTTCCACGAGAATGGAGCGTGGAGCAAAACTCTCAAAAGAGACGCCAGATTCCGGGTCTGCGCTTGAAGAACTGCCGGGAACGACGTTATTGTTGCCAGCATCATCTCCGTCATCGCTTGAGCAATTGGACAGAGACATACCGAGGACTGCGGCTACGCCTAAAAGCGCAACCTTTTTTATAATTGTTCTCATAAAGAACTCCTTTTTATTGATTGTTCGGGGGAATTTCTATAAAATAACTCGCTTGAGGAATAAGCCTCACAGCTATTGACTATCTGCCCCAACGCCGCATGGCACTTATCAAGCGTCATCTCTGCGCAGTTGCCCAGAGTAAATTGGCAAATGTAGCTAGGCTCAAGGTCATCTTTACTACAGCCAAAGGCAAACAAGCTTAACGCTAAGACAATGCCGCAAAGCATCGCCGCTTTTCTAATGGTTCTCATAAGGAACCGCCTGACGAAGAGGAGGAGTTTAGGGGGGGGGGGTAAATAACATATACCCGTGGGGGCATATATAATTATATGTCCTTGCCAGGGGAGCTTGGGTTACAAGCTTGTTATGATATTCGCTCATTGAGGAGCAAATATAGAAATTTTCCGAGAAAAAAGCAAGGGTAAGGCAAAAAAATATCAAAAAACCATAAAATAATACAAAAACCGCATTCTCGGCACAAAAATGCGGCTTCTCATGCCTTTTGGGGGAGCTTACACCCTCAGCATCTCCCCCCTTTCCCTCACATAGCCCTTATACTTAGTTACTGCCTCACGGCTCAAATCGGAACTTTCCAAAAGCTTATTTATATCTTCAACTTTGCCCTGAATACTCCTCAAAAATTCATCAATAACCCCAGCTTTCAAACCTATTTTTTCACCAAACTCAAAAAAATCTCTGTAACTGAAAAATCCCAGCTTTTCAAAAGCATCCGTACTGTAACCGTCTTCAAATAAATCCAAAGCCATGAAGTTGTCGTTGGGTAAATGCAAACGAGTGTTCAGCAAATCGTAAAAAGGAGCCAGCTTGGGGGGCTCTGCTAAAGGATACTGTATGGAAAAGTTTTTAATATGCGCATCACCATTGTTTACCAAGTAGTTAAATACCACAGCCTTGAATAATTTTTCCGCATTCTCTAGATAATTCTGCTCTCCTACAATACTTTTCAATATTTGAAACATCTTCTGATAACTGAATTCATATTTATCCAAAAGTCCCGTAAGCTGAGCAAAATCTTCAATCTTGATTTTCTCGTTGTTTGGCAAAACATCAAATCGCTTGGTCAAATATGCCGGCGTTTTATCTGAAAAAAAAACAAGAGCATTTTCCGCCACTTCCAAATTGAAAACCTGCTTGGCAATTTGCATTGTAATATACTCGTTTGCCGGCATATCTGCAGAAAAATCAAAATCATTGTTGTAAAGTGGCTTTAAAATATATTCACCGTTTTTTTCCGTCAATTGTAGTTTTCCATTTATCTTTTTCAGAGAATATTTTGGCTGCGCACCGGAAATCGAAATTTTTTTCACCGCAGAATGACGTTGCTCCCTAAGCTCCGGCAAAGAAAACGGCAATATCTTATCGACATTCATATCTTATCCCTAACCGTAATCGCTCCTATAGTTTCTGTTTGAGCGGTTTCTACCAGTAACGAAAAATGATCGCTGCTGTCTATTT
>Ga0209755_10003328_pt1 | contig 20330 bp, 7 predicted proteins | sample TergutCo191P1_FD_187301 | JGI IMG/M metagenome (GOLD analysis project Ga0209755, IMG submission 187301) | Cornitermes sp. P1 segment gut microbial communities from Petit-Saut dam, French Guiana - Co191P1 (SPAdes) (version 2) | ecosystem: Host-associated > Arthropoda: Insects > Digestive system >...
CACATTAAGAAAAGAGGATGGAGAGATACCAAAGGCTGCCTTACTTTGGAACCCTCAGGGAAACAGGAAGAGAGGAAGACTGAGAAATAGCTGGAGAAGATCAGTAATCAAGGAAGCAGGTAGAAGCTGGAATGAACTAAGGTTCTTAGCAGCCGATAGACGGAAATGGAAAGGACTCATAGACAACCTATGTTCCTAGAAAGGAACGATGGACTCTATTATTATTATTATTATGTATGTATGATGACAATATTTATAAATTGTGTGTATGTATGTATGTTATGTATGTATGCATGTATATATATATCTAAAATGTATATATGTATGTATGTATGTATGTACATACGTATGTATTTACCACTTATTTACATAAGAGCAGGTATGGATCATGACAATATTTATAAATTGTCATATGTTTTAACTGTGTTAAAGTCATCAATATATAGTGTACCAACCTCATGGACGCAATGATAACGGTTTGCCAGAAAAGATACAAGATGTCATCCACAGGCAGTTCACCTATCTACAAGAAACGGCAGATACTGTATGGTATTATCATCCAGAAGAAAGAGTATCACAAACTTTTAAACTCTACAGAGAAAATACTTCCTTAAAAAGATATTCCCAACCTTTTATGGAATCTGTACACGTATCACTATGATCACAACAACCTACCTTAAACACCTCAGGATTGCTAAAATTCAGGAAGTTATTTTGTATGCTAACCCCTTTGTGGGGATGATGGGTAAAGTCCACAGAAAGTAGTGTATCCATACTTGGCACTAATGTGTCTTGCCCATAGAGCTTTTATCACTGGCATTTTATTTTTCCTTGCCATTTCAATATGGCAAGTAAGCACTTGTACAACATAAATAGTTTCAAGGTTCTGCTTCCTATCAACACATTGTTTCTTTGTGTTTTTAACTTTCAGTTTTTAGAAATGTGGCATGGCAAGAGAGCAACAGTTCACATTTCCACAAGGGAGTTTCAATAAACACGATAATAATGATGCCAAGAAATGTATTTTAATTTAGATGCATATGTGGTACACTGGCAGCAGATGATACACACAAGACCTTCACATTGTGACCACTCACATAAATGACCATGTCCAAACATAGAAGAAGTCATTATCAAGTGTCAGAAGCCAGGAGATGACAGCTTGCTTCAAGCCTGTATCTGTTGCAAATTGCTTGCCAGCCAGGTGTTTCTTACGAAGTACAAAGAGATAGTAATCAATGGGTGTTAGACCGAGACTGTAGGGAGGGTGTATCATAACCTCCTAGCTGTAGTGCCATCACCAATTACGAGTATCTCTGGCAGTATGGAACCAGGCAATGTTGTGCCAAATAATAATGTCTTGGCACATCAACCCAGACCTTTCGCAACAAGTACGCTACCATAATCTCCCACATGTACCAAAATAACACTCAGGACTTACAGTGTCACCATGGTCAAGGAAATTCACAAGAAGTATGCCTTTGTGTTCCCAACCAAAAAAGACTGTTACCATGATTGACTTTACTGACAGTGTCACTGTGAATTTCTTTGGTGGCCCAGATGATGGGTATTTCCATAGACGAACTTATTTTTGGTGTTCAGTGTCATCTGATGAACCCATGTTTCATCCCCTGTTCAATTCACTGCAACTGCTCTTCTTGATTGGCATACTCTATTAGAAGGATAAGAGACAGTCTCATACAACAAGCTTAGTGTTCATCTGTGAGGTTCTTTGGCAGCCCACATGCACACTCTTCTGTAATCCTGATCATGGGCAATGTTGTGCTCACTACCCAGCAAAACATACAGCTCTGAGGCAATGTTGGTGAGCCTCATGCACCCGTCGTCTGTGATAACAGCTTCTGCATAAAATATACTGTTATTTGTAGTGGACATTCTTGGGCATCCAGGCTGATGCTTGTTCTCTACACATATCCTGCCATCATCAAAAGTACTGCACCTTATTGGTATGACACATGCATGTACACCTCCAACATTTAAGACAAGCTGCTGTTCACTCCGCTCAGTTTGTGTGTGTCAGGAGCCCTTCCGAACTCCCCAATAAATAAAACTTTCTCAGTCTCTTGTAATGTTGCTCAGGTACTCTCAGTTTACATTTTGCTATAGTGATAACACATTACACCCCACCCTTGTTTTATGTCCTAGCTGCAGTCCTGAAAAACTGGGTGTAAATAAAAAAGGCATAAATTAAAAATGATATTCCCATCTGAAATAAGGGACTAGCACAACAGAACCAGCCAGCCAAAGGGTGTTAAACCAAAAATGAGAGAGCACAAATTAAGAAGTGTTGTATATTGGCATAGTGCATTAAAGAAAAAGGGTGTAAAAAAAAGGTGTAAAACAAAAGATGGGTTTGTAACATAAAGTTCGGTCATTGTTAGTGACCACAGTAACAGTCTTTCACACATTAATCACAAAACTGGCCTAAGGTATATTATTATATACTGGCTGAAAACGTAATATGAAGACTGTCACAAACGTCATGCAAAGTTTTAATTTGTAAGTATTAAAATAAAATCCTACAAAACCATAAATTTGATGACAATTAATTAATTAATTATCTTCACACATTTACAACAGCCACGTCACAACAGAAACAGAATGATAAAAAGAATGGATTGACTTAACCATTAAGATTTAATTTATTTTATTCCTGACCTAATTGATCTAGAACTAAAAGGTTTAATAAGGTGGGACTACAGGAGGATATGGTGATGCCTATGCAATACATGTCAGTACAGCAACTCTGAGGGAAGACTAATATCTGAATAGATATAAAATGGAACACTTTAAATGGAAATTAAAGTATCATACCAAGACTGCTGATAGATGATGATGATGAAACACGTTTAATTCTGTCAGAATTAGGCTGGAAGGCCTCGGAATTAGCTACTGATACAGGAACAATGCTGCCATCTGGGTTGAAAAGAGATCCAGGAGAAAGCATCTTCAGCCTGTCTCGTGATGCAATACGTCTCATTCCCATGATGGGAGACATGGTGATATCTGATGGGAAGGGAAAAGTTAAAATCAAATGGGTTAAACTTCAATGCCTGCTTAAAACATAGACATTCAATAATTTCTTGGGCTGCCAGCTGCATCAGGTGGTTGAACAACAAGTCAACCAACATTTTGGGTGTCATCACAATATTGAATAACTTGGATGTTATTCTGCATCACATACATTATATATATGGTATGGACTAATGAATTGCCATAAACATATAACTGCATGTAACCTACCATTTGATTTTAATGGTCTGACTGCACTGCAATAGTCTGTTGTTAACAAAAAAAAAAAAGTCTGGTTGCATTGAAGTGTCACCTCATATTTACAAACTCTCTTTCCTTAGTCCAGGTTTAAAAATATTCCATGTGGTTTTGGTGGTGAAATACCCTACCAGAATTTTCATGGTAAATATGAAACATATCAAAATATAAATTTTAATTCATCAGCAGTAGCACCTCATGCCAGGCTACTGTTTCACAGAGAACAATGGACTTCAAAACACAACTCAGAAATCATACTCTTTATTGCACAGATTTCTGTTACTAAACATCTAATATCATAATTATGGTAATTTTATTTCATGCCTGTGAAGAAATGATCACTGAAGTAGCAAGTATGTCTAGGTTAAATCTGTCACATGGAACCTCAAAATATTACACCACTGCCATGTTTGTTGACTTAACAATGTTACATACATGATATACAGGTACACTTATGGTCCACATCTGTATTAAACATCACATGCCTGTCTGTGACAGTTCATTAGTTACCTCTATCAAACAAAGTAAAAGTACATTTTAAAACAACTGTCATATTGTTCATTTGCATTTAATAATAAAATGTCTGTAGTTTTTTTTTTCTCAGATGTGTTATGCTATCATGCACTATTTCAGAATGCTGAATTGTCACCAATATTGCTACCACCTCAAAAGTTCATGCATCCATCATGTTGTTACTACTAGAAAGTAAAGCATTCCCATTACAGGTCTGGACAGACCCTGAGGGTTCCAGGATGTTAAGGCTCCCAGATTTCAAGACAGTTGGCACATGAAGGTGGTAAGGTTATCAGCCTTATGCACTGGCCACCTTTACCCCCCAAGAAATATTCCTGGTACTCATTTCTGTTAGAGGCTGAGGCAACCCCAGGGCCACAGTGTAGCCTGAAGGATTATGTCAATGAAAAAATCCAATTACACAATCAGGAATTGAACCCGTGACCTTCTGGCTTGTAGTGCAGTGTCTCAACCAACTGCACCACCAGGTACCCCCATGTTCTTACCACTGACAGCTGGAAATTAAAATGTATGGCATTTGGGCTGTCTCCAATGGCATGTTGTTCAAACCAAGTTTAATAAGTCAGCACACTGTTTCCAAAGATGAAAATGAGGATGGACATGTGCACTCATGCGCAAGCACACATGCACAAAGCCTAATATGCTTGCTGTATTTCCTTGAGGATGAAAAGTAGCAATAAACTAAAATGCTATTATGTAAAACACCTGGTACTATGAAGTTAGTGGTAAAGCAAGGATGCCAAGCTTCTACTAATGTTGAAATTCTATGAATGGAGTGCTTGAGAAGAATGATTTGTTCAGGGAAGTGTGCCCATGTTCTCCCCTCTGTGACTTGACGGACTGCCATTCAGAATTTAAGTGGGTAAATGTCAAAATTTCCAGCCGGTTGGTAATCCTTTTAAAATTATTTTGTGACATATATTTTGGCGACTATGGGACCTGTCACCATTCAACACAGATGAATGTGTTTTCAGGAGAAGGTATTGTTCTTTCCTCTCCCTTCTCCTGGGCAGCAACCAGTCTCATAAAATATGTTTCTTTGTCTAAATACGCTCCACAAAATCAATTTCATCACATTTTATGAGGGTCATCCAGAAAAAAGTTCTGTTTGCAAATATTGTCACTGCAGCACTGCAGTCATGATGGTGTGCATGCATGCCGAATTTGTCGATTCTGTGGCAAGGCATAGATGCAATTTGCAGACATTCGAACAGTGTTTATGCATCATGCTGTTTGTTTATAATGTTTAAGAAAATAGAGAATCCCGCTGCATGTGAAATGTGGTCTGTAATCTGTTTCTTGGAAGTGAAGGACACGACACTGACTGAAATTCATTGTCAATTATGTGACGTGTATGGAGAACATGTCACGAGTAGTTCAATGGTACGGAGATGGGTATGACTGTTTAATGAAGGATGTGAAAATGTGCATGATGATCCGCGGAGTGGCCGACTGTCTGTGGTGAATGAAGATTTGGTGCGTGCAGTTGAATAGAAGATTAGAGAGAACAGACGATTCACCATTATGTCACTGTCCCTGCATTTTCCTCAAATTTCACAGTCACTTCTTCATGAAATTGTGTCTGATAAACTTACGTTTCAGAAAGTGTGTGCATGCTGGTTGCTGAAGATGCTTACGGAAGAACACAAATTGAAATGGCAGGCCAGTGCATTGGACTTCTGACACGATACAGTGAGGAAGGCAATAAACTTCTTGAACCATGTAGTCACAGAGGACAAGACATGGGTGTTGCACACAACCACTGAATCGAAGCAGCAGTCCATGGTGTGGAGGAAAACTTCATCGCCAACAAAGACAAATTCAAGCAGACCACTTCAACTCGGAACATAATGTGCACAGTGTTTTGGGACAGGAAAGGCATTCTGCTTGTGGACTTCTTGTCTCAAGGCTCCACAATCAATGCAGGTGACTATTGCAACACACTTCAAAAATTGCATCGCGCAATCCAGAATAAGCAACATGGCATGCTTAGCTGGGGTGTTGTGATGATTCATGACAATGCCCGTCCACACACTGCTGCCACAATGCAAAATCTCATCACAACATTTGGCTGGGAACAATTCAATCATCCCCCTATAGCCCAGACTTAGCACCAAGTGATTTTCATTTGTTCCTGCATCTTAAATCCTTTCTTGCTGGCCGGTGGTTCCACGACAACAACAAGGTCAAAGAAGCCGTTACCACGTGCTTTGCATCACAGGTGGCATCATTCTATGATAAAGGGATACAGAAATTGGTGCAACGCCTCAACAATGGTCGAAACTATGTCAAAAAGTAGTGTAAGGTATGTACATCAAATGGCAATATATTATATATTGTAATATATTCTTGTTTTTTCTTAATAGCCCATCAGAACTTACTTTCTGGATAACCTACGTACAATGATGAAGCCTTCTGTGAGATATGAGAATAATACAATAGTGAGTATCAATTACAGTCTTCTAAGAAGTTGCATTGCATAATTTGGTATCCAGGTACTGAGGTTCCTCCAAAATAAAATACCTGCCTGGCAACTACATGGACTTACATCATAGAAGACTGTAATCTTGATAAATTGCTCACTATACTTTCAGAGCCAAGATTGTAAACATCAAACCTGCCAAAGCAGCTATTTGTGGAGTCCTGCCTTCCTCCTGGAGTGCCACAGAGAGGAAGGAGTTCTCAAAAAGAAGCACCATCCACTGCAGAGCAACGACAAGTTCCTGGAGAAAAAATGCAACTCAAATTCAGAAGAAACCTGCCATTACCATGCTCTACAACTTTACACTCCAAATTTCTAATTTTAAAGACTGAAAATCCAAAAATTTGATATGAACTTGTGAAAAACATAAAGCAACCATCTTTCACTGTTAAAAGGTTCTCTCATTCAAAGGATAATGATGAAGCACAGATGTCACCAACAAATTAAATCCCTCAGATTGCTCAAAAGACAAAAGCTTAAATGTCATGGTCCATCAATTGAATTTATACTATACCGACCTTCTCCGTTTCAACTAAGCTACTTTTTTTTTTTAATTATACTGTGTTACATTATACATGTAAAACTATGTACTTAAACATTCATATGTAATTTATAAATTAAAAGAGATGGATTGCAGATGATTTTACCTTCCTCACAAGTGGACTCATGTCATGTGATACTGTGTTAATAAGGGTCATGGCAATGCTGTGATCAATGTTGTTCGCATGTTCACTGCGTTCTGTCACTGAGCTGATAAATGTCCCAAGAGCATAGACCGCAGCTGCTCTAACCTGTGATCACAAAATCACATGCTCTCATTAAGCTAGTTTCAGCTCACAGGTCATGTTGCATTCATCTGTCTTGTTTCACTACTACCAAAATTCCAATGACATGAAAAAAAGGCATGTAAGCAGTATTTTTTTCCTGAAATTCTGATTTTAAATTTTATTGCAGCAAATTAGATTTTGGTGAAATACTTCAGATATATATAATTTGTTAAAATATTGCTGTTTTTTTAAATGTATTAATTTCCCTTCCTAATGGATAAAAATTAAATGGTTAATATCTGTCTTCATTATTTAGTGTAAGTCAATGAACCTAACCCTTTTCCTGCACACCCAATGAAGATGACAATCTTAAACTAACAAAACAATTTTCTGGAAGCAGAATCTAACTTTCAACACCACTAATATCAAATCCCCTTACCAGACACAGTCAGAAGTTAGTTCCTTATATCTTCCCTCCTCAGAACCTGTAAAAAATGTTCAATAAGTAAGGTTCCCTAACCTGTAACTTGTGTGATAATGAAGCATTTTATATTCCAGTACAATGTGACACTTGCAATGAAGATATTATGCAACAGGTGGCAAAAGATTCTGTCACTCTGATGCTATTCATGGGATATGGTGATATGCAAGGGCCACAACACTGGGGACTTGGTTCTGCAAAGGAGTTCACTGTGCGAATTGGTTTTAATGGGTGAATCATGATTCCCTCACCTAAATTCACACCCATTTGTAGGTAGAAACCCACATATTTGTCATATGGTAAGACTTCACCCCTCTTGACTGCAAATGTTACACACAAGATTTGTTGCACTTGTGCTGGACACTTCTGGACCATCCACTCCGTAGCGATGACTGTGACTCATTGGAATATCATTTACTTGGACCACTCAAGCAACACTTGGTAGGCTGCTCATTACATAATGCTGAGGAAATGGAGAGAGGCTGTTTGTAAATGTGTGTGAATGCAGCAGCCCTATTTTATTGTGAAAAAACTTTTAAACTCATGCCAAGATGTGACGACTGTATCAGTGTGCTCAGGGATTATTTTGAAAAATTGTGATACTTCACTGGCATAAATGAGTTACATTTAACATTGCAAATGACTTCTCTTTCAGTTTTTATAACCTAGGGAATCTTACTTATTAAACATCCTTTTTATTTTTAAAGATTCATCTTAGTGTTTATACACTAGTCTCCTTCCAGGTCTTCCAACAGGGCACTTGCTAATGGGTTTCCCCATCAAAATTCCATGAATATCTCATTTCTCTTATCTTCTATGCATGTTCAGCCCATGGTAAGCTCACAGATATCATCACTATAACAACAGTTGAGTCACATATGAGGTCTATGCAAAAATTTTTGGACTGTGTATGTACCTCACTTCAAAACCATGTGGCAGCTGCAAGACGACTGGTCATGATATACTAGACTGTCTGGATCCTAAATCTGTCTTCCATTCAGTCCTAACATGCTTTGTTGTCAAGCAAAGACAAGTTCTAATTTCAAGGTAGCGTACATCAGCAATTTATTAAAAATGCCGTTAAAGGAACAGCATATTTGTGTGAAATTTTATTACAAAATTGGAAAAACTGCCAAGTAAACAAAGTAGCGATTTTCATAACAGAAGTCAAAATCCTACCCATGATAAAAAAAAAAGCACAGCAGAGTAGATTAAATGTGAAGACCATGTTCATTTTCTTTGACTGTCAAGGTTTTGTGTATTATAAGTGTGTTTATAGAGGACAAACAATGAATTAAGAGTTCTACCTGACTCTTTTATGGAGGGTACAAGAAGCAGTGCAAAAGAAACAACCACAACTTTGGCAGGAACACAGCTGGTTTCTTCACCACAATAAAATTCCCAAGCACATGGTGTTCTCCATCAGGAAGAAAAATAAAACTCCAGTGGTTCCACGGCCACCCTACAGCCCTGATCACTCTCCAGCAGAATTTTTTCTGTTCCCAAAATTGAAAGTCAGTGTAAAATTATGTAATTTCAATCAAAAGGAAAAAATGCTACAGCTGATGACCCAGATTTTTTCCAAACCATATACGGAATATTAGGAAAAATAAAAAATCACTGGAATTATTGTTTTAATGCTGGTGGGGACTATTTCAAACAGGACAATATTTAATTAAATTGAATGGGAATAAATTTTTATTTAATTTAATCAGTCCAAAGCTTCTGAACAATCTCATACAGCACAAAGTAACACCCAAAAAACCCTAATTACTAAACCCTTCTTTGATTAGAATATTTTCCTGCTTAGTTTTAAAAGCTATAATTTAAGTTCTCCTTTCTGCGTAAGAAATCAGCAATGTTTCTGCCAGATCACAACAAACTTCACAATGAACTTCATGCTTTAACAAATTCCAGATCAACCAGTAACAATATTTCAACTAAAGTTAAGCTTTACTGTAGATGACGGAAATAAATATTTCATAAGGCATAGCTTACCTCTGGTACTGGATCTGACAGGAGAGTATACAGTTTTTCATGCGCAATATCTCGTACACCACACCACCGGGCTTTATCATAATTCGTCCAAAGTCTACCGAGACAAATAGCTAGCCACTGACGTAGAAGTGGATTTGGATCTCCCAGCTGCTCTAAACAGATAGACACAAGGCTTCCTTGCAGTGCTACCTCCTGTCCTTGTGAGTAGTTGTGAACAATGCTTGCTAGCACAAATGCAGCCAATGTCCTGTCCTCGCCCTGAAAAGTGACAGATATGAATGACACATTATTATGCAGCTATTGCTGTTTACAAGAGTAGAATGGCAGATATTCCAATGCAAATAGAATACCCCTATTACTAAATGAAAACAGGAAAGATTAAAAAGTTCATACAGTGACATTCCATGCACTACAGCAGGAAATTCTCCAACTTTGTATACAAAATTGTACAGCATATTTCTGGCCTATCTTGAACTGTCATACTAATATGCAAGCTCTTCTGCACAAGTACCATGATCAATTCACCATTGTTGTCACTACACACAGGAGCAAACTGATTGCCACTGAGCAAGTTCACAACACAACTCATGCCACAGATTTTCAGTGCCATAACTTTCTACTTGCAAGATGAGGTTCTTATTACTATAACTTTCATTCAGAAACAGTCATATTACATTTATTAAAAAGGAAATATATTATGATGATTTCTGGGTAAATAAACATCTGGTATCTCTGGTAGCATGTAGTTTATTCAGAGAGACTGTCAGAATTTATACTATATAGCACTGATGGTAGATGAATTAAAACAAATATGGAAAACTGGTAGATTGACAGCTGACAACAGAAAGCGAAGCACCTGTAGAGAAACTTGTCCCAGAACCACTCTGTGCACTAAAAATCCCATATGGACTGTCCTGAAATCAAACCTGGGCTTCCACACAACTATGGCATATCTCAAAATTGTGTGCTTAATGGGATATCATAATGACATTACGACACATCAATTTCACTTCCAATGGCACCACACTTGCATAATTTACAAAAACCTACTTTTCTGGAGCCACTGCACTGTTATTGAAGTACATTCAGTAATGTTACAACAGACATCAAACATGAATCTGCATATCCAACATCTTTCCTGTTCTTTAACCACAGAGAATTAGGCATAAAGCACAAATGTGTTCTTAAATCAGTATTGTACAGATTTCTGAGGTATGTCAAGGTTGCCAGATGGGAGTCTGTGCACAAGCAATGAGCTTGTATCATGAATATTAGGCATTAATATTGTGTATGGTATATGAGTACTAACAATGAATGTTCATGACATTCAAGAGTTTAAACAAATTTAACAAACATTTAAAATCACACACACACACACAAACACACAACCTACAGAAGGACACACTTTTTTTACAGACAGCTCCTTCATTATTATAACTTGCAAACAATGCCACTTTCAAATTAATTATTATCAAGAAATGACACTAGTACTACATGGTAACTAGGACACACAATATTTCAGCACCAATGTACAGCATGGAGGAATGAGAAATACCATGTGCAGAATGTACCTAAAGCAGGCCACCCTGAAGCGATTAGGATAACATACTCAGGAATTTAATCACAGAAAGCAAGAAAATTATTTTGCCTTAAAATTTTCTGCTGTGGAAGGAGAGGTGTACTGTCTTATAACCAGCTAATATGAGAATCTCAGAAACAAATATCAACCTTTGCCAGTGATGCACACCTTCAAAACCCATGAAACAAAAAACTGCACATTGTTTGTTAAAATGTATGTGATGACAATGTAAATGCTGTGGAACACCATTTAATCCAAAAGGCTTAATGTAGCTGGAAACAGAAACTAATGACATGAAAAAAAATTACAGCTTCTCATTAAGTAAAGTACCTGGCAGTAAAGAAATAGGTACAGCATCAATAGTATGAAAACTCACAACCCACCTGCTGATAAAGTCCTGAACCCATACTAACTGGAAAACTTTACCCTTAAATGTTGGGACTTTCAAACTCCACTCCAAAGAACAATGCAGGAGTAATATCTATTACAGGTATTTAAATTTTACTAAAATAAGTTACAAATTGTCTGCATTTTGACATGAAATAACTTCTGCACTTTTTTGTTCCATTTCAATGAAACTTTGAACAGCAGGTTCATATAGACTGTAGATAATAAATATATGTCTTACATTATCACAACAATTTTTCCCTGTATGGTAGGCCTCAACACACCCATTGACACACACAGCAACATCACAGTCCTAACACTATAAAAAGTTTCACTTCTTTTGTTATGCTTGCCACAAACCTTACACTGACTTGTTGGTTTACATCTCTTTTCTGTGGGATGTACTCTTCTTGTGAAATGGCACTATGTTAGCCTCTGTATGACCTTGCAAACACCATAGTGCCCTGATACTTAGGCTGCACTGAATATTTTACTAACAAACCCTCAATCAAATTTATTCTACATTTTAGATCATAAACTTTGTCCTATATTTTCCTATATGTGACCAGACAACTGATAACTGGCACTCACGAGCCTTCTGAACTATTATAAGCATTGTTTTCCTCTCCACTAGGTAAATTTCTACTCAACAGCATCACCAATGTGTTTATTATAATGTATCATACATGCAATATGCCATTTCTCTTTTCTCCTCTTTCCTGCTGTCTGGACTGCAGCAGTATGGTGATGTAGATCACTATCACCAGTTTTTTTATCGCTCCATCTAACAATGCACACAGGACCACAATGTCTTCAACTTCCCGCATTTTGATGTCTTCAATTTTCTTCAGCACTGCCTACCTGTTTATTATGATGATCTCAAGCCATCGGTGTTACATGATTTCAGAGACTTTGCCAAAGCCAAAGAATTACAATAATTATCCCTCCACAAGGTATATCCTTGTGGACTGTGCGTTCAGAGGGTTTCAGAACTATTGCTGTTGTTTTCAGTGTCTTTTGTAATTAGCAGTGACTCCAAAACTGTCTCTTTTCCAGTATAAACTATAAAGGACCACAGATAACCAAGAGTTTGATTTGCACAATTCAAATGTCTTTATTCTGAACTGTGACAATTTCAGTGCAAGGTACCATTTCAAAAACAGGTGGCCCTTTCATAATGTGAGCAGTTCATTAGTTCAAATGTCTTGCTAGGGTAAGTACTAGGTCTGGAATTTTGAATTCTGGTGTCCAATGATAGGATAGATTTTGAACAGTTTTGTGGTTCTTCATGTGTCCTGGAGGTGCTGTTGGTAAACGCAAAAATCTGCAGATGGTCTGATCCTGTCAAAGGAACCAAAAAGAGGCAGAGCTACTAGCTCGGTTCATGAGAAATACCATCTCAGATTCAACTTCTGTACAATACACATAAACATAAAAAAATGCCAGTAAAATACATACTTCTTCTGCTGTCACACTGCAGCTCATTTACCCTTGGAAACATGTAAACAACATATCCCATAGAATATTTGAAACGTTGTGTATAATGACTGGTCTCATTCAAAATTTCCAGTACAATGTCCCAATCAAAAAACTGTTCAAATATATCAGCAGTGTTGGTCAGATCCTTGGCACTATTCCAGTAAAAAAAGTTCTCAATATCTGATGTACTTGTTCATGTCTTCTCACAGAAATCAGCGTCAGCTACATTGTCATTTCCATCATCAAGTAAAAATGCATCATCTTCCTAGGCACCTAAATCAATAACACTGCTTTCACCTGTATCAGACAAATGAATATCATCAAAACCTTAAAGTTTTCTACAAACTGATCACCAAGTGATATGTTTGAAATATCACTGATCCCTAATCACTTCTTTCTGTTTGGGACCATGTTTGCAGTGACATGCCTACTTGTCATCACAGCAGGATTATAGCTACCCAGACATATATACATGCAGAGACAGAGAAATGAACATATCTTCTATTCAATGTGTTGTAGTCATTAAGTTGTTTCAGATAAAGCATAAGATGGGAATGTGTTGAATGGTGAGTGCCCTAAAGAGCTCTCATATACTACAAATATGCAGTCAAATCTGACAATGTAAAAGAGTGACTTTTATATCAGACAGTGACCATGGACAGCGATCTTTACATCAGCAATATATTTGCCCTAACAGATCAGAGCACAGCAGATGGGTATCTAGAGTGCAGCCTTGTGAAGTTCAGGAAACTATTAGCAAAATATGATTTTATGTCATAATTCAAGTAATGGTGACAGAATAAAATTTGTTACCTATATATGAAGACAATTCCAGTACCTACAAACATTACAAAGATCATGAAAATACACTACAAACCCTTCATAATATAAACTAACAAAAATAATGCCAAGCACTGCAGGTGTACTCGAAGCTCTGTGGCATATGATGTGTGCAACACACAAGTATTCTTGATACTCTGCACTGAAGGGTTAATTAGAGAAATTGGACCAAGGATTAAAAACTAAATACAAGAAACAGAAGAATTTAACTGTAGAGACTGTGGTCATGAAGATAGGCTATAGAAAAGATAGCTACTGAAGTCACAAACAGAGCTTAAATAGTGTTATGCTCCATTATGCATCTTCCCTCTGAATACAGACATGATAATTGGAAAGGGTATGTAGTCAAACACAACTCTTTTCCAATTTCCACACACAAAACGGGGATGACACACTTCCAAGATACAGACATGGTAACCATATAAAGTACCATTAAATTCTGTCTGTCATGCATACTTACAGGCATTGAAGTATCTTGAAGTATGGAAAGAAAGTATTTGTGTCCATTATCTCTGACTAGATCACCTTGACAAGTCTAGAAGTAAACAGAATGCATTACATTGCAAGCTTTTTGAACATAAGATTGAAAAATTACTAATCTGAGCATCAACCCAGGCAATCAATGATTGATTTACATATACACAAGTACACTTCAAAAGTAAGAACTTACACTGTCTACAGCCAAAATTTTGGCCCAGATGAAAACAAGGAGTGGCCTAAGCTCCCTTGCAGAGCTCTGTAGTAACTTCAGCACATAGGGAAATATGCCAACAGACAGTGCCAGGTTCACTGCCCAGGGACCCAGATCCAGGAACTTGCCCAGCAGCTCCAGTGCCCTCAGTCTGTGCACTTGACTCAGTAATACCTATACCATGCAGTAAGGCCAAACAAGGGAAAGCCTCAAATCAAAAAACATTAATTTCAGAACCCTTTGTAATTACAAGACTACAGATTCGATTTTTTCAGGCAAGGAGATGAGATAAGCATAGCATATATCACGCATGGAGGAGAAAATAAATGCCCGCACAATTTTGTTGGGGGAACTTGAAGCAAAAAGACTGCTTCAAGATCAGGAGTATATGGCAGAATATAAAATGACTCTTGAATAAACAGAATGGGAGGGTACAGACTGCATTCATCTGGTTCAGAACAGGGACAAGTGGTGTGGTCATGTGCATATGACAATCAACCTTCAAGGTACATGAAATGCTGGGAACTTCTTTACAAGCTGAGAAACCATTAGCTTCCCAAGAATGACTGTGTTCAATGAATTTTGTTACAGAGAAGAGGCACCCAATACCAGAAACAAGTACCCACAAATTCTGTATTTTGTCTTGCATCATTTGTTCACTTTCTTAACAACCAACATATCAGCACCTGAAAGAATCAACTTGAAGATTCCGTACTGAATCATCATTAAGGTCAGCTTTATTTTGAGTGAAACTGTTATCCAGTATAACATTCAAATATGTGACTGGTAAATTGATAAGACTCATCATCAGATAAATTCTCTTGGCCAGGAAATCCATCTTCATATAGTACACATGATCCACAATCAGTCACAACATGAAATACATATCAAGAAAAGTAAACAATTAATAAAAATATTATACCCTGAATTAGGAAAAAGGGTTTAAAGTAAACTAAACTGAACAGGTATTTATAGCTCTAAATATGCAAGTATTAAAGAAATAAAAAAATTCACTACAAACAATTACATTTCTGCATTTGACTTTGTCCACTGTCTGTTATTCTGAACAGAATGCATGTTGGAAAATGGATCTGGTTCTCTCTTAAGGTGAAAAACTGAGCTAGCACATACTTAGACAGTACCACTTAGGTTGTGCATAGGGTGCATCACATTATGTCAGTGTCATCCAGTTTTCTGTCATCCATCAGTTATGTACAAACTGGTCAACATGTAGAATTCTTCATTGACATGGAGATCTGAAATTATACAGTTCAGGAATGGCAGGATGATGAACCTTGGAAGGTCCATAAAATACACAGAAATTTTTTGCAAAGCTGAGCAACTATTAACATTTCAGTACAAACTCTAACACATGGAGTCACATAGCAAAATTTATTTTTGATCAGAACCTAGTGGTGGGTCAGTGATAACAACAGTATCCTAGTAAGCAGGTAGCATTGAGGGTGCTATTCTCTCCCAGCTGACATTTATTATAATTATAAAGCCACAATAAAACTTACATCTATGCAGTCTTATTGAAACCATGAAGATGCACAGTTCAAACTGTTTCAAGAAGGCATTCTTTACAGATACAATATGTACCACTGATTGAAGTAAATGTGCTATGATTCAGCAACAGAGAATACAACAAACCACATTTAATAAACAGATGCATCTTATTGAAGTAGGGAATTTTTCATAAGAAAAAAATATATCTGCACAGATCAACAGAGAGTGCAAATTTAATTTCTAACATGGGCAAACAGCATACAGGTAAAATATTTGCACAAATCAGTGGAGACTGAAGATTTAATTTTTAATCTGTGTAATATTACATTTGCTTCAACACCCCAAACACTTACTTCAAATGTGGTGGAAAAAACTGTGGTACATGACTTAAGGTTGCCAAGAAGGCACAGTTTCCTTGTGGACTGGCAAGAAAAATCATTTCAAAGCAGCATCTTAATGTTCACTGTCTCTTTTTCACACTCCCCACTTGCAACTGCAGTCCACGGGCTGCATGCATTTATATTTGAGAGAGTATAAACAGAAAAGCATTCAAAACAAAGAAAACTGAACTATACTGCAGGTAGGAAATAAAATAATGGTTTCTGAAATAGAAAAACAATGTAAACATGAAACTGAAAAGTGAATGGTGAAGTGTGTGATATATGCGAGGACATATTTTTTTCCAAAAGAAGAAATGTCTCTCAGCATCAAAACATCAGACTTGGGAAATTTGTGGCAGTTGGGAAAATAAAACAAATAGCAGATTTACATTTCAGGATGTCACTGATTACACTTTATCCAACATGTATACTTTAACACTTTAAAGACTAATATTCACTTAAGTCATATTTAAAGATTCACTTCAGAAAAACCAACAAATTAATGCTACATGGGGAAATAATTGCCATTTGTTATGAGACACATACAAAACATATACATGCCCTCTGAGGGCAGAGTGCCAAATTTCTGAATTGTATACCAGACATTAACTAAATTAACCACTACGTTGTAAAGTGCTAACCTTCTAAGGATCAAATTTTAAATTGCCAGTACACTCTTATGGCTCAGGGCTAAGTGCCAAGACCGCAATCACTAGTAAATTTTATGGATTTCATTCAACACTGGGCCATTCACAATTACATGCGTTAGTGACTCAAGCTGTCAACAGGCCTTAAAATGTCAATACTTGAAAAAAATTCATATAAAATATTCTGTATCTTTTCAACATGGTGTGATCAAATAGTTTCTAGGCTGAATGTATATCTCTGCAGCAGCAGCAGCACAAATGACGACAATGACCCTTCACCTTCTAATCAAGGCTGTCACCTTCAAAGTAGTCTCCTTAGGACTTGAACAGTGAGCCCAGTGATTACACCACTGTTCACAGCATTATGTGAAAGGTATTGCTTGAAATGTGGCAAATGTGTTGCGTGACTTCCTTTGAATTATGATGAATCATTCAATCTCCTTCCCTTTTACGCTATCTGTCATTTTGGGAGAAGAAAGATGTCACTTGGTGCTAAATGTGGTGAGTATGGAGAGTGTGAAATGACATTTTGCTGTTAGTCAGAAATTCATGCAAAGATGAAGCACAGAAAGAAGATGCATTGTCACAGTGCAGAAACCAATCCCACAAATTGTACTTTTCATCCTAATGAGATTCCCAACATGTTAACAACTTCATGGGTATCATTCTTCTGGTTTTGAGTACAAGTTCTTTCACTAGATGCACATTTTTATCTGTGTTGCTTGTTGATGATGTCCTGAATGTTCAGCACCTTCAACACAGGTCACACAACCTTTGAACTCAGGAAAACCATTCAATAACCTGTATTCTTCCTGCTGTCTGTTCTCCCAAAGCTACACTCAACACTTTGAAAGTTTACATAAATCTGAAAGACATACTGTTCTTTGAAGTCTTTTCAAGTCTGCCATATTCCAGGTATGCAAAAATTGCAAACAGAGCAACATACACTCAACACTCATACACACTATGGCCATATCCCAAGCAGCATAATCTATTCCATCTTCAGTCATGGTCAGCCCAGAAACCATCTGAATGCAAAATGTACCTTAAAACTGGAGTGTTTAGCTTATTCTGATGGCACAGGGTATTCAAAATGAACATAGAAATTTTACAGCACAATCACATAAATTGTTCCTAAACATTTAAAATACACTGGAATATCTTCAGGACACAATAACAACGCAATCATAAACAATTTTGCTTTCACCTCTGTCCTATAGCAGTTCATGATTTTAGCAACACTTGCAAACCTTGCAATATAAATCTCCAAATGGTAAATATACCTGCAAAACAATAGGAAGCTGTTCTGGAGGATTCCGCTGCTCTGACCCAAGTGTCAACCAGACTTGAAATGCTGTAAGCTGCTCCTCAAAGAATGGTGAATGAATAAATTGATCTTCTGATTCCAAGATAGCCGGTAACTGAGCCAGACACAGATCCAGTGCAAGGTCCCATGCTTGCCACATTGGATGCTAAAAAAAATTTGTGTATGTATAAATATGAACACACACACACACACACACACACACACAAACGTGACTGACTATATTCACACTGAAGATAGCCATACCTACAAGTAAAAATAAAAGAATATACCATTGAACACAACTATTATTATACTATATTTAATATTCCATACTACAAGTTGCAATTAACATCCCTCAGAGTATTTCTGTGATTTGATACACCTGAAGATGTAATAATTATTATGTAAATACAGTCAAGAGAGAGAAGCCCTCTTATAAAAGCATCAGGAATTCTGAGATCACACTTGTAAAATTAACTTCATGTGCCTTTAATGTATAGTTACAGACAAAAATTTCTGATACCTCTTTGCAAGATCTTAAGTTAGTGTCCGGCATGCAGTGGGTGTGCACTAAATCACAGTATGTACATTTTTTGAAGAGACAATAACCTGCACATTATGTTCAATTAATAACACACCAATCTAAGAAAATTACTTCGTGCAATGATACCACTGCCACCATAACAAAATGCACCACATGTTGATAACTCATGGACAGTGGCCTCCTAGATCTTCAGATTTAAAATACTGAGATTATTACTGGTGGAAAACATTACTCAAGACACACTTTATGAGCAAAAACTACCAACATTGAAATAAATGAAAGATGCCTTTCAAAGAGAAATTAATAGCATTTCAAGGCACAAGTACTGCACATTAATAAATATTTTCAGGAGGTTCAAGGCCTGCATTGTAGCTGCAGGTCAACATTTTGAAACCCTTCAATAAAGGCACACTGTAATGCAGTGGAAAACCAGTCTCTAAATTCCTAGTGGATGCAAGCTACTTATGTAATAATGGATCTCTTGACAACAGCCAACACACTCAGGGACATGGATAAAAATACTCTCTACAGTTCTGCAGGAAGGAATGCAGGTACCAAATTTGTTACTGAGTGGTGATACTAAAAACAGTTCTAAAATGCTTTTCAGCAATCCCACTTCTAGTCCACATGATAACACACTTTGGGAAGGTTTTCACAGCAAGCATTCTTTGCAACTAAAATTTTACTACTTATAAACTAAACTTTTACTAGTTATGAATTTTCACTCTGTGTTTAACGTAAAACACACAGACAGAACTGTAGCATATACAGTATAGGAAGGTACCACTGAAATGAGCATACTGCTTAAATATTTTACAAGCCCAGCTAAATTTTTAACCTCAGGTATAATTTGTTAAGTATTTTCCCTAAGAAACTAAACTATAATTCTGAAAATGTTTCCATTTTAAAAACTTAATAGGAAGGAACAACTCTAAGAAGAAAGTACATACTCAAATACAAGCACTACTCTCAATTTAATTTTAATGGCATTTTTCATGTATCCAACAACTTCCTGAAGAATGAATTTTACAAATAAAATCAACCATGATTTATGACATCTTCTGACTTATCAAACACGAATCACCAAGCTTACCTGGTAAGTTGGAGGCAACTTTGGAGAAGAAACAGGGGTACAGTCATATGATCTCATAATTCTCTCTGCTAGTAAGAAGTTGCGGAACAAGCTTGCGACCAGCAGATCTTGTCGGAATAGTTTCTGAAAGAGATCTATTACAACCAAAATATGTGACCAATCCAGACTCAAGGTTTTATTGGGGGGGGGAAACAACCACACACACACACACACACACACATACCTTTAACAATATGCAAATAGTTGAACTGTGAACAATTCTGAATACTAACCCCTTGGCAATGTATTCCAAGCAATAGTATCTGTAATGGCTGTAAAGATC